>JAABUL010003871.1_pt1 | contig 21167 bp, 22 predicted proteins | sample 5559151 | NCBI WGS metagenome assembly JAABUL01 (sample SAMN10711876, study PRJNA513368) | rock metagenome | isolation source: Antarctica rocks | place: Antarctica: Victoria Land, Pudding Butte sud | reverse complement strand
TATTCTTAATATTCAGTTATAACTATCTTTAAAGATCAAGCACTATCAATTCTGATCTTCATTGATTGTATCATTTAGACATGATTCTGACATTATATTAAGAATTCGTTAATCACATGATACTGATCTCAGTACTCATTCAACATACTCATCTAGACAGAACGAGTCTAAAGAAATTCATTTACCTGATGATTGATGATAATTGAAAGATAAATCAACATTAGAGAGTTGAATAAAATCAACGACAAGACTGTTTAAATTGCTAGACTACTTATCGCTCATTAAGTACGTAAAGTTCACTCAATTACGAGAATCACGATAAAAAATCTTCGTGAATTGCTCAAGAATCAAATCGATTGATAGATTCAACAATAAAGAATCTTCGTTGTTTGCTAAAGAATTAATCAATCAACAAACAAATCTCATCTTCTTTGTTGAAGATTGAATCTCATCTCATACGTCTTTCTTCTTCAATCATCAAGCATCATCATTCATTCAACTCTCTTTCAAATAAATCTCATCATATCTAGTCATTCATCTACTGAAGAGTGTTCTGAAGAATTTCGAAATCGTTTCTTTCAAATCTCTGATGCTGATTCATCGAAATCATCAAGTGCTGCGTCATTTCTTCATGATTCATGAAGATAATGAATCATTTGCTGAAACGATAATACTTCTTGTGTTCTACGAAATTTGAAAGACTTGAAGCTTAGTTCTTGATAAAGAAACAGATCAACTCTACGAGTTAGATAAACAACAAGAAGACGAAATCAAAGAGTTGAAGACTAGACTTCAAGCTAAAGAAAATACTTCTTCTGATTTTATCTACTTTGAGCGTTCTAGATCTCAAAAAATATCTGATTCTTCGCTGTTTACTGATGAAAAGAATTCTACTTGAAAGAACTGATACGGAAAAATTCAGAATAAACTAAAGATCAATGTTGATCTCTTTTCTAATGAACGAGTCAAATTGAGCTATGTACATTCTAGATTATTCAATGACGCAGCAAAGATCACTTAAGCTAGACGCGAACAAGATTGTGTCAATTTCTATAGAATCGTTGAAGATCTTTTGAAAGAGTTAGCTCAGTTGTTTAATGATTTAAATAAGAAAGTCAACTTTCGTAAAGAATACTACAACTTGATTCAAGAATCAAAGAAATTCAGTGAGTTCTATACTCAGTTTCAACGACTATCTTTCTATCTAGACTATCACGAAAAGCAACTGATCATTGATCTGAAAGATAAAATACACTCTTGTCTTTGATTCATTTGAGTAGATCAACTAGTTCAATCTGATTCTCTAAAAGAAATTCGTTTCTATCTGATTCATTTGAATAATAATCAGTGAGTCATTCAAGAAATCAAGAACAAAATCAAACGCGTCAATGACATATCAAAGACTATCTTTCATAGAACAACTGTCATCACTCAGCAGTCATTCAATCATTCAAAGTCTGATTATTTAAAGTCGTGCGACGCGATTTTAACTAACGTCAAAGAAGCAGACATTCTAGTCGAAAGCTGTTTCATATGTCATAAATCAGATCATAGCTTTAAAGAGTGTTTCAATTGACCTACTAGAACTAATGCAGTGAACAAAAAATATGATCGCTTCGATTTCAATTCGAATTTCGATTCAAAAAACTAGTAATCTCTTCAAAAGTCATTAAAGAAGTAAAGATTATATCTTTGTGCAAACTAGACGAAATTTTATCGAAAGAGAATTACTTTGAAAAGTTATTTCTAATTGATGCTCATTTCATCTCTCAGAATTGATCTTTCAATCTTCGTTCTTTAATAGACAGTGATTTAGTCATTTACATAATCATACATTTTAATCTAGTCAATAAAGTATGCAAGAAACTGAAAATTCAATCTATATCACTGACAAAAAAGAAGCTAATAAGAGATTATGATGAAAAGATATTTAAGAAGACAATCACTCATAAAATTCTATTCAATCTCATCATTGAAAGTCATAAGAAATTGACTGTATCAATGTTGATAGCTGATATTGATCATCATGAAGTCATATTGAGTAAGCTCTGAATGAATAAAAACGAAATATTACTGAATATGTGAAACAACGTCATTGTTTTTTCAAATCAATTGAATACTTTTATTTCGATTTTTTCAATCTTGCTCAATTCAAAGCACTCAAGTTGATCGTGATCAACTTCGTTCTCTTCATTCATTCAGACTAAGATTTCTACAATGCTCAAACGACTCATTTCAATCATTGCTCGAAAAGAGTCATTCTCGATTCAAAGTATAAACATTGCTTCATTTAAAAGACGGTTGAATTGTTCAAAGAAGAACAAAATCAAAGTCTTTGCTTTATTCATGATAAATATCAATAGAAAAATCGCGTACAATACTCAGTGCGATTTGAACGCTCTAAACATCTCTTTAATTAATAAAACGACTCAGAATTTAAAAGACATTAAAGCGAAGCTGTTTTTGAAATATCACAAGTTTTTAAATGTTTTTGATTGAGTGTTACGAGCGTATCAAGACTGAACAAGGCTGAAGCTTTAATCAATTCGCAGTGCATGCTAGCGAGTACTTTGTGTAATGATTAAAACTAGTCAATGATTTAGTCAAGATCTGATCTAGATCTGACTCAGATTTGATTCAGATATGACTCAGCATCTTTTCTCTTTTCTAGCACATTCTAATCAGCTTTTATTGTCTTCTAAACAAACACACTTCTTTGTGTTACGAGTAGTCAACAGATTTCTATGATAAATACATTTCTTTGTGTCATAAACATCTTTTGAATCAACATCTTTCTTGTGTTTCAACACGTCTTCTTTGAGACTAACGTCGACCTAAGTAACTACTATATAGAGCGTGTTCTTCTTGCCTTTTGTATCTTCTTTCTTCTGTATTCTTAAAGTCTTAGTTATAGCTATCTTTATAGATCAAACATTTTAGTCACGCATGCACTCTGATTAGTTTCTAGACATGATCTCAACATTGAGTTCAATTGAATAAACTACTTTCTCATCGCTTCTACAATCATAAAATTGAACTCACTAGTGATTCAACATCTTCTTGCTGTTGAGCATATTGAATGTTTTCTGTCAAACTTCTGAAAGTAAAGAAGTATTTGAACGAGAATCTGTCAAAGAAATTCATCACTCTCAGTTAGACTCTCTATTTCTTCTTCGTTTTATTCATTCTCAAAGCAAATGAAGATCTTCAATTTTGCGTGAACTATCGAAAGCTAAATGTCATTTTCAAAAGAAATAAATATTCTCTATCGTTGATAAATGAGATCATTGATAAAATAGTGAATTGCAAGCATCTGACTAGATTGAACATCATATTAACATTTAACAAACTTTGAATGCATTTCAATAATGAGAATTACATCACTTTTATCACTGCTTTAAAAGCATATAAATACAAGATGTTATCATTCAAACTGATTAACATATCAATCTTCTTTCAGCAATATATGAATGACATTCTATGAGACTTTCTGAACGACTTTTGTCAAGTTTATCTAGATGACATTCTCATTTATAGCAAAATGAGAAAGAAACATAAAGATCACGTCAAACTAGTATTAAGTCAACTACGTGAAGCTGAACTGCAGATGAATATTCGAAAGTGCAAATTCAATGTAGAAAAGACTGTCTTTTTAGAAGTCATTGTATCAGAACTAAATCTTCGTATGAATCTTAGCAAAGTGACAGTCATAGTCAGCTGAATCATCTCAATCAATCTAAAGAAAATTCAGAGCTTTGTGAAACTTGTTAACTTCTATTATTGTTTCATTAAAGACTTTTCAAAGCTAGTCAAATCATTTACTCAACTGACTAGAAAAAACACGTCTTTTGTTTGAAATGAGATTTGTGTTCAAGCTTTTGACAATCTAAAGAAACAAGTCAGCTCAGTCTCAGTACTTCGTCACTTTGATCTCAAACGACAAGCTATTCTGAAAATCAATGCTTCAAACTATGTAAAAGATGAAATACTATCTCAGTATGATGATGAGAAAGTTCTTCATTCAATGACTTTCTACAGCAAAAGCATAATCTTCGCTGAAATCAATTATCACATCTATGACAAGAAACTGCTAGTCATTATTCGATGCTTTGAACATTGACGACTCAAGCTGAAATGCTAGAAACTACTCATTCAGATGTTCATCGATCATCAGACTTTGAAGATTTTCATGAAAAATAAACAGTTAAGTCAACAACAAGTTAACTATCTGAACATTCTATTGAAGTTCAACTTTCAGATCATCTTTAGATCAGACAAAATAAACACTAAAGTTGATGCTTTAATCAGAATGTCTTTAACGAACGTCTCTGAATCAGCTCAGCGTTTTAAAGATCATTTTCAAACTATTCTGACTCTCAATAAAGTCAATGTTCTATCTATTGAATTGAAAGCAAATCTCTATCAACAAGTATGTATAATCAATCAAATAAATGAGTTCTGCAGCGAATATAAACAAGCTATGAATGACAACAAACTTAGATTTCATATCACTAAACTGAAGAACTGCAAAATTATTGATGATGTTCTATTTAGAAAAGATCTACTGTAAGTCTCTGAGAACATGCACACGAAATTACTACAAAAAGTGCATGATCAATCTTCAATCTCTCATTTCAACAATAAATGAATCATTGATCTAGTTCAGCGTTTCTACTATTGATCAGATCATTGAGTTACTATTTGATGATACATTTGAAACTGTCATGCTTATCAGCGAAGCAAAGTCTCTAGAAATAGCATCAATGAACTTCATCATTCTCTTTCAATTTCACAGAAACGCTGAAAAGATATAACTATGAACTTCATCACTGAATTATCTCTGTCAGAAGACTATAACATCATTTGCACAATTATATATCATCTCATCAAAGAACGTCACTATGTTTTCTGTCATTGAAAAGACAATGACATCTCAGTTGAAGAAACAGTTTAAATCATGCTATGAAACGTTTATTGACTGCATGATTTATTCAGTTCTATTGTTTCAAACAGAGATTCTCAATTTATATCAACTATGTGAAAAAGTCTTTGCAAATGACTGAGAATCACAGCTAGTTTATTCATAGTTTATCATTTTGAGATCAATGATCAATTGAAACAAGTCAATCAAGACGTTGAACGCAAACTTAGAATTTACTGCAATAACATGCAGAACGACTGAATTAAATGAATATCTATGATGAAATTCAACGACAATTTCAATATCTTCTTGATTACTTCAATAATTTTCTTCTACTTTAATAAAGAATTTCACTCTTGAATGAGTTTTGATTCAAATACAACTGACTACAAAACGACTCATGAACGACTTAAAGCTAGAAAGGCAGATGATATTGTCATTTGAATGAAAGAGCTATTGAGCTTTGATCATCAACAATTGAAAAAAACGAAGCTGATCATTGAAGTTCAGATCAATAAACATAGATGAAACATCACATATGAAGTAGATGACTGAGTTTGACTATCTTTCAGAAACGTCAAGACAATGAGACTTTGCAAAGATTTGAAAGATAAACAGCTAGATCTTTATCAAATCACTGCTAAAGTGAGTATCTTCTATCAGCTTTGTCTATCAGTCAGCATGAAGCATTTGCATTCAATGTTCAGCTCGAAGTTACTATGATTGTATTCAGAAGACTCTTTATCAGAACAACATTCAGAATCACTCAGATTAATCACTATCAAAGACGATGAACATTGAAAGATAGATAATATATTGAACTTCAGACGCTATTGAGATCAAATACAGTACAAAGTCAAATGAAAAGATCTAGACAGAAACAACGAATGATACTATGTTGATAAAGAAAAATTCAATAACTCAGAGAAAGTTTTGAATGAATTTCATAAGCTATATTCAAGCAAATCGCGCTAAATATCGAAATAACTATTAACAAAAGTGAGCAAAGAAACTACATTCATGTGAACATGAATTTTCAAAGAGAGAAGTAATGTTACGAGCGTATCAAGATCAATAAGACTGAACAGAGCTAGTTGAGATTTGATCTAAATCTGATTCAGATTTGACTCAGATATGATTCAACATCTTTTTTCTTTCTCAACACTCTTTTCTTTCATCAACATCTTGTTCATTTACATCATCTTTTTTTCATGTCACAAACACATTTCTTTCGAGTTTAACACAGTCTTTGAACATTACATAAATAGAAGCTTTTGTATCAATCTTCTTCTGTATTCTTAATATTCAGTTATAGCTATTTCTAAAGATCAAGCACTATCAATTCTGATCTTCATTAATTGTATCATTTAAACATGATTCTGACACATAGAGACATATTTATCTATCTATTTATTTATTTACTCATTTAATCATCTGTATCTAGTCTATCTTTTAGATCTATTTATCTACTAGATTGATCATCACATATGTTCATGCTCACTTTGTTGATTTCGAAGCTTTCTATATTGCATCTGTATTCTATTTCTCAACATTGAAGCTCAACACAGAAATATTATTTTCATGATATTAAGTAAAGCAATGACAAAACAACAGAAAGCAACATGTTCATCTCTGCAACAATGAATACATTGATGAACAGCTTAAGCGAGCTGAATATGAATGCATCAATCAGCTTGAATCAGCTGATAATCTTTTCTTCAAAGACTAGAAAACAGCTGCTGCAAACGTTTAATTTAAAAGATCAACATATTGCTCAGACATTGAGATCTATGCTTGAAGAGTGAAAGGAAAAATCAATGAAGCAGAGAGTTCAACTATACAAGTATATACAGACTATGTATGTTGAGATTGAAAAGAATGAAGCACAAGTTCAGAAAGAGTTGAATCAAGAGAAAGCTTGAACTCAAGAGAAAGCTTAAGCTAAACAGAAAGCTTAAGAAGAAACTGATCATTCAAAGCTACTCAATGATGATGATGATTTGAATGAAATGCATTGAATGTGCAAGCGAAAAATGACTCAACAGCAGGTTCAAAAGCTTGCTTGATCTGAGTGATTTAATTCAACTTCATTTGCTTTGACTTTATCTGCTTCTTCTGCTTCGTTTATCTCGTTTGCTTCGTCTGCTCAAGATACTAGAGAATTCACTCAGTTGTCAGTTTGAAAGTCTATCATTTCTTTCTCTCGTTCTTTGTCTAGATTCTCGACTTCATCTACAAGCTCATTCTCTTGCTCATCATCTGCTTAAGATTTGCAGCGATTCTACGCTCAAATCGCTTCTTTTTTCTCAGTCTCTTTGATTTTCTCTTCGATTTTCTTGACTATCTCATTTACTCAATCATCTGTTCAAAATGCTAGAGATTTACATTGAAAACTCATGCAAAGACTCTCTGTTTCTTCATCTCATTTTTCGTCACATATTTATCTTTCTCATAACTTATCTTGTAGCTCATCTCACTACTCATCTGCTTGAGATTCTCATCAAACGCTCATCAGAAATGTCTCTGTATTCTCATTTAAATCATCTGCTTAAACTCTCTTTCGTGATTCATCTATTTTCTCATCTCATAACTCATCTGCAAGAACTCTTTCTAGTGACTCGTCTTGAAGCTCTTCTCATGACTCATTTATTAAACTGTGTTTATTCATGAAGAATTTATACATCATGTTTCATAAATTCAGCAAGAAAGAACATGTGTTGCAGAGTCAAAGATAACGCGTCTTTCTTGAGCTTACATACTTGATTTCGCTCTTTATCTCTGTCTCATCATCACGTCTTCTAAAGCGATTTCTTCAAAGATTAAAGACGAAACTATCTTTCTGAGTTTGATAAATTCAGCTCAGATCTGTCAAATGCAAAGATCATGTGTTTGAATTTTAGCATTGCTTGATTTTATTTTTCATTTTTGTTATATATAAAAAATAAGAAATAGTAAGAAAGAAGAAAGAAAATGATTTCATAAGAAACAAAATATTTTCGTAAGAAAAATAAAAGACTGTACAGTTAAATATTCAGTGACAGAGTAGCTCATCTACTATCTTGTAAAATCATGCAACTATCTAAAACATCTCGTCGCTCTCATATAGCTCGTCATTCAATTGTACAGTCAAATATTCAGTGACAAAGTAGCTCATTTACTACTTTGTGAGATCATGCAACTGTCTACATCTCATCATCGCTCTCATATATCTCGCTCTTTAGCTATCAATCTACTAGCTAGTCATGTTCAAAGCTTCGTTCTTGCATCAGAAAATATCACTCTCTAGCTATTGATTTACTGACTAGTCATATATCTCGTCTTCGTTCTTGAATACTTCGTCATTTAGCTATCATTCTACTAGCTATTCAACATATTTGCTTCTTGTAACTTCGCTTGAATTACATTTGTGACTTCAATCTTCGTCATTCACTTTTCGCTTTCGCCTCGCTAGTATTATAAAAGAGTCACATTGATGCTCAAGAAACGAGCATTAAATGAGTGAGAGAAGAATGTCGTAAGACGAAGTCTCATCTCTCGATGACTCATGAAACAGCATTGATTCAATTGCATCTTCAGAGTTCATAAGAACATTGACTATCATTCATAGAGATTTCTCGAGCATGACTCAGTTGCATCTTCAGAGTTCATGAGAATATAAACTATCATTCATAGAGATTTCTTGAGCAGAGCTATTGAGTCATATCTTCAGAGTTCATGAGAACATTAACTATTATTCATAGAGATTTCTCGAGCGAAGTTTTCTTCTTCATCTTTTTACTCATCTTTTCATCTCATTTCTAGACGAAGACATTGATATAGAGACATATCTATTTATCTATCTATTTATTTACTCATTTAATCATCTGTATCTAGTCTATCTTCTAGATCTATCTATCTACTAGATTGATCATTGCATGTATTCATGCTCACTCTGTTGATTTCGAAGCTCTATATATTGCATCTGTATTCTATTTCGCAACAACATTGAAAAGACAAAAGATGCTTTACTAATCATATAGTGACGAATGCTTTACTAAACATCATTATGAATGCAAGACTAAAGTTACTGCTTAAATTAAACATAATTATTAAAAAGACTCATAATCAACTCACAACAATAAATTTAGCGTTTGACAGCGAGAAAATTCAATTCATGAGAATCAATTTACATCAGAAATTTGATCATCTTTTAATTATCATGAAGTTGTGTCTATGCACATTCTTTATGCAGCTTACAACTCATTGATTATGAAAGAAAATGAATACAAAAGCACTAAACACTCATTTAAAAATATATTTTCTTGTCAATTGTTTTCTCAATGACAAGACAGTGATAAATGACAAAGTAACTGAGATCACTCATATATTACAAGAAATCATCAAGAAGTCTACTTCTTAAGCAAAGTTATTAACTTAAGTATGAAACTTTTGAAATCAGATTTGCTTGAAAGTCATGATGAAATTGCAATGACTATGAATTATATGAAAATCGCAAAATACTTTAGAAATATGAAACAACTATCTGAGATACAATGATCACAAAAACAAGATCATTAAAGAAATAAAATGTTTACATTTTAAATCACAAATGTATAAGCTGAGTAACAAATTGAAATTAATTTGACGTTTCGTAAAATGAGTCAGAATCAAAAGTCAACTACTTAAGAAACTTTCATAGTTTTCATCATTAAAGAGCAACAATTTCAATCACATAGTAAACTCATTCAAAGAAAAAACAAAAATGCTACAAAAGAAATTCTTTTCATCATTATCTCAAGCAAACATCAGTGACATTTCAAAATCATTTATATTGCTGACAATGTCATTCAATTCAGTCTTATCACAAGATGAGATGAAATAAATGATTCAATGAGTAAAAGTTAATAAAGCATTAAACACATTCAAAATTTCAAATAAAATGCTTTAAGCAAGTTTAACAGAATTGACTTCGATACTAATCAATTTATTCAACGCATGTGTAATTCACAAATATCATTCAAAGCAGTTTAAAAAAGCTCAAACAATAGTATTGCATAAATCAAAAAAGAGTGATTACATTGACTTAAAAATGTATCGACTCATCGCTTTGCTAAACATCATGAGTAAGATATTAAAATCAATCATGATCAAAAGATTAAATGATATTACTGAGATTCATTACATGCTTTCAAATGCTTAAATGAGAACGAAACGCAAGCAATTTGTGATCTCAGCGCTGAATTTACTAGTAAATCAAGTACATGCAGTATGAAGTTGCAAAATCAAGTATGTAGTCTTCATGCTTAGTCTAAACATTGCTGAGATGTTCAATCATGTTTTGCACACTAGACTTCTACATATTTTAAGAATAAAAAGAATATTGAACTATATAGTCAAATGAACTTGCAGCTTTCTGAAAGACAAAGAATCATCATTAATGTTCAATGAATAAATCAGCATGATGCAATGAATAAATGCTGACATATCACAAAGATTTCTCATATCATTGATTTTCTTTCTATTTTTTAACGTAAGCTTAAAAAATGCAAAGCTTTAAAAATCAAAATCAAAGTGTTTGACTTTGTAAATGACATCAATATTTTAATTTATGATAAAATCACAAAATTAATCTGTAAATCATTGAGTTAAGCACATGATGTCTGTGCGAAGTGAGCTTAAACTCATGATGCTACGTTCGCTTCAGAGAAATACAAATTCACTCACTTCGCTTGTAAGTCAAAAAGATTCAACATGACAGTCAGTTTATACATAGAAAACTTGATAATAAAGTTGAAATTAAATGTACAAGTTTTTGAAGTGCAACTGAATATGAAACTATGATGAGATTTGCATTTTTGTCAAATAGAAGCAAATCATGTCATCAAGATGCTGATGCTTAGTTGACTTGAGATTTTCATTTGAAAAGTTACATTTGCAAAAGCAAGATAAATATACTTTGCAATGATAAGATTAAGAATGACGTTTGAAGCATCAATATAATATCAACGCAATAAAAAAAGAAATTGTCAAGTGCAAAATGAAGACTAGAAACTTTTCAGAATCAAGCGTTGCATCATGTGATCAACATTTTCAGAAAAGTGAATATCAAAATGTTGAAAGTTGAAACATATATATTTTCACTATATATTTATTTGAACAAGCTACAGAATCAAGTCACACTATGCAGTTAAATTGATAACAGAACACAGAAAACTTAATGAGCATGCAAAATCATATGTGCTCATTTGATAAAAATTAATAGACTCATCTTTCACTTTTTAATCTTCAAAAAATAATGTTTTTAAATGTTTCAATTTGCAAAGAAGTAAAAATACAGTTTAAATGTAAATAACTTAATCTTTTAATGATGATTCAAACAAGTGAATATGCAATTGCACAGTTTCACAAAAATCAATGAAATTTTCAATGAGAAAACTACAAAAAACATATTGCAGACATTAATGTATTTCTCGCTCAAAGATTTCATCTATTCAAGAAGTTAATAAAGATGCATGATGATTTTTAAAAGATTGAAAGCACTTTTGCAACTTACATCAGAATTAAATGCATAGAACTGAAGATTTATTTGCACTTGAAAAACATGTTAAGCATGAATAATTCTCGATGCAACTGCAAATAAAGTCATCAGACAATTAAGCATATTCTGATGCATTGCTTAAATTGAATGCATTTTCGATTAAATATGTTACAAGACATTGACTTCATGAACTATTGAATCATCATTTCAATCATGAAGAGTTTCAAGACAACAGTGAAAATGATGATGAAAACGAAGTTGCTGAAGCAGTTTAAAGTGACAAGAATACTCATTCTTTAACATGCAATCATTATGAACAAATTTAATACATAGTTTCAGTTTTATCATCTCGACTGCATGTAACAATCATATAAACAGCGAGTGATTTTCTATCTTAAAAAATTTTGTTCACTCAATATACATAGCAGTAAGCATCGAGACTCTGAAAGCAGAAATGTACACAAGCTCGCTGCATGTTCATTTGAACATGCTGCAAGACAAGATCACGTTACGCAGTTGAGTTAACAATTGTATGCAGAAAATCAGACAAGCATGCAAACTGATACACGTTCATCTGATGAATGTCAATCACATCATCTCTCGCTTTTTCATCATCAAGAAAGTGATGCTTCTGAACAACTTAATTCAAGAAGACGCAAAAATATAGTCAAGATGTAAGTAATTAGCTCTTGCTGCAATGATTTTGACTAGTGACAGCATCGCAATAGCGCAATATCACAGAAATCAATGAAAGTAATGATGAAAAAAATATAGAAAATGCATCGCAGATGTTCACATCATCTCAACACAAAGATTGCATTTGTTCAACAAGATGATAAAGATGTGAAATGATCTTCAGAAGATTGAAAGCATTCTCATCATTTACATCAGAATTAAATGCATAAATTTGAATGTTTATCTGCACTTCAGAAATGTTTCAGATGTAAATAGTGTGCAATGCAACTGTGATTAAAATCATCAAATAATGAAACATGTACTCATGCATTGCTTGAACTGATTGCATTTGCAATCAAAAATACTATGAAATGTTAACTTCTTAAACTATTGAATAATCATTACTATCATGAAGAGTTTCAGAGCAGCTGTAAGAATAATGATGAAAACGAAGCTTTTGAAGCAATTTAAAGTAATTAAGTCACTCATTCTTTAACAGGCAATCAACGTGAACTAATTTGATACATAGTCTCATAATAATAGTTTCAACTGCGTAAAGCAGTTGTATAAACAGTGAGTGATTTTCTACTTCAGAGAGTTTTGTTCACTCAATATAAATAGCATAGAATTTCTCATAAGTCAATTTAATCGATGTTACAAAAGTGTATGAATTTATTATTATTATTATTAATATACATAGCATAAAGTTTCTTATGAGTTGATTTAATCAATGTCATAAAAATGTATGAATTTATTATTATTATAAGATAATCACAACGTGTGCAAAGCAAATTTTTGAAAAAAGCAATACAATCAAGACAGAATGAATCTAGAAGATGAATAAATGATGATGAATTGCATGAACTGCAGCAATGTTGATTCAGAAATGATTGTAAGTGATGTTAACTTGTTGCAAAGAAACAGCAACGCAAGATCAAAAAGCTTACGCAATAATGAGAAGTATGTTGCTAACATTATTGATCTTCTAATACAAACACCAACGTTAGAGAAAGAGAAGAGCAAAGATTATTTGTGAAAAGAAGTAACAATAAAGTTGATGCATCATCTTTGACTTGAATCAGAAGAAAAACATCACATGACTCAGAATGCATTCATCACGAAGAATGTACAGAAACTGAAGACATCAGTTCAACTGCTAAGCAAGCAGTTACAAATGCAGAGAAATACGCGTTTTTCATTGAAAATCATGTCATGAGCAAACATGACAAAAGAAGAATTATCAATGAGAAAGCAACGTTTCAGAGAAGAATCATTGTCACTTCACAAGAAATGCAAAGTCATGATAAAGATAGCAGACAGAGAAGAAATAAAGAAGATGCAGAAGAAAATTATCAAGCAAATTCTTCAAAGAATAACAGACGTGTCAACAAGTCAACAAAATCTGATCATGTCTTTTTGCAAACTGAGTAGCAAAGACATTTTTCTTCACGCAGTCAGTTCAAATGCATAAGCAAATTTGAAAAAGACTCAAGAATGAGTAAAAGAAATTACAAACTTGACGCGCATATCGCGATGAACATTCGCAATGCTGACACATAAAGTGTGCATTACAATTGACATGAACAATCAAATGAAAGTCATTAGAAAGCTGATAAAGAATAACATAAGACTTCATGAAAATCTGAAAATTCTAAGAATAGTTTGACTCAAGAAAGTAGCAAAGAGCGAAAAGATTCATTCATCACTCATCATGAAGATAGCAATCGAAGTGATGATGAATTGACTGATGAACATGAATATGTTAAATGCATATTGTGAATGTGCATGCAAGCTGTTCAAAAAGAATTGTTATATCACACAGTGCTTCAAATGTCAAGAATTTGATCACATGATCAGATTCTGCAGAAAGAATCAACGCTGCATTAAGTGCGCAGACAAACATCACATCAAAAGATGCATGATGTCTTTGAATAAAAGACGTTGTGTTAATTGTAACGAAAATCACGAACTCTGAAGATGCATCTGTTTCAAATGACAACAGCAGATGAAACAAACGTTCAAAATCTATAGAAACAGATTGTTCAGATATTCAGAAGCGTCTAAATACAATTGCACATTCTTGTAATTCTTGAACTCTTCACTGTCTTTAAGCTTTGCAGATTCAATGAACTTTTCAAAGTTCATGAACTCTTTCAGTTCAGTGAACTCATCAAGCTCAACGACAGTTGTGCTGAAAATACGCAGTCTAGTCGCTCATGAATTGACATGACAGATAATAAAAGTCAAGAAGAGACGTGTTGATCATTTCTCTTACGTGAAAAGCAACTCAGATGAGACGTCGCTTGAGCAGAGTCAGAAATGATAAATCAGAAAACAAGATAGATTTTTGATGACTGAAAGCATTTAAAGAGTTTTCTCTTTGCAAAGTCAACAACAACTACAAATAACTTTATGATGAAACAATCTTTTCTACGAATATTGCAGTACAATATCAGAAAATCATTGAAAATTCAGAAATCATTTCTAATTAACAAAGAAGTTCGTGATTTTAACATTGTAGTCATACAGAAGCAGAGTTGCAACATTAATGATACTCAATTGTTTAACTCAACTCACAACTTCTTTTATTTAGTGAAAAACACGTCATCACAGTCAAAAACATACATATATGTGAATAAATACTTAAGACTCAATTAATGAATAATAGAAACAGTTGAGTCAAACATCTGCTTAATCAGAATATTAACTCACAACACAAATGATGAAACGCAGACGTTACAACTTATAAACATTTACAATTCATGTTCACTGTTTTTTACATCTACAGAGAAATCTTCAATCATTTCTCGCTTGAACAAGCTACTTAAAAACAACTGTAAACAACTGATCATGAAAGATTTCGATCTACATCACTCTCATTGAGAAGAATGAAGATGCTTCATTCAACACGCAGCAATTGATAATTTACTTGACATTATTACTAACACTAAGCTGAAATTATTGCTGAAATCAGACATTATTACTTGCAAGATTCACAATCAGTTTACAATTATTAATTTAGTCTTTAGCAGCGAGAAAATACAGTTCATGACATGCAAATGCAAAATACACATTGATCTGCATCAAGAATTAAATCATCTTTCAATTGTCACAGAACTTTGTTTATAAACAACTTCAGTACAATCTTCAACTCAATGATTATGAAAGAAAATGAACACAGAAGCATTAAGCGCATATCTGCATATGCATCTTTCGTTGAATCATTCTTTGAACAGCAAGATGATGATGAACAAAAGAATGTGTGAAGTTATCAAGATGCTACAGAAAATCATTAAAAAATCTACTTTCTTGACAAAGTCATTAAGTTAAGCAAAGAACTTCTGAAATTTGAACTGCTCAGAGATAGTAATGAAATCAAGATGACTGTGAATTGTATGAAAAATATAAAGCACATTAGATGCATGAAATGAATATCTGAAACACAATGATTATAAAAACAAAATCATTCAACAAGCAAAGCGTGTACATTTCAGATCACAAATGCATAAGTTGAGCAACACACTTAAGTCAATATGATGCTTCGCAAAATGAGTCAGAATTGAAAGTCAATTATTTAAAAAAACTTTCTCAGTTTTCATCATTAAAGTGAAGTGACATTGATCAAATGATAATGATGTTCAAGAAAAAAATCAAGATATTGCAAGAAAAATTCTTTTTCTCATTCTTTCAGATGAATATCAATAACATTGCAAACTCATTTATATTCTTGACAATGTTATCTGACTTATGCATTTCAGAAGATGAAGTGAGATAAACAATTAAAAGAATAAAAGCAAACAAAGCATCAGACATTTCAGACATTTTAAACAAAGTGCTGCAGATAAATCTTGCAGAACTGATCTCAATATTGATGAATTTATTCAATGCATGTGTAATACACAGATATCATTCAAAGCAGTTCAAAAAGACTCAAACAATAGTATTATGCAAATTGAAGAAGAATGATTATACTGATTTGAAGACATATTGACTCATTGCTTTGCTTGATATCATGAGAAAAGCTCTGAAGTCAATCATGATTAAAAGACTGAGCAATATAACTGAGACTCATCACATGCTATCTGATGCTCAAATGAAAATGAGATGCAAATGATTCATGATTTCAACATTAAATCTACTAATAAATCAAGTTCACATGATATGAGACTGCAAAATTAAATACATAGCATTCATGCTAAGTTTAAATATCATCAAAGCATTCAATCAAGTCTTGCACATCAAACTTCTGCATACTCTGAAAATGAAAAGAATTTCAGACTATATAGTCAAATGAGCATGCAGCTTTCTTGAAAATTGAGAAACATTGCTGAAATTTAATGAACAAACGAGTGATATGCGCGAGATAAATGCAAACATATCACAAAGATTTCTCATTTCATCAATTCTTTTTTTATTCTTCAATGCAAGTCTGATTAAGAAGTGCAAAACATTGAAAATTAAGATTAAAGTGCTCAACTTCGTAAATGACATTAACATTCTAACATATAATAAATTCATTGAAGAAATTTGCAAAACATTAAGCAAAGTACATAATGTTTGCACGAAATGAGTTTGCATTCATGATGCAACATTTGCATCAGAAAAGTATGAATTTACACACTTTATCAGAAAATTCAAAAAATTTGACATGATGATTAATATATAAATAGAAAGCTCAATTATTAAGTTGAAATCAGACATGCAAATTTTAAAAGTACAACTGAACATGAAATTGCAATGAAATGTGCATCTTCGTCAAATTGAAGTGAATTACATCACATGAATGCTAGCACTTAGTTGATTTGAAGTCTTTACATGAAGAGCAATCTTCACAAAAGCAAGACAAATATACTCAGCAGTATTGAGTTCAGAAGTTGCATTTAAAGCATCAGTTTGACATTAGCGAGAAAAAGAGAAAAAACTGTCAAACAAAGAACACAGACTTGAAACATTACAGAATCAGACTCTACATCACATTGCAAAAATGTTCAAAAGAGTAAGCATTAAGATTTTGAAAGTAGAAATGTTCACAAGTTCACTGCATGTTCATTTGAACATGCTGCAAGACAAGATCACGTTACGCAGTCAAGTCAACAATGATATGCAGAAAATTAAATAAGCATGTGAACTGATACGCGTTCATCTAATGAGTATCAATTGTATCATTTCTTGCTTTTTTATCATCAAGAAAGTGACGCTTTTAAACAATTCAATTAAAGAAGATGTGAAAATACAGTTAAGATGCAAGTGATTAGTTCTTGCTGTGATGATTTCAACTAGTAACAGCATCGCAAAAGTGTAGTATTACAGAAGTTAGTGAAAGCAATAATGAGAAAAATATAGAAAATGCATTGTAAATATTCACATCATCTCAACACAAAGATTGCATCTGTTCAACAAGATGATAAAGATGCAAAATGATTTTCAGAAGATTGAAAGCATTTTCATCATTTACATCAGAATTAAATGCATAAATTTGAATGTTTATCTGCACTTCAGAAATGTTTCAGATGTAAATAGTGTGCAATGCAACTGTGATTAAAATCATCAAATAATGAAACATGTACTCATGCATTGCTTGAACTGATTGCATTTGCAATCAAAAATACTATGAAATGTTGACTTCTTAAACTATTGAATAATCATTACTATCATGAAGAGTTTCAGAGCAGCTGTAAGAATGATGATGAAAACGAAACTTTTGAAGCAATTTAAAGTAATTAAGTCACTCACTCTTTAACATGCAATCAACACGAACTAATTTGATACATAGTCTCATAATAATAGTTTCAACTGCGTAAAGCAGTTGTATAAACAGTGAGTGATTTTCTACTTCAGAGAGTTTTGTTCACTCAATATAAATAGCATAGAATTTATCATAAGTCAATTTAATCGATGTCACAAAAGTGTATAAATTTATTATTATTATTACTGAATGTTTGCAATCTCAACATCACTCACTTTTTTATTTTTTTATTTCTTCATTAAGTGCATACAGTCTATAACTATGATACTATCTAGACGCTGTGTATATGTTAAATTACATGTAATCTAGTCAAAATCACTGCAGTATATCTTTTCATTAAGCAGTCAAATTATTAAAGTGCGCATATGAGCGTAAGCATCACTCACTTCATTGTTAAGTTAAATGATCATAACGTTAATTTCTTTAAGATTAAGCATGTTTTTAAGAATAATTCTCTAATCATTGAGTTAAATCTTTCAACATTCATAAAAATTTATTCAATCTTTCATATCAATCTCTTAAATCATATTACAAGTGATTTTTTTTGAATCAATGTTAAAAATCTTAAAAATTCATTATTATTAAAAATATCAAAAAATTCTGATATGTAAACAGCATACTAAACTTCAAGCATTATAAATGCTATAATTCACTTTTGCTCAAGTATTATGTTGATTGAAAAAATCACTTTTCTACTTGAAAATCTTTTTATCTTCTGAATAATTGTAAGCAAATGCTTAATGAATATCATCTTGTCAACTTTGCTGTTAAAAATCACATGTACTATTATATGTGATGTTTTAATGTTAATATCAAGAACTTTAAGTTCAATCTTCATTATTTCAATTTAAGATTTTTAAAAAACAATCACAACATGCGCAAAACGAACTTTTGAACAGAGCATTATAAACGAGAGAGAAAAGATTGAATAAACGAATAAATGATGATGAATTGCATGAGCAGCAGTAATGCTGATTCAATGATGATTGCAAGCAGCGTTGACTCATTGCAGAGAGACAGCGACGTAAAGTCTAAATACTCACGCAATGATGAGATGAAAGTTATCAGCATCATCAATCTACTAACATAGACATCAATGTTAAAGAAAGAAAAGAACAAAGATCACTCATGAAAAGAAGTGATCTTAAAGCTGATTCAACGTCTTCAAAACATTTCAGAAAGAAACATTGAAAGTCAAAACATGTTCATTGCGAAGAATGTATAAAAGTTGAAGACATTCATTCAACTTTTTAATAAACAACTATAAACATAAGAAAATACGCGTTTCACATTTAAAACATCATCATGAATCAATGTAGCAAGAGAAGAAGTGACAATTGAGAAGCAGCAATTCAGAAATAATCTGTCATCACTTTGCAAGAGACACAAGATTCTAGTGAAAATAGAAAAGAGAAAAAAGATGAAAGAGATACAAAAGAGATTGATTGATCAGATCTTTCAAGAAATTGCAAACATGTCGATGACATAATGAAATCTAATAGTATCGTTTTGCAAACTTGAAAGCAAAGACATTGCACTTCATGTGATGAGCTTGAAAGTTTGAGCAGCTCTAGAAAAGACTCAGACATGAGTGAAGAAAATCGCAAGCTTAGCGCACGTAGTGCATAGAAGCTTCGCGATACTAGCATATGATGTACACATCACATTGAACACAAGCAATCAGAAGATGATCATCAAAAGATTGATAAAGAAAAATGTGAAACTTCATGAAGATCTAAAGATGTTGAGAATAGCTTGACTTAAGAAGATAGTTGAAAGTAAGAAGATTCACTCATTGCTCATCATAAAGATCATGATCAAAATGATGATGAATTGACTACTAAATGTAAACATGCTGAATTCATATCAAGAATGTTTATGCAAGTTGTTTGAAAAGAACTGTTATATTACACAGTGCTATAAATGCTTTGATTTTGATCATATGATTAAATTCTGCAAAAACGAAGAGTGCTGCTTCAAATGTGCAGACAAACATCACATTGAAAGATGCGTTGTGTTGATGAATAGAAGATGATGCATAAACTGCAACGATAGTCACGAACTTTGAAAATATTCATGTCTCAAGTGAAAACTACAAATAAAGTAATCAGAAGAAATCTTTTGAAACAGATTGATCAAATACTCTGAAGCGTTGAAAGACAATTGCTCATTCTCTTCTTTCTCTTTGAACTTCTTGAGTTCAATGAATCTTGCGAGTTCAATGAACTCATCGAGTTCAATGAATGTCTCAATGATGACAAGCAGTTGAGACATCAACGAGTCAACATGACAAGTGATAAAAGTCAAGAAGAGATGAGTCAATTGCTCTTCATGCATGATTAGCGACTCAGAAGACATGATGTCTGAACAGACACAGAAATGTTAAATCAGAAAATGTGAAAGACTTTTAGAGATTAAAAGCATATAAAAAGCTGTCTCTGCACAGAGTCAACAACAGCTACAGATAACTTTATGATGAATTAAATCTTTTTGCAAATTCTATAATACAACATCAGAAAGTCATTGAAAATTCAGAAATCATTTCTGATAGATAGAAAAGTTTGTAAATTCAACATAATAATCATTCAGAAACAAGATTGCAACATTAATGCTTTGCAAAGATTTAGCTTGACTCACAACTTCTTTCATTTAGTGAGAGACTCATCATTTCAAGCAAGAACATGCATTTATGTCAACAAGCATTTAAAACTCAATCAATGAGTGATGAAAATCATTGAATTGAACATCTGCTCAATCAAGTTACAAACTAGTAACTTGAAAGATGAGATACAGACGTTACGACTTATAAACGTCTACAATTCGTGCTCACTGTCTATCATCTTTACAGAAGAATCATTTACTATTTCTCGTTTGAATGAACTAATCAAAAATGACTGCAAACAACTAATTGTAAAAGATTTCAATCTGCATTATTCACACTGAAGAGACAGAAAATGTGTTACGAACATGTTTGAATCGATCAGAGTTCAGATCTAACTCTAATCAATTTGATTAGAATAAGTCATGACGCTATGCCTAGTTTGAACCTAGCGCATTTCTTTGAGTCATTCTCAGCACTTCTTTTTGTTGTTCAGCACTTTCTTCATTCATTTCTTTCATCATTCTTTTAGACAAACACATCTGACATATTACATCACATCTGTATCGAGTCTAGCGCAGCCTCAAGCCATTATTTATAAAAGAGCTTGCACTCTTTCTCTTCTGTATTCTTAATGTCTTGTTATAGCTATCTCTAAAGAACAATACATACATATCAGCTCTGAGTCTCTTTGATTGAATGATCTAGG
>JAABUL010003868.1_pt1 | contig 21175 bp, 26 predicted proteins | sample 5559151 | NCBI WGS metagenome assembly JAABUL01 (sample SAMN10711876, study PRJNA513368) | rock metagenome | isolation source: Antarctica rocks | place: Antarctica: Victoria Land, Pudding Butte sud | reverse complement strand
GAAGCGTCTGCATTCGAGCCTGGGCTACCTGCCGCCCGCCGAGTTCGAGAGAGACTACAACGAAAGCCGAGACAAGAACCAGACGATTACACCTTAACTGTTTGTCTCACCCAAAGGGTTCACTCCAAACAATGCCTTGCGGGAAGCGGAGACTCTGGTTGGGATTGTCTCTCGACATTAGAAGGAAGAACCCCCATAGCCGCAAGGCAAGCCTATTTTGTCATTATCGCGCCGCCTTGTCAAGTGACACAAACCCGTCTGCCGCTGACGCCCAGTTGCGCCGCCTCGTCAGCCTCTCGCGGAGGGTGTCGCTCTCAACATCGGCCAGGCGGTCCTCCCCCAGTCGGTCCCGCCCTTCCTCCTGGCGCGCGTGAGCCTCCCGCGCCCACTCCGCAGGCCAACTCACCCGGACGATCAGCGAGAGCAGGGCGATGAACACGAGGCCGCCCGTCAATTCCAGCACCACCACCCGCCAGCCCGTCAGCAGCCACAAGACGAGAAGGAACTCGGCAGACAGGTTGTGGAGGCGAAGAGGAAGACGAGGGCACAGACCAGGGAGCCGTGTTTACGGAAGAGGGTGCAGGCCGTGGCGACGGCGGCGTAGGACGTGGAGAAGTTGCCTGCACCCCAGGCGGCGAGGGCCACTTCGCGCAGCCCCTGGCCGCCGAAGTTCTTCCGGGCCTGGTCTCTGGTGAGAAGGACGCGAACGATAGTGGAACGGGTTAAGCCGAGCACGAGTGCCTAGAGGACGGTCCAGAACATGGAGGCGGCCAGGAGGAGGGTCCGGGTCAGGTCGTGCAGGAGCGAAGGTGCCATGGCTTGGACTTACCCCAGTTTGAGGATGTTTATTGATTTATCTTTTTTCCATCGTCCTCGTCTTCATCTGGTTCCTCGCGACATTATTCCTTATCGACGAGGTTTCAGCCAGCCTTACTGGGCGATGACGGCAACCGGGAAGTCCTTCCCTCGCCGCCATTGAATTGTCCTCACCCGTGCGACGTTGCTTTCACGGCTCAAGCGATTGATCCCCCCCTTCCGCCTCCTCCCGTTTCCAAACCCGTTGAATCACATCACCCCACCACTGCCTCTCCAGCGTCACGTTCGTCCCGACGCGGCATCGGTCGATGTAGCGCACTGGCTTCGGGGCGATCAGGTAATACTCCCCGCAGTCGCTGTCCTCTTCCCGGTCCATGACGTCCGTCGGCCACCAGCCGCTTGGGTCGTGGATGACGGTCACATACCGCCCAGTTGTTTTCGCCATTTCTGAGTACCGCACCAGGTCCTCATCACTGGGCGGCGCAACGTCCGTCATCGCCATCGTGTCTGTTTTCATAGTAAACCTCGGCCACGGAAACCCCCGACTTTAGTCGGGCGGAGGAGTGGCTGGCCCCCGTTGAAGTCCGGGCTGTAAAGGTGCAACCGTCTGGCTCCTCGTGTGTCCAATAGGATATGCCAAGCAAACATACCCACGACAACGGCAGGGTCTTCACGGTCAACTATCACATCGTTTTCTGTCCCAAGTACCGCCGCCCCGTGTTGGTCGGTGATGTGCGGCTCAGGCTCGACGCCCTGAGACGCGAACGGATCACCGAACTCGGCGGTGAGACAGGCGCTCTGGAAGTGATGCCTGACCATGTTCACTTGTTCTGCCGAATGACCCCGAACCTCGCGCCTTGTGAGGTCGTGCGCCGCATCAAAGGCTACACGTCTCGCGTTCTGCGGCAGGAGTTCCCCGAACTGCGCTGGAGGCGGAGCCTGTGGACCCCTTCGTACTTCCTGGGGACCACGGGCCATACGTCTTCCTCGGTCGTACAGGAGTACATCGAGCGACAGAGAGGCATTTAGACAGGCCCCACGAGCGCAGGGCGAAGCCACACCCTTCCCCCGTCCCGCCACTGCGATAGTACGAGACAGGGAAGTAGGGAGAGGCCCGAAGCCCCCCAATTTATTGGGGCGGTAACTCACAATGACCTCCTCACTTTCCGAACTCAGGCTCAATCCGCCTTTGCCAATGTGTGGACGTCGAGGACTCCGACAACATGGTCACGACGATCCCGATCCAGGGTGATACGTCCCAGGCGGCCAACCTGCCACAACCGTTACGGGAGCGGCATGGCGGCGAAACGCTTCCGTCAGTCCCGCTCCCCCGCGTCCCACTGTTCCTGAAGCATAGTCTGAAGCCCAAGCTGCCAGCCGCCGTAGGAGTTGAACTCGCGGAAATCATCCTCCTTCAGAGCCACCTGCCCGACCACCTCCAGCGCAACGCCCTCCTTCTTGTGGCGGCTGGCAGGGGACCATCGCAGTGCAGGCTTATCCCCCGCCCAAGAGTGATGGGAGGGATAAAGCCACTCACGCCGCTCGAACACAAAAAGTGGCGGCTGTTCCGGGCCTTTGTAGCGCAGTTCGCCTACCAGGTTCCATCCCTCTTCCTTCGGACTTTCATCCACCGCCAGCACCAGGGCGGCCCCGTAGTCGCCATCCTCCAGCTTAACCGCCAGGCAGTCTCCGGGCTGGTAGATCGCGGGCAGGTGCCTTACTTTACGGCGACGGCGCGGCTTTTCGTTCGGCTGGCTGATCTTCCCCAGGAAGCGGACCAAGACCCGCTGACGCTGGCGAACCGTAGCCGCTCCCGACTCCTCCCAGCGTTCCAGCGTCTTTCCTGACGCTATCAGGTCGGACACGCGTTCCTGCACGTCCGGGGCAAGGACGCCGCATTCCGATTGAGCCAGAGCCAGGGCGATCCAGAAGATGGGGCCGTCATCGTCATCTTCAAGGTAGTCGGCAAAGTCCTCTTCGAGTACCTTGCGGATGGCGGCATGGTCCACGCCATCGTTGTACTTGTCCATGTACTCACCGTAGACATCAACCGCCGTGTCATCGGAAAGGAGGCCGACGCCCCAAGTGCCCATGAGTGTTCTCCTAACTGATGTCTGCCATCGGAGCGGTTTGCGACAACCTACTCCAAAGTGGCAGCAACGGCGTCTGGCTGACACCCGAGAACTGCGCGTCTCCAGTCTCAATGACGATCCACTTTCCATCTTCTGGCTGGCCGATGTCCACCGCGATAGACGGCGTCCCCAACCGCCGCGCCGCTTCCGTCGCCAGTGTCAGCACGGCCTGCTCTTCGCCCGGTGCCAGGGCCTTGAGCGGATCATCCCCCTCCCAGTAGTAGCCGTAGCCGAGCACTTCGCCCTAGTGCAGGAACACGGGGTACTCGCGCCCGAGTGGGAAGCCCTCCGCCGAGGTGCGAAGGATGTGGAAACGATGCAAAAATAATCGTTGACAAAAGCGAGCAGCCCTGCTATATTTATTATAACAAGCACACCGATTTTTGGAGGCCGAAAATGCAGAGAAAAATGGTCTGGCTCACGGTTGTTCTGTCAACCCTTTTATTTAGTCTCCTACCAACGGCACAAGCCCAGGAGTACCAAGTTTCCCTCAGAAACTCTGCGGGTGGATATGCCTCCGCGCAGAGCGGTGGTGGTGGCATCATCGATTCGGTCCACGGTGACATAGGGTCATGGGAAACCTTTTCGTTAGTCAAATGGTACGGAGGCGACTTAAAAAGTGATGACTTCGTCAGCCTTCGAGCGCAGAATGGCAAGTTCGTTTCAGTCATCAACGGTGGAGGCGGAGATGTAATCGTGAATGGCCCCGCCACCTCCACATGGGAACGACTTCGCGTATGGGATTTAAGCAGTAACGGGATAATTCGCTCGGGTGATCCAGTCCAATTTGAAACGTATGATGGGCACCATCTCAGCGCGGATTATCGTTACTCTGATGCCAGAATTAGGGCATTTGCTCCTTGGGTCGGATCGTGGGAAGTTTTTCGCATCAGTGTGGCTCCTCCAGGCTACCGCCTTGTTAATTGGGGCAGAGGGGTGCAAGTCTATCGGAAGGACTTCCAAGGAGGGTGGCCTAACTTTGTCACCATTGTCAACCTAAACAGGGGGTCGATCAAGAGCCTCACAGGTTCTTACATTAACGGACGTGTCGAGTGGTTACCACAGCGAGTATACTGGTCTAACGCTCAGACTTTAGCTGGTCCCAACCGTGCTGCGATAGCCGTCATCAACGGAACCTATTTCAACTCAGACTGGTGGCAAGGATCGCTCTGGACAACGCTCACATTAGGGCTGAAGGTCAGCGGCAGAGTTCTAAGTAGCGGGACGGCAGTGGGACCTCATGCACGGTCTTTTTGTTTCGATGCGACAAGTGCAACGATACGAGGGAATCCACAGGGCATATATGGTGACAGGAGTGTCTCTGACGCAATCGGCACGTATTCATGGGATTTAGTGGGTGACAGAGACAATCAATACACTGGTAGGACTCTCCTCGGAATCAGAGATGATAACGGTGATGGCGTCGCGGAAACAGTCCTTTTCTTCACAAGCAACGGGGAAACCAAACAAGGTGCATTGAGTACCTTGGACGGATTCGGAAGTCGCGACGCCGTTCAGTTAGACGGCGGCAGTAGCACCATGTTGACAGTTCAAGGAACTGAATACATTACGAGTAAAAGTCCGCGTACCGTACCTCACGCAATCGCGATATACGGTGGTCGCTAGATTGGAAAGCGGCCATAGTAGTCGAGACGAAGACCGGAACTCGTCTCGCCCGCTTTTCGTCGTCTGCTTGAGACTTGACTAAACCTTCCGTCATCACCTTCGGAACGCCCAGGGCGCGGACGTCATCAGCCACCTGCTCCGCCCGCGGCCCTTTGCTCCTGTAATTGACGACGATGTCCGCCCCGCGTTCGGTCAGGTGGCGATCAGTGGTTGCGTCGATGCCGCGGGACGCGCCCGTCACCAGGGTGATTTTATTGTTCAGGCGGGTCATTGGGTTTCTCGGTCCCACCAATCCATGCCGATCTGATGCTCCGTCGGCTTGAACCCCACAGACTCGTAAATCTTGGCAGCATGGTAGTCCTCGTCGGCCACCATCACCAGCGTCTGTGCCCCCATGTGCTCCAGGGCGTACCGAGCCGCCTCATACACCAGCGTCCCGCAGATGCCGCGCCGACGGAGGTCTGGGTGCGTGCCTACGGACTGAAACCTGCCGACGCCGCCCTGCACGAACACGCCGAGGTTGCCCGCCGCCCGGTCATCCAGGAAGGCTCCTAACCACTCCCCCCGTCCCGCCTGGGCCATGGCCCGGTAGCGGCACATCTGGCGCATCTTGAAGACGGAGTAACCCTCAAATGTATGTTCCGGGGCGCGGCAGGCGATCTGGGTCTGGAGCGCACTCTCCCATTCCCACTCCTCCCGCAGAGGACGAATGGCAATCTCCCGGTTGTACTTGGGCGGCGGGACGACTTTCTGGGTGGTCAGCACCACTGACGCATTGATGCGAAGGCCCGCGTCCAGGAACGGCTGGATGTCGCCCGTCTCACCCGTCGTGCTGTCCCAGCCGAAGGCCATGTGCTCGGTCGCTGGGGGCGTGCCGATCTCCTCGGCGAACAGCCGTCGCCATCGGTCAAGGTCGCCTGCGGCGGGGGGCTGGCTGAAGAGCAGGAAGTTCCCCCAGTGGTAGGTAGGATTGGAGGGCGTGCGGATGACGACGTAGTCGCCCTGATCAATGACTTCGCCGTCGAAGCGAGGGAAAAAGAGGTCGGTGCGATAGCCCAGGGATTGGATGTTCACAGCTTTTGCTCCGAAGGCTCGGAAGCACTCTCTTGTTCCTTCTCCGCACTCTGAACTAACGTCAGGACTTCCGGGTGGCTGGCTGCGAGCCTGACAACGCTCATGCCCAGGCGGTTCCGGGCAGCGACATCCGCCCCACGCTCGATCAGGAGCCGCGCCATTTCTGCGTCACCGTGCATCGCCGCCGTCATCAGCGGGGTGATGCCAAGTTGAGCCGAGGTCTGACGGTTCACGTCGGCACCCCGGTCAAGGAGGAGCCGCGCCACTTCGACGTGACCGCCCCCGACCGCCATCCTCAGGGCTGTCCTGCCTTTCGTGTCCGCGTCGTCCACCGCCGCGCCGCGGTCGAGCAACGCTCGCACCGTTTCCGTCTCGCCCAGGGTCGCCGCCTCGCGCAGCCCCACCCGCAGTCCGCCTGTCCTAAGCCGCACCAGGAGGTCTGCACGGGCGTGATCGGTTAGTGCGCGGTCCCGCCCCAGTATGTGGTTCACCACCTCCGCTTTGGCCGCCTGCGTCTTTGCCCTGGAGAGCGGCTTCTTCCGCGGCCTGTCGGCCAGCAGGGTCAGGGCCGTGTGCCCTGCCTCGCTCTCCGCGTTGACGTTTGCGCCCCGGTCCAGGAGCAATCGAGCAACCTCTGCATGAGCATGGTTAAGGGCGAGCATCAGGGCCGTCCAGCCGCTCTCTACCTTTCCGCCCTTCTGCGTGCTCGCGTTAAGGTCCACGCCCCGATCCAGAAGAAGGGCCACCGTCTCCGTGTGCCCTTCCTGTGCCGCCCACATCAGCGGCGTTCGCCCATTGTCATAGGCTTCCGGGTCCGCCCTTGCATTCAGGAGGAGGCTCACCTCGTTCGTCTCCCCGTCCCTCGCCGCCCGGTGCAGGTCCCCAGTGACTTCTTCCTGCTGCTTCTGGAACTTGTCCGCGATCTCTGGAAAGGACTTCTCCAGGCGGGTCTGCCCCAGGTCCGTGGCCCCTACCTCCCGCAGAACCGCCTCAACCTCGGGGTGCTTGCGATCTACGGCGAGGCGCAGCGGTGTTTGTCCTTCATCGTCCGCGGGTTCCAGGCTGGCTCCGCGCATCGTGAGCAGCCGAGCGGCCTCCGTCCAGCCCATTGAGGCCGCCAGGTGCAGAGACGTCTGACCTTTGCCGTCTCTCGCATTGATGTCTGCGCCCCAGCCTAGGAGCAAGTCTAAGACCTCGGCACTCGCCTTGAAGGTTGCGTAGTGCATGGGCGACCAGCCGCGCTTATCCGTGAGGCTCATGTCCGCGCCCCGGTCATGCAGCAGGCGCATCAGGGCCGTGTCCCGACTCATGACCGCTACCGACACCGGAGTCTGCCCGTCGTCCTGGCGGGTGTTTACATCCGCCCCTCGGTCGAGCAGGAGAGCGGCGACCTCGCGCCGCTGCTTCACTACAGCGAAAACGAGCGCGGTGCGTCCGAAAGTGTCTCGCAGTTCCAGGCCCGCGCCTCGGTCGAGAAGATAGGTACACAGGTCGGGTTGCCCAGTGGCAACTGCCGCCATTAGCGCGGTCATGCCGCTGGCGTTCTGCGTGTCAATGTCGCGGCCCCAGCCCAGCATCTGCGACACGTCTTCCACCTCGCCGAGCAGGGCAGCCTCTACCAGCCCCACTTTGGCTCCTGCCCGCGCCAGCAGAGCGGCGAGTTCGGCGTGCCCGCCCGTGGCGGCGGTAACAAGAGCGGTTTGGCCCCACTTGTTAGCCGCATCCACCTCCGCGCCCGCGCCGAGGAGCAAGTCTGCGACATCGACGTGGCCTTTGGAAGCCGCCGCCATAAGCGGGGTGCGCTCCCATCGGTTCTTCGCGTTCGGGTCCGCCCCGCGCTCCAGGAGCAGGCGTGCCGCGGCGATCTGGCCCGCTTCGGCTGCCACAACCAGAGCCGTATTCCCAGAGTTGTCCACCGCCGCCACACTCGTGCCGCCGTCGAGGAGGGAGCGTGCACCTTCCAGATCGCCCGCCTTGGCCGCTTCGTGCAGGTCTGTGCCCTCGGCGTGCTTGAGCATGGCGAGGATTTCGGGCCGTTCACTCGCCATGGCGGTTGCGGAGGTGCCGCCTGGGGTGTTGCTCGGAGTCGCACCGCGGTCGATCAACAGGCGCACCATCTTCACCTCGCCCATTGCTGTGGCGTACCCGAGCGGCGTGATGTGGTCCTCCGGGTCGCCGTTGACGTCGGCTCCCGCGTCCAGGAGCACCGTTGCCGTGTCCAGCAGGCCCTTCATCGCGGCGACGGTCAGGGCCGTGTGCCCGTTCTTCTCCGCCGCGTTGACATCCGCACCGTGCCTGAGCAACAGGCGCACGGTCTCCATGTCTCCCACGCTCGCGGCCCAGCGCAGTGGGGTGAACCCGCCCTTGCTCTCGGCCCCGACATCCGCGCCTGCCTCCAATAGCAGCGTCGCGATCTCCCGCCGCCCCTGCACCACGGCGCGCTGAAGCGGGAACTGTTCGGGAGGCCCCGGTGTGTTCACGTCAACGCCGTGTTCGAGGAGCAGCCTTACCACCTCCAGGCTGCCGCCTTTGATGCTTACCCAAAGGGCGTTGCTGCCAGCGTGCGACCGGACATAAGGGTCCGCCCCGCGTTCGAGGAGCAGCCTCGCCACCTCCAGGTGCGCGCCGACAGCGGCGTGCATGAGGGCGGTGCCACCCTCGGCGTTTCGCTCGTCTGGATCAGCCCCCGCGTTGAGCAGTGCCCGAACCCTCTCCAGATCGCCCGATTTCGCCGCGCCGATCAGCCCCTGCGGTTCTGCGCCTTCACTCATCCCAGTCCTCCCCCTCCCGAACACCGCTCGGTCAAGCCGAAGCCTTCACGCCAATGCTTTCACCGCGCCACACTTCCCCTAACGCCGCCCCCGCCCGCTCCAGCCGTTCCAGAATGCTTTCATCGAACTCCGGTCTCTTCATGCGCTGACGGGCGACCTCCATCGGGGTTCGGGACCCCAAGCCTTTCGCGTTGACATCCGCCCCAGAGCGAATCAGCAGGTCAACCATGGCCGTGCGCGAGTTCATGATCGCGTAGATCAAAGCCGTACAGCCGCCGACACCATCTTCGTCAATGCCGTTGACGGCGTTCACGTCCGCGCCGTGCTCGATCAGCACCTGGGCGCAGTCTGTCGCGCCACTTAAAGCTGCCGCGATTAGCGGGGTCCAGCCCGTGCGGGATGCCTGGTCCATGCTTGCTCCAAAGCAGAGGAGAGCGCGAACGATACCAACATCTCTACCCTGCGACGATTCCTGGCTCCAGAGCAGAGCCGTTTTGCCCATCTCATCCACCGCGTCTACCGTCGCTCCGCGCTGAAGAAGAAGGCCCACGGTTTCTACCCGTCCCCACATCGCGGCGTTCATCAGGGCCGTCTTACCTTGCGCCTGCCGCGCATCCACGTCGGCACCGCCGTCCAGGAGTACAGCAACACTTCCATTCTGTCCACGCCCCGCCGCCCACCATAGTGCGGCGTCCATCTGATCGGCGTCCAAAGAGTCGCCAGCCTCGATCAGAGTCTCCAGAACGGAGATGTTTCCGAGGAGGGCGGCTTCTACGATGCCAACGTCAGCACCGTGAGCCACCAGAGCCTGCACAACCTGCTCATGCCCGTTCATCGCCGCCAGCATCAGGGCGTTACGACCATCCCCGTCGCGGAGGGTGACAGCGGCACCGTGAGCAAGCAGGACCTCCACCACAGGAAGGCGGTTCATCTGGGCGGCCTGCATTAGCGCGGTCTGTCCGGGAGCCAGGCCGCGCCCGTTAGGAATGGTGACCGCGTCGAGGGCGGCCCCTGCCCTGATTAGGGCTTCCGTCACTTCGCCGCTTTTGGCGATCATCAGCGGGGTCCCGCCCCATCGGTTGGCATGGTTCACGTCGCCACCCGCCGCGATGAGGGCGTGAACCAACTCCACGCAGTCGAATTGCGCGGCCCGTGCCAGCGCGCTGAAGCCCAGACGATCCGGGATATTCGGATCGACTCCGCCCTTGAGGAGGTCGAACGCAGGCGTGACGTCCCCTTTCGGCGCTTCTTTGAGGATCGTGTCGGCCAAAGTTACGGGTGCTGGGATCATGTTTCGTTGTCCCTTACGGGTAACGCTCCGCCAGCCGCGCCTGGACGTGCCTCATGATCTCCGCCAGCGGCATCGTCGTGTGGCCCGGAATCGTCACCGGGCTGCCCACCAGCCCCATGTTCGCCGCCATGACCTTGCGCTTGAACGGCGGCTGGCGGGCCAGGATCGCCTGGGTGTCATGGGGGATGATCACCAGGAAGCGGTTCGTACCCAGGCTGGTCATGCCGACGGCGGCGATCTCCTCCCAGGCGATGAAGCCCGCGCCCGTCGCGGAGGCGTTGTCGGTGATCCCGCGCTGGTCGAGAACCAGGGACGGGCGCGGCCTGAGGAGGCGGCCCAGGGCGAACAGGGCACAGAACCCGAAGAAGAGCACGTCGGCGACGGCCACCGCTCGGATGAAGGGATCGCCGCTGGCCCATAGCACGGGCGCGCACAGGGCGAAGAGCAGCCCACCGAGGGCGATCAGGGCCATCTTCCAGCGGCTGGGGTAGAGGACGATGTCGGGATGTGAGGCGGGTTCCGTCCGCGGGGCGGGCGGCCAGATGCCGTTGTCGTTCATTCTTGTTTATTCCGAACTCTTCCTCGAAGAAGCGGAACGGCCATGCCTCCATTGGGCACGGGTTGAGCCACGACTTTGTTGCCTGGTTTCGGCCCTCGTCTTCACTTCTTCATTCTTCCTCACTCTTCAGTTGGCGACCACCGTCCAGAGTGCGTCCCCATACTCAAAGCTGACCTTTTTGTCACCGGGCACCCAGTGCAGTTGCGACGCGAAGTCAGCCAAGGGGCTGCTCCCGTGCTGGACGCGGACGCCTACGTTGCCGATCCGATGCAGCCCGCTTCCGTCAATGCTACTCACCCACAGGGATACGGACGCCCTGGCACCCTCCCCCAGAACCTTCGTCAAGAGCCATGCGGCGCGCTCGCCGTCCGCAGACACCGCCACTTCCTGCACCCAACCGGGCAGGCTGATCGCGTACCGGTGGAGTGGCTGGGCTTGGTGAAGGCTCCAGACGGAGAGCGTTTGGGCCTTCCGAAAGGTGGGTGTTTCCTGGAAGGTGAACGACACCGAGCCGTCCGAGTGTGGGACGCCCTCCGAGGATTTCGGCGTTTGCATCTCGACGTGATCGGGCGTCCGGGCGATGATCCGGTCGGCAGACGGCGCAGCTAGTATGTCCAGACCGTTCAGATCGGGCGGGGGCGATGGGAACGTCGCCGAAGCGTGCGGGGCCTCCAGGCTGTGCATCTGTACGTTCGTCCAGCGGAGGCTCTGTAGGCTGCGGCCAAAATGGAACTGCATCCAGTGCTTCCCGTCGGCACACCAGAACGGCTGGGTCATGCCGCCGTCGCCGTCCCACTGCTCCCGCCGCGTCCCGTCCACCGTCGCCACGAAGAGCGGGTTGTTGGCCGACATCCCCCAGATCACTTGCTGGCCGTCTGGGGAGGCGTCGAGGAAGTAGAGGAAGCAGGGCGACGTTTTCACCTGGCGCGTGAGTTGAGTCAGGGGGGTGTCGGCCTTGGTCGTGATGTCGTATCGGTAGAGGACGCTGTGGCGGAAGTGAAGCACCTCATGGTCGGAGAGCCAGGGCTGCCCCACGCCGCCGATCATGCCCGCCGCGCCCGTGGAGTTGTCCGGGGCGATGGTGAGGATGTGGGTGGCTCCTGGAAATGGGGGCAGGATGGGTGGAGCACCCGCAACGGGACCAAGACCAAGCCAGGATAGGACGCAGGCCAACACGGGCGTTCCCAAGCCCCGCCGAAGTCGGCCTACGCCTCCGATGCTTATTTTCACCGTTTCACCCTCGTTGCTTTCTTCATTTCGTTTTTCGTGCCTCAAAATAACTCGCATCAGTGCCTGCACGTCATCGTCGCAGGAGGAACCCATGCAAACGTCTCTTGCTGTCGCGCCAGATGCCGACGATCTGGCCCTCGGAATTGAGGCCGTGGGCAGCCAGGTCATACGCCCCTGCGGGGGCGGGCAGAGTGGCCCAGACCCCGTGAGTTAGCACAAAGCCGCGCATCCGGTGAGACCTGGGGACGTAAGCCCCTACCACCCGCCCCTCGTCGGAGATGCCCTCCGGTCCGGTGAAGTCGAAAGCGTCGGGCGCATCAATCCTGCTCCAGTGACCTCGGCTCCACAGGAACCCGTGGTGATGGCCTCTGACATCAGCATAGTGGCCTACCACCTGTCCGCGGTCGTTAATACCATAGGCGGACGTCCCATCTGGACCCGCTCCCGGAACGTCCAGCGTTGTGTAGACGCCGTGGGAGAGAAGGAAGCCGTGGGACCGATCACGGTGGGCGGCACGGTCACTCGCGTCCTGGTAGGTGCCCACGATCTGGCCGAAGGCGTTGAGACCCGTTGCCAGGGTGGAGTTCCCCTTCATCGGTCCATCAAGCGTGGTCCAGATGCCGTGAACCCACGAGAAGCCACGTTTCGTGCCTGTTCCGTCGTAGTAAAATCCAACGACCTGGCCGCGGTCGTTGATGCCGTAGACGGCGGTGCCGTGGACACCCGCCTGGGGCGCGTCCATCCTGGTGAAGACTCCGCGCTGCCACACGAAGCCGTGCAGCTTACGTTGAGTGTCGGAGAAGTCACCGACGATCTGGCCTTTGGCGTTGGTGCCGTTGACGCTCGTGCCGAAAGGAACACCTGGGGCGTCTATGGTGACGAGTTGTAGAACAGGTTCTCGGGGAGCAACACCACCCCCTCGACCGCGTCCGCCTCGACGAAAGCCTTGCGGATGACGCGCTCCTTGTTGCTCCCCTCGCTCCCCGACCCCCGTGAGACCGCCCCGGTGTCCAGCACCACGGCGGCCCGCCCGCCGTCCTTCAAGGAAGCCCAGATGTGCTGCACCCACCCCCAGTCGGCGGAACTGTTCGGCGGGACGCCGTGCCCGAACCGGTGCCAGGGGTCCGCCTCGTAGAACGACTCGGCATAGTTCTTCTGGTTCCACATCGGATTCGCGACCACCCGGTCGAACGTCTGGAGGCCCGCCCCCGCCGCGCCGAAACCGGGGTGGCGGAACGTGTCGCCGATGGCGAACTCCGCGCCCGCGTAGTCGTGGAGGAATACGTTCATCTTCGCCATGGCATACGTCACGGCATTCAACTCTTGGCCGTACAAACGCGGGGCCTGGCTCCGCTGGTCCGGGTGGCGGCGCTCGTAGGCGATCCGCGCCTTGACCAGCAGCCCCGCCGAGCCGCACGTCGGGTCATAAAGGGAAGAGAACGGCGGGGGGTCCAGGAGTTCACCGGTCAGCAGGCCCACCTCGGTCGGGGTGAAGAACTCGCCCGCCGACTGCCCCTGACCCTCCGCGAACTTCCGCAAGAGATACTCGTAGGCGTCCCCCAGCACGTCGGGCTTGGTGTTTTTGAGGCCCAGGCGGTGGCGGCTGATGATCTCGACGAGCGCACCCAGCCGCTGGTCGTCGAGGGCGCGCTGGCCGCTCTGCCGCTCGGCGTAGTCCTTGACATCCAGGACGCCCTGGAGTTCCGGGTTCAGCCGGGCGACGGTTCGCAGGGCCTCGGTCAAGAACTCGCCCAGGGTGCCGTCGGCGGCGTGGTTGCGGACCGCCCGCCAGGAGAACGCCTCGGGGATGTAGAAGCGCAGGATCGGCGTGTGGCCGTCCCGGAGGGCCGCCTCGTGATCCTCCTGGATCACCTCGCGTGCCACATCGGTGCCGCCGAAAGTCTCGGCCTGCTGCTCGAACTCGTCGTCGAACACGTCCGAGAGGCGTTTAAAGAAAACCAGGGGGAGGATGAAGTCCTTGAACTTGGGGGCGTCGGCGGCTCCGCGAATGACGCAGGCGGCGTCCCAGAGCCAGGTTTCGAGGGCGGAGATGGATAGGTGTTCGAGGGCGGGCGGATCGAGTAGCATGGCTTCTTGCAGTTTGGTCATGAATGGTTCTGTTGGTTGCCCACGATTTCAGGCCGCGGGGAGCCTTTATGTTCGCCATCGGGCCTGATTTTTCCTTCTCGCTGGGCAGACGGTGATGGCCCTTATAACGGTGATGGCCCTTATAACGGATGGCAAAAGCCTGCCAAGCAAAGACTATTGCTTGGCAGGCTAGTTCTCTTTATGGAAGGTGATTGGCCGAGTGGTTAGAGGGTCTGCGGCGGTAGTTCGAGGCCGATCCTGCTTTGGCCGAGAAGATAATGCGAAAGTGATGACGCAAAATGATTGCGAACCACGCTGAAAACGAGCAATTCGGGCTATAATACATTACAGGTTTGACGCTCCCAACAAGTGACCCCCTGACGAACAGAGACGAAAAAACCAACTGCCAATGGCAAAGAGGAGGCTTCTATGCCTGCAACGCCACCCACCACGACAGATGTTCTCGCACCAAAAACTGTCGTGCGGGATAACCATGATGAGAACACAACGGACAGCGATGACCGCATTTATGATGAGGCCATTAAGCACATCCTGACGCCAAAGCGACGGCGCACGATTGTGTCCTCCGAATCCCTTGCGGCCATACGTCGCGCAGTGAACAAGCCGTGACATTGGCCCAATGCGTTCCGCTATTAGTTGTTGCCCGGAGGAAGCACCTCCGGGCAGTTTCTGTTTTATTCCCTTGCACCGGAGCATAAGCGACATTCGTGGATATTGTACGCCTCGCCGACCATCACCGCACGGGCGCGTTTGCAAGCAGCAGCCCGGACCTCGACGATTTCCTGCGTAACCAGGCATACGACGAAGACTATGGAACGACATGGGTCCTCGTCCCTGAGCGGAACTCGCCTGAGGTAATCGCCTTCTACACCCTCAATTATCCCTACGAATTGGGTGACGACGATAACGATGTCCTAGATAACCCCGCTGTCGAACTCACCGTCCTAGCCGTAGATAGCAAGTATCAGGGAACTGGGATCGGCACCAGGATTCTACGAGGACTGTTCGACAGGATTCTGAACTCGTTGGACGAATACCCTATTGATCTGCTCCTCCTTGTCTCGCTTCCCAAAGCACGGAGATGGTATCTCAGTCGCGGGCTTGGCTTTCAGGCCGCCGCGTCGCCGTTGGATAAAATGACTCTCTATGTACCCGTTGTTGAAATGCGCCGTCTTCGTGAGAGCGATCCTGAGTGGCTTGAAAATATGTGTTCCTTGCCACCGTTTCCCTGGCCGCAGACGGTAAGGTTTCCAATTCTGGTTGATCAACTCGAAGATTTCCTAAGAAACCACTACAACATCCCAGACGCCAATCACTTGGACATGGATGTGGCCGAGGACGGCGCATGGCGTGCCACAGAAGTGCTGTCTGACCTCAGCACGGGGAGGCGTCTCTTCGGCAGGGTACGGGTAGGCGGTCCGCTAACGGTAACGCCTGAGGGGATTATGATCTCCTGCAACGAAGAACCGGACCTGACACTCGCCCAGCTACCGTTGTTCGATACGATCCGAAAAGACTGGGCGGAAAAGATGCGAATAGCAGAGGAAGAGGCACGCACCAGTTTCTTTCTTATGCGCGACGGTGACTACCCAAAACTCTTTCCATCGTTGCAGGCGCGGCCTATGAACATTGCGGGGAACGTCAATGAGGAGATGATGGAGGTCTGGCACGCCTTGAACGATATGCTTCGGCAAAATGGATACAACGTGCTCCGCCGCGACGTGGAAGGCAAACTGAGCGAAATATGGACCACGCCATTGAGGTTTGTTTAGGCAACTTCGGTGTCCGAGCCTCAGACAATCGAGGCCCGCTCCGCGTTCTCGGGCGCGACATCGGCATGGTTCGCGTCATACTGATTGTGCGACTAATTACCCTCACTTCCAATCAAGACTGACTGGGCTAGACACGGCACAAATTTTTCATTCGATTGCCGACGCACAGCGTTTTCTGCACGATCCCGCAAGGCAACGGCCCTGCTCGTAGAGTTCTCTACAAGCAGGGCCGCGTTTCGTGGCTCAGTCTCATTGCGCCGCGGCAAGCAGCAGATCATTTGCCACCTGGAGTTCCAGCGGTTCTTGCCCGAGCGCCGTGAACAGAAATCCGACGAAGATTTCGTTCATTTCTGCCTCCAGTTTCCACCCCTTCTCTTCCTGAAGGACAAAGTAGTCCTCGAAGGCGCGAGACTGGAGATAGTTGTACCAGATCGGCTGGGTGTCGGCGGTCCACTCCCCGTCGGGCAACGTCCAGACCACCGTGGCGACAAAGTTGCCCTTGCCTGCCATGAGGGAAATATAACCAGCACCGCACGTTGACGATGCGACGAATTTGCGCTGCGTATCCAATTGTTCTATTAGAATCATTGGCTTCACTTCGGTTCCTTGTTTCTTCTCGACCCTGTTTGTGACGTGCTACTTTCCCCCGTTCTTTTCATTCTGTCGCGCGCGTAAAATCTAGGGGAACCAGGCCACAGATGAAGGCAGCCTTCACCAGCCGTCGCAGCGTTATTATTGATGCTCTCCCCGAACTTTCATCCGATCTTAAACACGTCCACGTCGTCGCCGTCGAGCCGCACCGGGGGCAAATTCTGACACTGTTCGCGGTTGATGCACCACTTGCACGCCTCGACGCTCGGCTCCGCTACGGGCGGCAGGTGCAGGACGCGCAGGAGCGCGGTCGTGAGGATTTTGATCTGGCCGCGCACATGACGATGGCTGATTACGTCCACGGTGACGGTGCCCTCCGTCACGTCGATCCAGATCAGTTCGAGTTCCCACCGGTCGTATTCGGGCCACTTCCGGGAGGCGCACCATAGCAAAATGAAGCACTCGGCCAAATCTAACTTCTGCTTCGTCGTCTTGAAGTCCTGGATGGTCAGCGTGCCAGGCTCGCGGCACAGCGCGCGGTCGATTGTGGCCGAAATGCGGGCCAATCCCTCGCCGCGGAAAATGTAATCGAATTCGATCTGGGTTTCGAGAGCCTGGATCGCGGAGATGTCCTCGGGGTCCTGGTTGTCGCAGAACAACTGCGCCATCTCCTCCACCACTTCTGCCTCTGCGTCGCGGCTCACGCCAGGACCGTACCGGGCGGCGTAGGCCGACTGGCGGGCGTAGACCGGGAGATCGCCCATCGGCAAAGTGTCGCCGCGCCGTGCCGCATGAAGCGCCTGGAGACAAGAATGAAATGCCAGGCCCCTGCCCACACTTGGCGGAAAATTTCGCGGCCCTGACCATCCCGATTTGTTGACACGGAGGAGGTCCCACTTCAAACTGCATGACAGGTCGCCTCGGGAGGACACAGTCAGCTTGGGAAGCGGCGTCTGGATGGCGTCTGGCGGGCGGGCGGGCTGGTTCATAATGGCCTCCGGTGGTTTCAAACGTCTACCAACAGTTTGACACCGAAAGACCCCTATGTCAAGGGTTTTACAAGATTGGCAAACAATTGTTTCGGGTTGACCTACCGCCAGGCGGCTAGGTACGATTCTGACGTGCCTGAAAAACCCGCTGATCAACCCTACGATCCCGCCGCTGAGTACCTCACTGTGGCCGCCGCTGCCGCTGACCTGGGTATCCAAAACCAGACACTGCGGACGGCGATCAAGGATCGGCGAATTCCGGTGGTCCGCTTGTTCGGCAGGGTGTTGGTTAGCAGGTCCTCGGTCGAGGAGTATCGGGCCAGAACGCAGCCGAAAGGCACCGTGCAAACGGGCCGACCAAAGAAGCAGGAGTAGGCGTGAGAATCTTTGGGCGACGGCGAGAACTTACGGAAGCAGAACTGTTGGTCCAGATCGCCCGCTCCCTCCGGGCCGCAAACGCGCCGACTCCGCTGTGGCTGTACATCTTGTGTCTCTTGGCAACCCTGGCCCTGGCCTGCGCTTTTAGCCGTGATGACAGCGTGAGACTTTTGAAAGTTCATACGTCTGAACTTTCAAAAGTCTGGTAATGCGCCCGGAGCAGGCCCTCGACGATCTGGGAAAAATCCTTCCGGTCGGCTTTGCTACCACTCAGCCGTGAATTCATCACTTCGTTTTTCCCCATATTTATGGAGGTCGATGGGCAGGTAGACCGTCACCTGACGATAGTTCGGGTTGCGATTTTTTCCAGGCGGCCTTCCCATCGGCTTCAAACTTTCGGCAGTCTGGACGTTCGGATTGCCCTCCAGCGGCTCCACCCCCCACAGAATCGGCAGCGCCTGAGCCGCCGTGGTGGGTGTGATGACGTGGGCATTATGGAGTTCAATGATGGTCCGCCACCGGGCGAGCGAGGCGAGCGGGTAGCGCGGGCCGAGCGCGCCCTGGACGGGGACGGCTCCCATCAGATCGGCCATGCCAGCGGCCCTGGCGTAGCGCCGCGCCAGGGCGTAGGGGCAGCCGCAGGCCGCGGCGATGGCTTGGATGCTCAGGTGGCTGGAATCATCCGGTTGGTGGTTGTCACTCATCCTGGCCCCCCTTCCGGTCATCACTCATTTCATCACTCATTTTCCACTCGCCGTGGTCCTCTACCTCCACGCCGTCCAGGAGCCTCCTGAGGAAACGGTCGACCATCTTCTCGCGCCCGGAGTTCTTGGCTTCGTTCGCCCGTCGGAGCCGCATATTGGTGGGCATAGCGTTCCGGGCGCGCTGGCGCAGGGAAGCCTGCTCCTCGGGCGGCAGGAGGGCCAGCCGCTCCTCTGTGCTCAGTAGTGTCGTCGGCTTCGCACTCTCGGCCTCCAGCCGCGTCGCCTGCCGCGCCTGGGCCGCCGCGCGGCCCGCAGCGGCTTCCTGCGCCTTCCGCTCCGCGTCGAGGTGTTGCTGATAGCCCTTGGTGGGTCCATACCCGTTGCGGATCGCGACAAATAGCCACTTCCCGCGGTCGGCAGGTATTAGTTTCTCATCCGGGAGGGCGTAACGCAGGTTGGCAAGCTGATACTCCGCCTTCGGGAAGTTTTCGGAGGCCGCCTGGCGCGCCTGGGCCTCGCCCATCCCCTCCGCCGCCAGCGCCTCGAAGAGCCTGTCCTCGGGGGACGGCTGCTGGTCCTCGGCAGACTCAGGCGACGGCTGCTCCGAAACAGAATTTGAATTTGCAACAACAGATGATTTCGCTGGCGCGTCTGTTGTTGTTTCTGAAGAAGTCTCTGAAGAAGTCTCTGAATGGTCCCGTTTTTCCGGGGCCTTCCTCCCGTTTTTTGGGGGCCTATCTCCCGTTTTTTCGGGAGATGGGAATGACATTTCTTTGATGGTGTCAAACAGAGGCTCGATGAAAGCGCAGTTAGGGAATGTCCCGCTCTCTGTGACCACGGCGCGCACCTCGACGGTGACCAGTTCCTTGGCCTTCAAGAACGCCATCCCGTCTTCCACCTGTCGCTTCGTAAAACCGAAGCCCGCCCCCCACTTCTCATAATTTTTTTAGAGTTTGTCGGCGGCGAACTTCTGCTTGCGACCGATTTCTAGCCCGCTCACCTCGTCCCGGATGACGCTGGGCCTGTACCAACAAACGATGTCCGCGAGAAGCGTGATGGCGACCAGGTTGGGCTTCCCCTTCTCATTCTGAAGGCGGGGCGACTGGTACCAGGCGTGCGGCGTGATGTTTCCCTCGATGTGCAGTTGGCCGATTTTTTCAACCACGGGGTTCATTTGCGCCCCCGATTCCCGCCATGAGGGATTCCATGATTTTTTCTCGTGGTACGCTCGATTTTCGTTGACGCGGGGTTTCCCGGTCGGGTACAATTTGTCCAACACGTTACGCGCCTCCCGAGCGCGGCGGAGCAGAGGGCGCGACCAGGTGATAACTGGTCGCGCTTTCGTTTTGAACCCCTCGGAGTGGGGTGAATGGTTAGTCGCAAGCCGCCCTTCGGAATCGTCAAACCGCCCGGTGGCGGATCGGCGGCTTGCGCTGCGGTTCTGGCGCAGGGTCGGGCGTGGTCTGGCGCGCGAGGCGCGCCAGAACGTCGGTCCGGTCAAAGGTTTCGCGGACGTTTTTCGCGACGGTGTGCCCATAGACTACTTGGGTAGTTACGATTGAGGCGTGGCCCGCCAGGTCCCGTCCAGCCTCAGCCGAATCTACCAGTGCCGCGCCGATTGCCTTGTGCCGGAAACTGTGCAGGGTCAGGTGCGGAATAGGGTATCCTTGCTCCCGCCCCCAGGTCAGAATACGCTCGATCTGTCGGCTCGCCCCGAGTGGGCTAAGGGCCTCACCCATCTCACCATAGATGAGACGGTCGGTGGTCACGGCCTGGGACCGTCTGGCGTTGTACTGTTTGACTATCTCGATGGTCTGCGGTGCGAGCGGCGACTCTCGCACCTTTCGGCTTTTGGTTTTTGTGAGCCTCACAATCGCTTGGGCCAAGTCCACGTCGTCGACACCTATCCCGACGATTTCGCTTCGGCGCAAGCCGCTGGACACGGCGAGGTAAAAAATCAGCAGTGACCGGAGCCGCTGGCGCTCTAGCTCGACCCCATCCCTTGACCATTTCATGTCCGGGTGCGTCGCCACCTCATAGTAAGCATTGATCATGCGGACTATGAGGACGACCTCGTCGTCGGTCGCCACGCGGATGCTCGCCTGGTCGCTGCGAGGCAGCTTGGACCCCGCCAGCAGGTATTCGGGGACAAAACGGTGCTCATGCGCGCGCCGCCAAAAGGTCCGCACCTGCACCGCATGGGTGAGGATTGCCGACGATTTTCGCGGCAGGCCGCTCCGGGCCACGGGCGCTTTTTTGTAGGCGCGCAGGGCCGATTTAATCTCGGCCCGGTTGACTCCCGCCAGCGTTGTCACGCCCTGGGTGGCGAGGAGAGTGAGGTGCATCTCCCACTGCTGCTGCTTGTTTTTGAGCGTCGCGGGCCGAAATCCCTCGTCTTCGGCCTCGGCGATAAGATACGCCTTGACCTTTTTCAAGGGCATTCCAGGGTCCGCAGGTGCGCGGATGGGCCGTTCATCGTCGTCGTCTGCGTTCACATTTCACCCTCCCCGAGTAGTGCGCTTCTCAGTTGATTGGATCAATCAATTGTAGCACAGCGGCCTTTGAAAATGCAACAACCTCGCACAAAGTTATTTTGTGCGAGGACGTTGCTGTCAGTGTGTATTGGCCCCCAGGACCGGTAATCCCAAGGATTTCTGGGTCTGGAGCGTTATGGGAGAAAGCCCACGAAGGGAATCGGACCCTTGACCTCTTCTTTACCAAAGAAGTGCTCTACCACTGAGCTACGTGGGCGTGATTTTCCATATGACAGGTCCATATTATGACATAGTTTTCAGAATTTTGCAACCGAGTCGACTTCTCACTCTGTTGCTCCCTCGTCGTGGAGAATAACCTCAAACTCAGTCATTGTTTTGATGCGTTCCGTCATTTTTGGGAGGGTGCCATGCCGTAGCCCTTCGGCGAGGCTTAGGACAAACGTCTTGTCCCTCAGTTTGGGCAGGCGAAACCTGGCGATCAAAACTTGTTCCGCAAAACTGAAGCTGTCTTGCGTCACATCCGAAGCCGCCGTCATCCCAATGAAATCTCCGCCGCAGGAAGCTGCGGGGTCTCTGAAAGGTTGTGCGGGGTCTCTGAAAGGTTGGGGCAGTGCGCTCTGCCGCTAGAATAACTCCAA
>JAABUL010003865.1_pt1 | contig 21192 bp, 8 predicted proteins | sample 5559151 | NCBI WGS metagenome assembly JAABUL01 (sample SAMN10711876, study PRJNA513368) | rock metagenome | isolation source: Antarctica rocks | place: Antarctica: Victoria Land, Pudding Butte sud | reverse complement strand
TGATAGCCCTCCATGACACGGCGTACCAAACGTTTGGCAGCAGCATCGTAAACCTTGTAATTCTTGTCATGGGTTGCAAAAACGTTGTCTGCGGTAAACGATGAGCGAGATTTTCTAGCCATGTTCGAACAAGCTCACCATAGTAGTAATCACCTCCTTCTCTGCCTCGATAAGCCACTAATGAACGCCTGCCATCAACCATCCACTCGCCTTCGGATTTCTTGTCGCCATTTCCACCAGCGTCTGGCCTGACTCTGACGCTGACTATGACGTTGCCTTTCGTCTCCTTTGTTTTCACTGAAGGCATGCCATCGAACGAATCGTGGTTCGGTTCTTCTCGTCCTCTTCGACCATCATCGACATCTTCGAAAGTTGTAGCCGAAGTAGAGCACGAACCCTGCGCCGATGAGCTCCGGCTTGCTGGCGAATTTGCGGTAATGCGATTGTCCGTTTCTTTTGTTCTGTCAACTGCTGGTATCGCTGTTGTCCCATGACTGTTCGATTGAGCAGGCGAGTTATCCGAAACGGCGATTCCAGCGCTCGGCGGATCCTCCGCAATTCTCAGACGTTTCAGTCTAGCTGTTCCACCAGGCAACAAGGTTATGCTCGCGCTATCCGTCTTGTTCAAGCCATTCTCTACCAGGGATGACTGTGGTGGCGAGCTTCTGTTCGAGATTGTGGCGATCCGCTTGTGGACACCAGGTGGTTCAGGAAACGAAGCAATGCTGATCGAGCGACGAATCTCTGTATCCGTGGATTTCTCTTGCAAAGCGGTGGTGATGGACATTGATCGCAGCGTAGGAATGGCTGGGGAAGATTTCGCATGAGCGGTGCCTAGAGAAGTAGTTGGTTTCGAAGGGGTTCGTATGGCTAGCTTAGAGGACATTTGAGATGTCGAAGGCAGGCGTGACGTTGCTGCAGCAGTGGAGCTATTGCGCGTTTTGAGTGCTGGCAGGCCCGGTCGAGCGGGCTCCGGGGGAGGAATAGCAGGGCGCGTCGTAGTAATGTTGGGATAGGCCATGGCGGATGGCCCTATGACGAGAAACGTCAAACGAAGCTAGACACCGGACCTTTGCCTGAACGATGTGTATATGCCGTCCCTCAGAAGGCCCACTAACAGCTCCTACTCCTCCAATTTTCCTTGCCCAGTGCAGTGCATGAGGGCATGCTATCTGCTCTTTTCCTCCGAATGAGCTTAGAATGGAAAGAAGTAAGCATCAACTGGGCCCGCAATCGTTCACACTTCTCCTAGCGTCCAGCTTTCCAAGCTCCTCTGTTCACGGTTGTTGTGAAAGGAAGTCGGCGGTGGTTGACGCGGGGCGTTTCACAAATCCTCGGCATGGACTGGGGCTCCCCACTCACACGGTGCCTGCATGAGGTGTCGCCAAATGCAGGATGATCAAAGCGGGCCGCTGGCGATGCGACGCTGTTCCAAACAATGTCCAATGATCTTTCTGCCAATTGCCAGAGACGCTCGCACAGGAGACTGTCACAACTCACGAGTATGACAGAACTCGATAGCGGAGCGCTTCTTAGTGGCACCAACGCCGCCAGTCGGTTTTCGTAAAACACACACAATGGCTATTATCACAAAGATGTGACAAGAGTCGTTCCCATGTCGAAAGCGGACGCTTAAGATTTATGGAATTGAGGGCGAGGGTGGGGGGTTTACGAACGAAAAGACGAAAGCGCAACGTTCCTGCAGCACGAAAATCGCAGAACCAATGGGAGCCAAATCCCCTGATAGATCACCGGCCACCGTGCAGCATGTGTATCTTGAGCTCGACTCCGTGATCAAGGGGCTCACGGTGGCAGAACGGGCCAAGACGGAGTACGTAAAGCAATTTTACTACGATGATAGCGTTTAGGGGCGTTCAATTCATGCATGCTTCATGGGTAGTGATGCTAAATCATTTTACCACTAGCGCCGTTTTACCGGTAAAACGCCGTATTACCTGTAAAATGATATCCATTTTACGGTAAAAGCGTAAAATGCGCTAGTAGGGGAAGAGTCCTATTAATAGGCATATATTTTATGTTCGACAACCTCAAATATGCATTGATTATAGAGATTTACTGTCTTCTTTGCGATGTCTAATGCTTCTATTAGTAGAGAAGAAGATAATAAAGAAATTTCGACTCTTTTGATACGTTTTTTATAAAGATTTGGCTGTTTCTTATCGAAATCTCAAAATGATATATAAAGTAATTATTTACCGAGCAAACTTTATAACAAAATAAGTTAGATCTACAAGAATTATAAGATATTGTTACGAGCTTATCAAAGCTATATCAATGGTTCAGGTTCTACGTCGTTTGGGCGAACTTGCTATTATGTTCGCCATGCTCGAGAAGCAAGCAATCTAAGCATAATGTTTAACATGTTCAACAAACGAACATTGCGAACAATTATGTTTATTATGTTCGACAAACAAGCAAAACAAGCAATTTGTATTTTCTTAATATATAGAAACTAAAATACGACTCTTTTATAAATTGTGTTTAACTTATTATAGATTTTTACTTATTGTTACTTTAATTTATCGAATCTCTTTTAAGATTTATTGAATATAAAAATTGTTTATAGTTGCAACTCTTGTTATTAAGTAATTGCTTATATTGTTTAAAGACGTCTACAAATCTCTTTAATAACACAATTTATTTTAATATTTTTGAAGAAAGTACTAGCGTAATACTTTAAACACTTTAAGAATATCTATATTAAATTAACGCGCTTTTATTTCGAACACTAGCTTATTAGTATTACGTCGATTATTAATTATAAAAGACAACAAAATTAGAATTAATAAATTCGATATCTACTATAAAGATTGTATCGATCTAAAGAACTAACTTATGCAAATAAATATCTATTTTATTTTTTATTTTGTTTTAACAAATTAAAAGACAATTTTTGTATCAATATTTCTTAAAGAGAGAGCTTAATATTAGCTTAAATCAAACTTACAAAAATATTTGAAAAACAATAGCGAAAATCTTTGTGTAATATTTATAGACTTTAATAATTTTAAAAAAGAGTTTCAAAGAATCTTTGAAATATTTAACAAAAAACAAATTGCGAAAAAAGTAATTTAATATTTAACTTAACAAATCTTTGCAACAAATTACGTAACTAAATTTTAAAAATATATTAATCTAATCAAATAAAACAATGTCGCACTTATAATAAGATTTTAATAAAATTTTAAAAACAATTTAAAAAACGAAATTATATATAATAAAAGAATTCTTAACAACATATTTAATCTTATTAAAGTAGTTATTAATTTCAACAACAAACTATATAAAAAAGCTATAAAAAAAAGATACAATTAATCTTAAAAAAGAATAGAAATCTTCTTTAAATTAATAATCAAATATTAGCAAAAAGAATTTTGTTTTAATTAGAAATACAATAATCTTAATTATTGTAAGTTTGTATCTATAAAACTAGATTTTATTTAATAACGTAAAAAGAAAAACTTTAAAGAAAAGCAAAATAATAAATTCTAAAAAACAAGTTATTTATATAACAAATTAAGTTACTTTACAAGAAATTATCAATTATAAAACTTAATAAATTGCCAACAAATTAATATTATATTAAGAGAGATATTTAATAGTTAAAACAATATTAGAAAACAAATTAATATAGAGACAAATACTCTTAAAACTAGATCGAACAACAATTATTATTTAGTAAAAAATTTAAATTAATTATAAAAAGTTCTAGATAAAATATTATTAAACAAGATATTCGCATTTACGCAAAAAATTAATCAAATACTTAATAAAATTATAAAAGCGAAACAATCAAAAATATTATATTTTTATTTAGCAATAAACTTAGATAACAAATATAACTAGAAGAATTTTTACAAATATCTAAATAATATTACGAATTATCTTAACACTTTAATTAATTTATTAAGAGAGAAAGAAATAAATTAAATTGTAAATAAATGCGAGAAAGCGCTAAAAAGCGACGTTACTATAAAAAGAAAATTTTTCGATAAAATTGAACAACAATTAAGTAGTATAAATTTATTTTAAAAGAAAATAAAGAAAGCAAAGAAATATACGACGCTTAATTGAACAAAATATTATAACAACTTATGTTAAACTTATTTAGAAAATAAAGAAAAAATTAATTAATTTTTTAAAAAGTTAATATTATTAATCTAGCATAAAAAAAAGCTTAACGGAAAAAGATATTTAAAACAAAAATCTTAATATTAAAGCAAAGAAAAGTTCAATTTTTTTAATAAAGAGTATATTAAAAAAATGCAATATATTAGTTTAATAATAGCAACTAAACTTAATAGTATACGCACAATATTTTATTATATTAATTAAAATTAACAATTGTTAATTTACTATAATAGTCGATTTTGATACAATAAGTAATTTTATAATTAGGGTTTTTGTTAAAAGAGAAGAATATTTTACTTAAAGAAAATCTAATATATACAATTTAGTAATTATAAATAAAAACTTATTATTTGACAAAAATAAAAGAGTAAATAAAGAAACAAAATTATTATTGATAGCTATTTAATAACATTACAAGAAACTAATTTTTAATATAGTAAGAATAATTATTTATAATATTGTTTTAAAAATATTTTGATTAAAGCAACACAATTTAGAAATTAATTAAAATACATAAGTACTTAGATTTGCGCAATGTAATTACGTAATTTATATTTAATTTACGCATTAATAATGTTCAATAATAGATAAAAGATTAAGTCGAAAATTAATTGCAAGTAGCAAATTTACATTTTTGCAAAAAAACAATTTAACAAAGTTTAACTTAATAAACATTAATAAAGATTAATTAAGTTACAAAGTTAAAATAAGTAAAAAAAATTACAAATTTTTTAAAAATTTTAAATTATTTAGTATAACAAAGAAATTGCTAAGACACATATTACGAATATACAACAATTAAGAGTATTTATTTTAAAAAAAAAAAAAACAAAGATTTTTTTTAAATATTAATTATAAAATTACGAAATTAAACTTAAATTAAACAAGCAATTTATATTTAGATTTATATATATTTTATTCGAGAAAAAGCTCGAAGTACTTCGCGAATATTTGACAAAAAAAAAAATTTATTAAAAAATTCTAATTATAAATAGAATACTTAATTCTTTTTATATTAAAGAAAAATAAAATTCTTTGTTTATATATTAATTATTAAAAGCTAAATAATATTACAATTAAGAATTAATATTTACTATTTAATATGAGCGAACTTTAGAATCGATTATTTGAAGCAAAGTACTTTATTAAATTAGATTTACAAAAAGCGTACAACTAAATTAAAATAAAAATAAAGAAAAAGTAAAAAATAGCTTTTTGTATACAATATAAATTATACAAATACATAATAATGTTGTTTAAACTTACGAACGCTTTGACAACGTATTAAGAAATAATTAATAATATACTATAACAATATTTAAATTAATTTGTTATAGCATACTTAAACAACATTATAATTTATTTAAAATTTTTGAAAAAATATGTTAATTATATCTTCAAAATATTGAAATATTTAAACATAAAAAACTTATATTTTAAGTCAAAGAAATACAAATTTTATTAAGAGAAAGTTAACTTTCTTAAACTTGTTATTAAACAATATAAAATATATATAAATTTTAAGAAACTACAAACAATTAAAGAATAAAATTTATTTATAAATATTAAAAAAATACAATTCTTTTTAGATTTTATAAACTATAACAAGAAATTTATCAAAAATTACTTAATAAATGCAATATTATTAACAAATTTTACGAAAAAAAATACGTTATAGATATAGAAACTTGTAAAAAAGAAATTATTTTAAATTTTTAAATTAAAATGCTTGAAAAAATTAATATTAAAAATATACAATTTGCAATTGTTAAACAAGATTGAAATTAACGTATTAAATTTAATTATTAATATATATTTTAACTAAAGACATAAAGATATATAACACTTAATAGTATATTTTTCGAAAAAACTCTTGTTAATTAAACAAAACTATAATATTTACAATAAAAAATTATTTGCTATAGTAGTCTTCTTAAAGTTATAAAAAGTATATATAAAAAAATTATTAAAATTTACAATTCTTATAAATTATAAAAATTTTATATACTTTATTATTATAAAGCAATTTAATAAAAGACAAATACAATAGTTAAAGAAACTTGAATAATATAAGTGTTACGATCATCGTACTTTCCTCCTGGGCAAGGTATTCCTTCCGTGCTTGGCAAGGTATTCCTTGGCATAGTAGTATTTAGATCTGAAGGACTTTCCTCTTCCTAGCTAGTAATACAATTATGATTTCCATCATTAGTGTCCTTTTCTTAGTGCGTTTTCGCATCATTTGATAGCTTCAAAGAGTTGTTATTTCCTTACTCATAAAAAAATTGATCACTAAAGAAAATTACCTCATCATCATTCTTGCTTCTTAGAAGTTTGCTTCATTATCTCGTGAAGTTTGCATTTCCACTACAAGAATTGTCTATTAAGAAGAGAATATTTTATTAGTATTTCGTATCTTTTTCTCGTCAACAATTCTAACATTTTCGCTAGAATTGTTAAACGAAATCATAGAATTTGCGTGAAAACTTAACGATTTCTTGATCAAAATTAGCGAATCTTCGCCAAAACGATTCAAGAAATTCTTGTCTATTTTGCAAAGTGTACTAAACAACATTTTTAAACTAGTGACTATCTATATAGCGATTAGAACTAGTGAGCGTTCAAAGTCTATTAAGTTGTTCTACTATTTATCAAATTAAATTGTGAATCGATCGATTTTTATAAGAGCAATAAAGACTTTTGTGACAAACATAGAAATCTATTAGCAAATCTCAATCTACTTTAACTTCTTTTCTTCTTCATAAACGAAAAAGCTAGAAAATTTATTTAAGAAAGAAAGCATTTTGCAAAGTTCGAAGTCTTTAACTTCACGCATCGCCACACGATTTTAAGAAGTCAATGATACTTCTATATTAAGAAGAAAAAAACGTTCGTCCAAGTTTCTTGTATCTACTTTATCGATTTTCTTCATTTCATTTATATAGAGACTTTTCTCGACTTTTAAAACGAGTTTATATCTTCTTTTACGCAAACGTTTTTCGAATCAAGCTTTTTCGAAATTCGTATTATCGACGCTTCAAAGAAGAAGAAACAAGAAACGAACGAAACGTTCAAGAACGATCAAAAAAAAAATATCTCGTTCATTCAAGTAAACATATCACAAACGATAACGCTAGCCATAGTAGAAAACGAAGATCTATTGAATAATTTCGTCGTACAAAAGTTTATCAATTAGGCGATAACTAAAGCATTAGCAAACTACAATACTTAGTTAGGCAAATTGTCTTCGTCTTTCGACCTTTTGGGCTCAATTAATTTTGCTAGTTAGCAAGACCCTTTAAAGCAATAAAGTTCTTCGAAATTATTCGAATTAGCAAGTAATAATATCTTAGAAAATAACGTTATGTTTCAAGTCTTCAATTTAGGCTATTTTCATCTAAATCTTAAGAAATTCTATGACAAGAGCGACATCGTTACTATCGAAAAAAAAATTATCTATTGAGAGATATACATTTTTTGTCGCAAAGTAGACGACTATGTCACTATTGTTAAGAAAGAGAAGATTAAAAACTATATGTCTACATGCTTTCAAAATAACGCATTATATTAATAATTAAATAATCTTACTTAAAATAAGAAAAATGCAATGATAATCTTGTTCAATGAACTAAAACGTATTTTTCGTCATCTAAAGAAGCGATTCAAAATCTTTATGTTAACGATTTAAAATAAGCTAAATTGAGAAATCTTTTTCGTAAAGAATTCGCAAAACGAAAAAGAGTTATACGCATACATGCAAAATGTGAAGTTGTACGTTACACAAATAAATTTAAATGAAGACTTAATCAAAACAATCTAAGTTTAGAATCACTTATCGTTAAAATTTTAAATAATTATATTGTCGTTAACAACGAATATTTTAGTCTAGAAATTCGACGAATTAATAACGAATCAAAAGAAAATGTGATAGCGTATCGCTTCATCTTAAAAGAAAAATAAAAAACAAAATAAAATAAAATAAAAAGTTAATCTTCAAATAGATCGAAGAATAGATCAAAAATTTATAACGAATTTTGTCGTAATCGTTCGCAAATCTAAACAAATGAAAAAACTTTTATAGATCGTTCTTTTTTCGATCGCTATTTTAAACAAGAACGAGAAGACTTTCGTTCAAATTATTAAAGATTTTACTTTTCTTCGTATTAGCAAAATTTCTTACTTTATTAACTAGATTTTTTTTCTTTGCAATAGAGTTTTCTCTATTAAGAAAAAGACCAAAATTTTTCTTACGTCAATGGCAAGACAAAAGCTTACACAAATTAGCAAAACGCAAATATGTTTAAATCGAATTCGACTTAAACTCACTCGAGTTAATTAGACGTTCTAAACATTCAAAGTCAAAAGATCGTTTTATTTTTGACAAAACAATCATTAATAATTACTACCAATAATGCTAATTTTTATTAAAATAGATTATACAATCTAAATAGAGTTTCTATTGTGAGAAGAGGACGCGACGAATTCTCGTCCCATTACGAAACGAACAACGCAAAATTCTCTTCTTGAGCCTTAGATTCGCAAGTGACACATTAACATATTTAATTATACTTCGATGATTAAGACGAAAATTAAGAATAAGAAGATAAAGAAGAAGCAAAAGCATATTACAATTACGCGTTAGCGAATATCGAAACGACGCATTTCTAAAATCGTGAAATTAATTCTTATGAAAAGATTTTCAATAGAAAGAAGAATAATAACAAGAAGAATAACAAGAAGATTAATAGTTTTTTCGTCAACGTAACATATTATGTCTCTTCACAAAAGAACATCGTCGAAAAACTAACTTGTTAACGATGTCAAAATACTTTCGATTCTAGAAACAAGCTTCATGTTCACGTGCGATTATGTAAAAAAAAAAATTAACAAAAGCGATTAAAACTTATCTTTAGAAATTCTTAACAACATTAATTTTCGAAAATAGCTTTTTTAAATGTAATAAAAATAATAATCTTTTTCGCGACATCTTCTAAAGAAGACGAAATAACTTTTAGAGCGTGATATTATATTACAACGATAATTAAATACAACGTTAGCGATTTAATAAATCTCTTTTGCGTAAATTCTAGTTGCGACATGTTTATAATAAATTGCGCTTTCGTCAAAGCGAAGATATTTAACATAAAGATTAGAAAATGTTTTTCAATTTTATTAAGAGACATAAATGCGACAAAGTATATTTTGAACGAATAATTCTTTGTAAACGTCTATTTAAAGAACAAGAACAAAAATAATAATAAAATGATTGTTCACATTCGTTACGAAGTTCATTTAATAAATAATCTTAAAACGAAATTTCTTATAAACATAAACATTCTAGAATCGAAACAAGTAATTATAGATATATTGAGTCAAAAATTAAGATTTGAATTTTGTGAAAAAGTTGCAATATCTTGCGAGATAAAAATTAAAAACAACGTTCGAATTCGTCGAATAGTTCGCACAACGAAAAAAGAAATAATATTTGCGAAATTAATAACAAAGATTGCTATAATTCTAAAAGAAAAAAATAAGCTTCTTAAACGTAATTTTCTTTTTAAGCTTATAATATTTGAAGCATATACTTATTTTATAAATGCGAACTTTTACTTCATTAATTTTCGCAATAATAAAGAATTCTCGTTAAAACTAAATAATTGTTGTTGTATTAAACGTATCGTAGAATACGAAAATAAAAAATGCTATGTTATAAAGAAAAAGAATTACTTCTTTGCGACAATTTTTTTCTTTAAAGATTATTTAATTTTGTCGAAGTTAAATCTTGCTAAAATACGTCTCTTTTAAGAAATTATTTTAAAGAAAATGAAAATTTAGTTGAAAAACGACATTATTATCTATGATTTATTTAACGAAATTGCGAAATATGTTAAGATCGTTAATTGTTATTTAAGAATTTAAGAGAATATTAACGATACAATAGATTTTTCTCTTGAAAAGCACATAAAGATCTTTATAGTAATTGATTAACAAATCATTGTTGACGCAAAATTAGCGCACAAAGTTTATTCATTAAGTCAAAAGTTAAAAACTTTAATTAATAAAAAATTCGACAAGATGCATGCATAGAAAAGATTAAAATAATTTAGAAATTCTACGCTCTTTAAATTTTCTATTTTCGTAGTATGGAAAATCGTGTATGTTAATTTAAATAAAAAGCTCATTCAAAAAGACAAAGCAATGATAAATATTCGAAATTTAAACGCTATTAGCGTTATGAATTTATATTCTTTGTTATTGCAAAGAGATGTAATAATTAAATTACAAGATTGCTCTTATATTATCGTCGTAAACGACAATGATTAATTTTATTAATTTCTAGTTAAGAAGAAGCATCAAGATCGTTTTATAATCATTTTTTACAAAAGAAAAGAGCGATCGAACGTCGTTCTCATAAGCTTCAAAGAATTAATATCGTACATCTAAAATAAAATGAACAAATTTCTTAAATTTTATCGCGATTTTTGCAAGTGTTATATCGATAACATTGTGATTTTTTCACGCAATATTAACGAGCATTTGACACATTTTAAAATTATCTTCGCTTTGTTTTCTTAAATAAGAATCTTTTTAAAGTTTAAAAAGTCGTATATTAAATATTTATTCGTAACATTACTAGAGCAACGTGTCGACAATTTAGATCTTTGAACTTCTAAAGAAAAGCTTGCTACATTAAAGAAACTTAATTTCTCTAAAACTTTAAAGAACTTAAAAATCTATTTAGAGATAACAAATTAACTTTGATTAAAGATTGTTTACTATGCGTAAATAGCGAAAGTTTTGCAAGATCTTAAAACAACTTTGTTGAAAAAATCTTTAATTAAGAGTGAAAAGATTTAAACATAATATTGTAAAAATATTAATATTAAGTTTATCAATACGAAGCTTTAAAGCTTTGCTATGCTTCAACAATAACTTATTAAGAAGAGTATATTTCATTATTATAATATTAAGCGACAAATATTTATAGACGTCGACGAATTCAAGAAATACGAATTCGAGATTTATATTTATCATGTAAGAGAAAATATTGTTACAAACTTCTTTTAGGCGATCGATATTTAGACGATTTTATATCTTTCTAAGATACTAAACGACGTTAAGAAAAGATATTGATCAACAAAGCTAAAAGTTGTCGCTTTTGTATAAACACTAAAAAAGATTCGTTACATGCTTATTCATACGTCGAAAAAATCGATCGTTATTTTCATCAATTACTTTGCGACGATAAACATAACAAAATAGATCAAATTGTTTTTCTCTTCTTTAGATCGCATGAATTTGCGTCTTATTTGTGTCTCTTAATACATTTTCTAGTTTTCGCTTAATATACGCTAAAAAATAGAAAAATTTAACATTGTTTCAAACGCTCTTTCTAAATTGCTTAAAAAAAATTATTTCAAAAATAATTTTAAGAACGAAGAAATCTTTGACGAAATTGTCGCTTATTATATGACTTTAATTAAGATAACTTCAATTTTTAAGAAAAATTTAACGAAGATTTACAAGATCGATAAAAAGTAATTTAAAATTTACGAAATGCTTCTTAATTAACGCAAAAAAAATTGTAATAATTAACAAAAAATTCAAAACTATTTTGTTAATTTAAAACAAATTTTAAAGAGACGAAAATTTGTTATTATTATTTTGGCAAAAGTTTTAACTTTAGCAAAAACTTAAGTTATAATTTTGATGCTTAATATAAATACGACGAGAAAATTAACGAAGTTAAAGATAATAAAACAAGAATTTGCTATTATAATTTTAACAACTTCAACGATATTAAAGAATTTCGAAAAGATTGTTACTTCAAAAGAGCTAACAACATTGAAGAAATCAATTAAGATAGAAGAAATCAAAATAGAAGACATTTAATTTATGCTAAGAGAAAAACTCATTTACTTCTAAGACAAAAAGAACGAACGATTAAGATTGTGCATCTCTAAAGCTATGAAAGCAAGAATCTTTAAGCTATCGTATAATGCATAGACGCACGAAGAATTTTTACGCATTTATGATAAAATTATAATCAATTATTACATGAGAAATTTAACTAGACGATTAAAAAGATATCTAAAACATTGTTTATCGTGTTAGATTAACAATACAATTAAACATCGTTTATACGAATAGCTAAAGCTTATCATCACGAAGTCAAAGATATTTTATATCATTATTATCGATTTTATTTTCGCGCTTCTTAAGCTATTAAACGAGTACGATTCTCTCATGTTAATGATAGACAAATTCTTCAAACGAATTACGACAATAACTAAAAAAACGACTTTCTTAATTAAGAAATAAGCAATCAAGCTTATTGACGCTTTCGCGAATTAAGATCTATCTTTAAGTATTATTTTTAATAGAGACAATAAATTCTTGTTCAATTTGTGAAGAGCGATATTTTACTTCTTAAAAATTGATTTACTTTATTTTATCGTCTATTATTCACAATTCGACGATTAATCGAAACGATTTAATCAAATCATAAAAATAGTTTTGCGACATTATCTTATCTTAAATTCTAAAATAGATTAGAGACGTTTCGCGATTAGACTTCGAGACATTCTTAACAATTTTAAGAATGTCTTGACAAAAAAATCCTTAAACGAACTCATCTACGAGAAAGTTCTTCGTAAAGAATTGTTTATGATTGATTTTTATTAACAAGACACTAATTACGCTACTAAGTGAGAAAGAAATCAAAACGAAGTCGCGACGTTAATGACTTTCGCAAACGCGAAAATGAAGCTACGCTATAATAGTTATCATTAATTATTTGCTTTAAGAAAGAAAAATAAGATTTTTCTAAAGTTACATTTAAGATACAAGATTTTAGAATTAAAAAATTCTAAGCTCTTTAATCAAAAAACGAAGTTATTCAAGATTCTAAAAATGTACAATTATTTCGCTTTTAAATTGAAGTTATTTTTGAACTAGAAGATACATTTAGTTGTTTTCATTGCTATGCTAAAGTTTGTTTTAAAGAAGAGCGATTTATACGCAAGAAAAATTGATGCGAATGCGTTTTTAATAAAAAAAGACGAAGATACAAATAACAACTATAAGATTTAGCAACTACTAGATAGACGTGTGACGTTACAAGAACGCGATATTCGTAGAAAGAAAATAGTCTAGTATCTCATCAAGTGGAAGGGCTAGGATTCTGCCCACAATGTTTGGTATAATGAGGCGAATTTGATCGAAGCACAAAACCTTGTGGAAGAACTAGGGTCCTATCCATAATGTTTGGTATAATGAGGCGGATTTGATCGAAGCATAGAATCTTATTAACGATTATCTTGATATCTATGATGCGCAATTCATTAAAGAGTATTAAGTTAAGAGAATCTAAAGAACATGTCTAAGTCAAGACAATAAACAAGTTAGATTAAATGTGCATTTGTTTGTTTATAGAACTAGCGTCAAAAATATTCGATTCATTTCTCTTATCATTGCATTCTCTTTCTACTATAATATTTCTTTTCGCAAAATTATTAAGGAAATGTCTTTCGCGACGTTTGATGTAGCATTACATTATTTATTAGAGAAAAAAACGCGAGTTTGACGACTCACAAAGCAAATCATAACGATAGAAAAAAAGAAACGAGCAAATAAACTTAAAAGACGTCTTTATGATCTAACATTGTGCGACGAACGTACTCTAATCTATGTTGAGACGATTTACGCAACAAAGCTTCGAAATCGTACGATTTTAAATTTAAGTTTAAGAGACGATTCGCAAGATTTGATGACTATTAAAGCTACTACGTTCGCTATAAGATTAAAAATAGCGCTAGAAGTTTTTCAAAAATAAAATACTACATCAATAAAAGTTATCGTAATTTGCTATTTATCTTATTACGACGAAAGTTTGTTAAAGAACAAATTACTTAACATAGTCTATTAACAATTTGACAAGTTTTAAGAAATCTTCGTTAAAACGATAGAAAAAGTAGCTTCACAAATTCTAAATCTTTCGAATTTGATTTTATATTTAAGAAAAAAATCAATTGTTACTTTGATTCTTAACAAGTATAAACTCGAATTATTATCATTGACGAAAAAGAAGTTTATTCGACGAAATTGTACAATTATTAAGAATCGCTACTTGAAGACAATTATAAACGATCGTTAACGCATTTTTGACTTAGTAGAACAAAATAAATATTTAAAGAATAGAGTCAAGACTTTGAAGAAATTGCTTAGAGCGTATAAAGACGATCGAAAAAAGTTAACTTTTGCATTATTAGTGTTGTTCATTTATAATGCGATAACGATCGCGAAACTTTTGCTCTCCCTAATACTTTATTTAGGAATCGAAATCATTGTTTCGAATTTATTGATAATTGATTATTAAGACGAATTTATTAATCTTAAGCATTTTGTTTTCAAGACATAAAAAAAATACTTGACGTATTTTCATCTTTAGAGTTTAAGTTTACTTAAGATTTTTGATCAAAGTAACAATTTCGAAGATCTCGCTCAATTGTTATTTCAAATACATTCGAAAAAAATAAGAATAAAGTCTCTTAAGCGAAAACTCATTATTTTATTGAAAATGAATGCAATTGCGACATTCAAGAAATACGAGATTGCTTTAAAAGCTTTGGCAAAACTAGTGTTTTAAAATTCTTTACTTCGTCAACTAGTTACACACACATATAACACAAAACTAAGAGTTCGTAAAATATTAAACGTGAACAAAAACTTTTATCTATCTATGAGAGAAGCATTTGTCATTAATGTTCTTGAGCAATTTGATCAACACAATGACTTCAAATTAATTGCGATTCTACTTTTTCTTGCGCATTACGATGTGATAGTGACAAGAATTTGCCTACTAAAATCGTCGATAATACGCGTTCTTTTTAGCGCGTTTGTCAAAAGCATTTTATTTATTAAAATCACTAGTAACTTAATGTTAACATTTGAAAGAACTTACAATTTCGCGAATTTCGACATTTTTTCATCTTTTCTTTACATTTGCATCACATTATTAGAATTTAATTTTACAATTTTGAATTTCGATTTCGAAGACTTCGATTGCGAGAATCTTGCTAACTTCGATCTCGCAATATTAAATATATTAATTGACGACAAATTACGCTCTTTCTTTTATGACGCATTAATGTTAGTTGAGCTTAATTTTAATAACTTTTTCATTAAATATTCTTGAAAGAATTGCTTAATTCTATTTGATTAATGACTTTACGAAATTTATAACGTCAAAGTTGCTACGCGAGAACTATATTAACGAAAGACGTTCGTCAACAAAAAGGCAATGAAAGTCAATGTGTCAAATAACAAAAACTTAATTGTATTTACGAATTTATCAATTTAAAAGAATTATTACGCGATAACATACAAAAATATCTAGCTCATTAGAGATCTTCAACGCGTTAAAGATAAACATAGTATTTTTGTTAAAAAGAGAGATAAAATCGTTGTTGATAAATCTACGAAGTCAACGATTTTTCTTAAAGATTTCGTCTTAAGGCAAAAATCTAATGACGACGAAGATAAAAATAACGTGTTTTTTAAAAATAAATTTAACAAAGAAACAACGAAGAAGAAAGCAAAGATTAAGGAAGCAACAAAGAATAAAACGAAAAACAATAAACGCAAGAGTCGCAATTTAAAGAAAAAAGACGTTAAAAAAATTAAGAAAATTAAGAAGAAAATTGTCTTAATCAAGTTCGACATTTCGATATCTTCTAAAAAAAAAAATTTAATTTCGATTCTTTTAATCTTAAAAGCGAATCGCATGATTGCGATTCTAATAAATAGCTACGTTAACATACGCAAGAATTTGCTTCGTATGCAATCACTAATTAAGATAAGCATCATTATTAAATTTTTTAAGAAGAAAATGAAGAATGCAAAGAAATCATGAAATGCGATCAAAAATTTCGCAAACGCATCAATATCAACGCTCATTTATTATTATTCGTCGTTAACTTTTATCAATTTAACAAAGATAAAAGACTCAAATTTTATTATATTTGCAAATTGATTGTCGCACGTTACAATTTATTAACACGAGACAAAATGTAAAACTTTTCTTATAGCAAAATCACACATTATCGAGAAAGTTATAAGCGAAGCCTCTTTCTAATTTGGAATTCTAACAAAGAAACGTATCATCACGAATCTTCTAATTTTGCTCTAGTTGTTTTAGAAATTCTTTCTCTCTTTCTTTAATTGTTTTAATAATTTCGTCGTGTTAACACTACAAGCGATCTTTTTTGTGAGAAACGTATTACCTCGAATTTGCCAATCTTGCTCTAATTGTTTTAGCCCCCTTTCTATGTTAACATTAGGGTCGAACACCATAATATTTTGTTCGCTCTACGTCTATTCTTTCATTTGTCGCCATTAAGAACGATAACATAGCAAAGAGATTAAAAGAAAATGTTACGATCATTGTACTTTTCTTCTGGGCAAGGTATTTCTTTCGTGCTTAGCAAAGTATTCCTTGGCACAATAGTATTTAGATTTGGAGGACTTTCCTCTTCCTAGCTAGTAATACAATCATGATTCCCATCATCAGTGTCCTTTTCTTAGTGCGTTTTCGCACCAATAAGTTTAAAATATAGTATACTTTAGACAAAGATAATAACAAAGTAGACGCACTTAATAGAAAAAATAATTATATAAAAACAAAAAAATCGTTTAATTACAATATACTTAAAATTAACAAAGACGAATTATTATTAACAAATAAATATAAACTAAATACTATATTACAAATATTTCAAAATAATATAAAAAAGTTTCTTATAAAGAAAGAAAAACTCTAGATATCTATTAATAAAATGAACAAATATATAAGAGAATATTATAACAAATTATTGCAAGAGCATTTAGAAGTAACAAAAACTCTTTAACTTTTATATTAGTATTGTTAATTTTTATAAATAAGACAAGTTGTTAAAATATACATTAAACAATGTCTTAATTATTAGTAAAACAAGCATAATATATATACAAACTATAACAAAATTTAATATTAAAAATTATTTAAATTGTTATAAAATAAAGTTACGATAAACTTTATTATTAAGTTGTTAAAATTAATAAATTTAGCAATTGAAAACAAATATAATTTGATATTAGTAATAATTAATAAGCTTATTAACTACTTATATATTATTGCATGCAAAGAAAAATTTATTGCAAAACAACTAAAATATATTATATTAAATCGATTTATACAATATTATAATATATTTAAGAAACTAACAAGTAACAAAGACAAACTCTTTATATTTAACTATTAAAAGACGCTTCTTTTAATATTAAATACAAGACTTTAAATATCTATTATTTATTATCTAATTACAAATAATTAAACAAAAAGAACAAACTAAAGTCTTAAGCAATATTTATAATAATTAAGTATTACTTTTATTTATAATACAATTAGCACTTAATACAAAGATTTCGAATATTACTAAAATAACTTTATTCTTCGTCAATTATAGCAAGAAATCAAATCTCTTCGAAAAAAAACGTAAATATCTATTAGCACAATTAGTTATTAAAAAAATAACAACACTAAAAAAGATATACAACAATATCTTAAAAATGCAAAAAAGATTAATTAAATATTAAAATAAAAAACAAAAAACAATATCTTAACTAAAAAAAAGAAATAAAATATATCTTTTTACAAAAAATCTTAGAACAAAAAAGTTAAACAAAAAATTAAATTATATTAAAGTTAAATTGTTTTTGATTAAGAAAACTAAGAAACTAATTAATTACAAACTTAATTTACTTAAAAATATTAAAATATTTTTAATATTTTATATTTTATTGTTAAAATTAGTAAATTTAATTACGTCTTTATAGAACACATTTTATTTCTATTTGCAAAAAGAAAATTAATTCGAGATTAAAGAAATTCTATAACAAAAAAATAAAAAATATTTAATCAAATAAAAAGAATATTTTATCTTAAAGAACACATAAAAATTAGAGAAAAATCTTAATTGCTATCAAAATCTTTTAAAGAAATTTTATCAAAATAAGATATAAAAACAATATTTCAATTTTAATTAATTAAAAGTTAAAATTGTTCAAACAATATATTAAATAATAACTCGAGAGTCTTTGTAACAAATTTGACGAAATATACTTTATTTATCTTTAAATTGTTAATATTCTTCTATTTTGTCACAATTATTTCTTTTTTCTTATTTTTTAAAAAATTTAGCTATTTTTCTAGTTAACTTAGCTTTGCATGCGTATCGCGCACTTCTTTCTTTAAACGCATTTGTTTTCTATAAATTTGTTTAATTAATACAAAAGAAATTGTTAAATTACAATTACAATTAAATCGCATATATATTACACACTTTTTAGAATTATTATTTACACAATAGATTTTACTAGATATCGTACAATTACAATAAAAACGCATCGCTAAAAATATTGAATTTAAAACGTCAAAAAGATCTTTTTTTCGAAAGAAGAAATTTCTAATATTAATTTTTCTTAAAAACATAATAAGAAGACATTAGATTTCAAAACAAAAACTCTAAAGAAAAAAAATAGTATTACGAGCTTATTAAAGCTATATTAGTAATTTAGATTCTATATTGTTTAAACAAATCTACTATTATATTTATTATATTTGAGAAATAAGCAATTTAAATATAATATTTAATATGTTCGACAAACAAACATTGCGAAAAATTATATTTGTTATACTTAACAAACGAGCAAAACGAATAATTTGTATTTTCTTAGTATATAGAAACTAGAACACGACTCTCTTATAAATTGTGTTCAACTTATTATAGATTTTTACTTATTGTTACTTTAATTTATCGAATCTCTCTTAAAATTTATTGAACATAGAAATTGTCTATAGTTGTAATCTTTGTTATCAAGTAATTGCTTGCATTGTCTAAAGACGTCTACAAATCTCTTCGATAGCACAACTTATTCTAATATCTTCGAAGAAAGTACTAGCGTAATAGATATCTCTTTATTTTAGATACAAATATTATTAGAAATTAATAAGAACAATCTAATTTTTTTAGTATATCTTAGATATATAGATATATGCGTAGATAGATAACTATCGAAGCTTCTAAATATCAAAAAACAGTATTTTTATACAATTCTAGTAGAGATCTGAGAAAAAGTACTTCGAAATCCGTCTACACATTATTAGAAATTTATATATATCCTCAAAGGCTTTCCCAGGACAGAATCAAGAGTAAATCTGAAATTATATTGGGCAAGCGCTAGTCCAAAGCGTCTAGCGCATTAGAGCTAGGGCTTCTATATTGGTCTTAGCGCATTTTACGTATTACGAGGCAAAACCTGCCATTTTACCGTATTACGGTAAGATGGTGCATTTTACCGTAATATAGCATCACTATTCATGGGGGTCCTCTTGTACGGCATCGTCTTAAACCCACACTCCAGATTATGTGGATTAAAGCCCGGACGATGAATCAAAATTCAAAATAGAGAGTAACGGCGCCAACGCTACCTTACTCCATTTCACCTTCCACCCTCACCCACACCAGCCCAAAATTATCAACGGGCCGGCGCAGCCAGGCAAGCACACAAAGGCCTGATTCGTGACTTTCCGCACCAACTGCAGGTCTGGATGGCGATCAGCAAGCTAGCATAGCTGCTTAAAGTACTGCTCTTCAAACGGTTGTTGCCTTTAGCTCCCAATGGACGAGGGCCTAAGCATCCTCTAGGAACGCTATGACGCCTTTAACTATCCTCGGTTTCCTTGGCCATGATAGGGGTTCATTTCCCGGCATAACGCCATCCATATCCACTCCCTTCAACGTCCAACGACCACCAGCATTCCGGTCTGATTGAATCATGTCGGGTCAATCCATTCGTCCAGATCGGCGGGCATGTCACGCAAGCCTGTATGAGTAGTCCGTACAAGTGTTCTACTCTTGGAATAAGCGATTGGAAGCGCAGATTTGACACTGATCCCGTGAATATTAATGAGTACCAGTGGTGGACTTCCTATGACAAACTGTACACCAACCAGTAAAATAACCAGTGACTTGTAGGGTCAAAAATATACCCGAGCCACAAAAGTGCAATGTTTCTACCCTCTCAAATAGGTGAGTCTCGCAGGTCTCTTGTGTTCCTGTAGACAACAAAAACGTAGTGTCTGTTTGATCTAGGCGAACACGCATTGCATTCCATCAAGCTAGCTATCGCAGAGAACAGGACTGATAGGCAATTTTGCCCAGACAAGCCTCTGTTGACAGATGGGAATAAGATTGCGGTGAGAGCGTTGAGGCTGAAGCCTTCCATCAATATAATCTCATTGCCCATAATAATAGTCCTTCGTCGAGAATGGGTCTTCTTGAAGTGTCAGGGCTGCCGCCATATATGCTAGCATCGTCCCATTCAAATGCTGAACAATACTTACCTTTCTTGGGAGCAGCAGCCCTTGGAGCTGAGATGAAAGAACGTTGAAGTACGCTCCTTCAAGGAACCGAAGTCTATGTGATACAAGATTGCCAGCGAGACGCCCACGGTTGTGCACAGGCATGCCTGGACGCTTCTCAAGTATTCTCTGTCCAGACATGCATTTTCGATGAGAGCACTACGTATTCACATCTTGGCTAGAAGGTTGGTGGCTACAGAAAAGCAATCTAAATACATGTACTACCCGCTCCACAATGCAGCAGCTCAACTCCTGAAGCTTACACATTCGGATCGAGCATGGCAACAACAGAAGAGATTGCTTCATCGGCATCCAGGATCAAGACGGGAACGCAGATCGAAACGCTGTCTCTTATCATGCGACGAGATCCCATCGTGGTAGTGGGAATGAAACCACGAGCATCCGCGGTGCGGCACTGGGGACGGGCTCTCGTGAGTGTTGGGAGTAGTGGTTTTTGATAGGGATAGCCTTCTGTATACCAAGTCGCTGATTTCAATTGCTCACAGTCTTTGAGACCCTTACGTCAAATCCTTCACATTGTATTCCTTGCCATCTATCCTGCTGCTACTCTATATATA
>JAABUL010003862.1_pt1 | contig 21215 bp, 31 predicted proteins | sample 5559151 | NCBI WGS metagenome assembly JAABUL01 (sample SAMN10711876, study PRJNA513368) | rock metagenome | isolation source: Antarctica rocks | place: Antarctica: Victoria Land, Pudding Butte sud | reverse complement strand
CCAGGTTGGGCGTGGGCGGTTGCGCCGAGGGCGGCGCGACCAGGGGGGCGTAGGCAGCGATCATGGACATTCCTCCTTCCCTCAGTCTACTCCACACCCACACTAACCTAACGTTGTAGTACTAACCTACGTCGCGTGTTCGCTGACGTTCCGGTCGCGACGAGCGCGTGTCTAACGGCAAACGGCAAGAGGAATGGCCAGTGTTTCTAAGTGTCGCTGAACAGGCGCGTGCTATGCGTGCCTCGCTGACGGCTGCATCCCGCCGTTACCAGAGCAATGCGCAGCCTATCCCAACGCCGCCTGTGTAAGCCGCCCATGCATGCCGATACACTAAGCTGCATGATTATCCGTTGGCGTGAGTGGTCATTGTACATCACAGCGGCCGCAAGCTGGCTTGGGCAAGGGCGACGATGTCGCTCACCGGCTGTCGCTCTTCGCCGATATCGGCGAGTTGGCGAACGCGTGCCGATCCGTTCACGGCACGCCTTCACGGCAGGTCATGAAATAGTTGCGCCGTGTCCGTTCAGATCACCGGAGGGGTGGGGCCTCCAAGCCTTCCCCCCCAACACAGGCGCGTCTGAGTGGTGGGGCCTCCAAGCCTTCCCCCCCAACACAGGCGCGTCTGAGTGGTGGGGCCTCCAAGCCTTCCCCCCCAACACAGGCGCGTCTGAGTGGTGGGGCAGGATCAAATGTACACCCGCATCCGTACTGGTGCGATGGGTGGTGCATAGGGGAGGCGGAACGGGATCATCGAGCGGCTAGGCTACCCTCAAAAGCATCGCCCCAGGAGAGTAGCCACCATGTCCGTGTCCCCTGCTATCGCCCTTGTCCCTTATCTCGGCGCCGCCGACGACGGCCTCAACCCATGGCTGCGTCTGCAGCCAGCGGAGCGTCGTCGCCTCGCCATGCAGGCCGCGCACGAGCGGGACGCCCCCGCGCTCTGGGGCTTGACCGAGGCGTGGCTACACGTCGACCCGCGCCGCGGACCCGCTGCGGCTGGCACGACCAAGAACGACTAGACTGGCCTACGCCATCTTCTGGACGCGTGGGACCAGGAGGACCTGCTACGTCCGGCCCCCGACGCGGCGGCCGCCTATGTGCGTGCGCTGGAGCGGCGCGGTCTCAACCCCGGCACCATCGCCAACCGCCTGGCCATAGCGCGGGGCCTCTACGCGGCCTTGCGCTGGGCACGCGCCGTCCTGGCCGACCCGTTTGAGGGCGTGCACGCTCCGCGCGACCCGACCCCGCCCTGTGAGAAGCGTCTGCCCTATGACGACGATGAGGTCGCCGCGCTCACGCAGGCGGCGACCGACGCACACGATCGCGTGTTAGTGTTGCTGGGGGCGCACGCGGGCCTGCGCGCGGGCGAGTGCGTGGCCCTGCGCTGGGCGGCGAGTTGTTCAGCTCGCTGGCCTGCCCTGACCTGGAGCACGCCAATTGTGACAACGCCCAATTGCTGGCGGCGATCCGCTATCTCTCCACCTTCCAGGACGGCGCGGCGCGGCGACGCGTCAACTACGCCGCGCTCGACGTGGAGGAACTCGGCTCGGTCTACGAGAGCTTGTTGGAGTACCAACCACACGTCGAGCTCGAGCCCGCCCCGCTCTTCGAGCTTGTCGTGGGCAGCGAGCGCAAGCAGACCGGTTCCTACTACACGCCGCCGTCGCTGGTCGCCGAGTTGGTCGAGAGCGCGTTGGTCCCCGTGCTGCGTGACCGTTTCAAGGGCGCGCTGACGGGCGAGCAGCGCGAGGAAGCCATCCTGGGCATGCGGGTCTGCGACACGGCCATGGGCTCGGGCCACTTCCTACTGGCCGCCGCGCGACGCATGGCCCGCGAACTGGCGCTGGTGCGCAGCGGCGAGGGGGAACCAACGCCCGAACACTTCCGCCAGGCCGTGCGCGACGTGATCCGGCGCTGCGTCTACGGCGTTGACAAAAATCCGCTGGCGGTCGACCTGTGCAAGGTGGCCCTGTGGATCGAAGGCTACAACAGCGGGCTGCCGCTCAACTTCCTGGACAACCACATCAAGCATGGCGACGCGCTCGTCGGCGTCTTCGACCTCGCCGTGCTGTCCGAGGGCGTCCCCGACGACGCCTACACGCCGGTGACCGGCGACGACAAGGGGGCGGTGACCGCCTTCAAGAAGCGCAACCGAGTGGAGCGGCAAGGCCAGACCAGCTACCTCGGCCGCGCGGTCGACGTCTCGGCGGGGCTGTCGCGCGACCGCGTGGCCGAGTTCGCGGCCCTGGCCCTACAAGACGAGCAGTTGGTTCGCGACGAGCAGGCCAAGAGCCTGCGCTACGACGCGTTGCGCGGCCGCGGCACGGCCTGGTGGACGCTCAAGCAGGCGTGCGACCTGTGGACCGCGGCCTTCTTCGCGCCGCTCGTCCCCGCCGTGGGCGGCGCGCTCGACCTCGTGCCTACCACCGAGACAGTGCGCGCCTACCTGGCGCAGCCGGGGGCCATCTATCCGCCGTTGCTGGGACAGGCCGTCGGCATCTCGACCCAGTTGCCGTTCTTCCACTGGCCGCTGGAGTTCCCCGAGGTCTTCGGTCAGGGCGCGCCCGGCGGCTTCGATGTGGTGCTCGGCAACCCGCCGTGGGATCAAATCCAGCCGGAAGAGGTCCAATTCTTCGGAGCGCAACGGTCTGCTGTCGCGCGCGAGATTGCTCTGACGAGTGGTGATGCCCGAAAGACAAAGATCGCGAAACTTCCCACAACAGACCCCGATCTCTACAGGCGTTGGGAGGAGCACAAGCGGAGAATTGAGGCGACGGGCAAGTTCGCGCGAGAGAGCCATCGTTTTGCTTTGACCGCCGCGGGCAAGCTCAACACCTATGCTCTGTTCGCTGGCCTCGACCGCCAGGCTGCGAATGCCATTGGCCGCGCCGGTGTGCTTGTTCCGACAGGTATCGCCACCGACGACTCGACAAAGCTCTATTTCCAGGATATCGTGGATTCAAAAAGCTTGGCCAGCCTCTTTGACTTCGAGAACCGTAAGGGCCTATTCCCCGCCGTTGACAGCCGCATGAAATTCAGCTTGCTGACGCTGACAGGTCCACAGCGGCCATCCGAGAAGGGCGCGGAGTTCGCCTTCTTCGCCCACTCAACAGACGACTTGCGCGACGAGGAACGGCGTTTCAGGCTCAGCGCCGACGACATCGCCCTGCTCAACCCCAACACTCATACCTGCCCCATCTTCCGCGGGAAGCGCGATGCGGAGTTGACCAAGGCTATCTACCGTCGCAGTCCTGTGTTGATCAATGAGTCGACGGGCGAGAACCCCTGGGGCGTCGAGTTCAGGCAAGGGCTGTTCAACATGACGAGCGACTCGGGGCTCTTCCGCATGCGCGAGCAACTGTTGGCCGAGGGCCTGTCGCTGGAGGGCAACGTGTTCTGCCGCGAGGACGAGGATGCCTCGTATCTCCCGCTCTACGAGGCCAAGCTGCTCCACCAATTCGACCACCGCTGGGCCACCTACGATGGCCTCGATGTGCGCGATTTGACCGACGCCGAGAAGGCCGACCCGACCTGCGCTGCTATGCCGCGCTATTGGGTGCCGAAGCAGGAGGTGGAGCAGCGGCTGTGCGATCGCGAATGGGATAAGGGGTGGCTGCTAGCTTTCCGCGACATCGCGCGGAGTACAGACGAGCGGACGGCTATCTTCAGCTTGCTGCCACGAGTGGGTGTCGGGAACAATGCGCCTCTCGCGATGTTACGTAGCGATATTGGTGTATCCTTGGTCGCTGGCTTACTGTCTAATCTCAGTAGTTTTGTTTTTGACTTCGTTGCCCGCCAAAAGGTCGGCGGTACTCATATGAACTTCTTCATCTGGCTCCGAGAGCGCGCCGCTCGACGATGGGCGCGACTACGACGCGCAGTACCGTTGGCTGGCTGAACGACTCGATCCGGCCTCGTCGTTCGAGACCAGGGTGCTTAACTACTTGCATGACCACCGGCTGCGCCTGCCGAACCAGGCCCAGTACGTGCCGGAGCCCGACGTCCCCTCGCAGCCCGACTTCTACTACGAGCGTGACGGGCGGCCCGGCGCGGTCGTGTACGTCGATGGGCCGCAGCATGCGCAGGAGCGCCAGGCGGCGCGCGACCACGTCGTACGCGAGTCGCTGGAGGACCGTGGTTACCGTGTCGTGGAAATCACGCACGACCGGCCGATCGAGGAGCAAGTCGCGGGCTATACGGACGTGTTTGGGGAGGAGTAGCGGGTAGCCAAATCAGGAGTGGTCACGGGTGAAAGTCGCAACCTCGTCGGCCATGTCGGCGGTGACGCGCCAGCCGGCATCGGCCCAAGCTCTCGCATAGGCGAACGTTGAGGCGTCGTTCGACCACCAGGATCGGTGCAGGCGCGCGGAGTCGGGAAGACTCGCGCCGATGAGCAGTTCGATTTCACTGAAGGCCATCGACAGCACCATGCGGTCGCGGGGTTGTTCCCTGAGGCGTTCCGTGAGTTTGGCGTAATCGGCCACGCGCATGGCGCCGACCGCGGCTATCTTTACGGGCTCGGTCTCCTGCACGTCGGGCCTGCTGCCCAGGTCCTCGTCCCTCACAGGGGTACGCGGTGGTGTAACTCTCTCGTCGTTTGTGGCAACTCCTCCGCCGCGTATAGGCTCACGCGTAGGCTCGGGTACGGCCTGAGGGCTCGATACAGTTTCCACAGGTTATCGTCTGAAGGGCAACCGTCGCGGTCGCCAACCATTCTGCACAGAAACGCAGTTGGTCGCGTTGTTCGGGCATGATACTGCCTCGAAAGTGAAATAGTGCATTACGGATGGGACGAACTGAGGCAAATAGGGTGCGAATCGACTGGGTGCCGACGTGAAAGACACGGTCAATGTATTTCTGCCTACTTTTGAGAAGGACATCGACATATTGGGCCATCGTCAGGTCGTCCAATGATAGGGCTCGCGCTTTGTCTGGGTACTGTGCAACGAGCACTTTCTCGACGAGAGATGCATTGGGTTTCGCGGCAGCGCCGTTGCCGGCAAGACTGAGGTAATGGTTGAGCGCTTTTCGGAACTGATCGGCTTGCTTTTTCTGTGGATCGGCCACGTCCGCTATCACGGCTGCCATCGTGTGGTTGTCGACCTGTCCGTTTGTCGTGAAAGCGGCGCATATATGATCTTTGAGCGACGTTTCGATATCTTCGACCAGCATCGTATCTTCGGCGCGGCGGCGCAAGAACTCCATCGCGTCGTAATCGGTGACGATACCGACGAGTTGTTGCGCCGCGTCGACGATGAGCACAGCTGCGGCGGCCTTGAGGTCATCGAGCAAGTCGAAGACATCACTATCGACGCCGGCGGTGCGAGCCTTGACCTGTGCATCCTTGACGCGTAGATCCTTGGGAAGGACACCGAAATTGTTGGCAGCCCGCGGGAGAGAGTCGCCGGTGATCAGTCCGACAAGCCGCGAGGCATCGTCCACGACCGGGAGCTGGCTGTAGTCCTGCGCGATCATCAGGTTTAACGCGTCGAGCCCGGTCTGCTCAGGTCCAACAATCGTGGGCGCCGGCCGGTCGGCTATCAACTGCTGGACAGTGAACAACATCTCTACCCTCTTTCCAAGTGATTACACGCGATCCACAGGGGTTTCATACTGATACTATTGTACTGATTACAGCTATAGCATAAATCGTGATGCTGCAATAGCGCCACGATTAGCGTCAGCCCCTTCCTGTCATTGTCAAGTAACATACAATGTAATTAATGAATGACAGACGGTACCATCTCGATTACTCCGGGCTGTTTGCGCTGGCCTCGGAGCAGGCGGGTTATTTCACCGCCACCCAAGCACGCGATTACGGCATCAGCCCGCGCCTCCTGACCCATCACACGGCGACAGGGCGCTTCATCCGTGTCTCGCGCGGTGTCTATCGCTTCCGCGACTACCCTTCCTCCCCTGACGAGGAGGTCATGGCAGCCTGGCTCGCCGTCGGTAAGGGGCGCAGCGTGGTCTCGCACGAGAGCGCGCTCGACCTGCTCGACCTCACGGACGTGATCCCTCACTCGGTGCATCTCATCGTCCCACGCGACCGGCGCGGCTTGTACGCGTCGCCCGGTGTGACGCTCCACACCGTGATGACACCACTGCGCGACGATGAGATCCTCACGCGAGGCGGCATTCGGCTCACCGCGCCCATCCGCACCCTGCTCGACGTCGCGGAAGGCGGCACGGCGCCCGAGCAGGTCGTGCGCGGCGTGCGCGAGGCGGTCCGCCGGTGGATGGCTGCCCCGGTGGATCTGGCACAAAAGGCGAGGACGCGTGGGAAGCGGACGCAGCGCCTGATCGCAACGGCGCTGGACGAGGCGATGGCGCCCGTATGAGATACGCCACGGCGACCGCGTTTCGCATTGCCCTTGAGACGCGCCTCAAGACGCAGGCGCGACGCCGGCCTCCCGTTCGTTCGCCTACGCAAAGCGGTCGTCTTCGAGCGCCTCCCCGCTCGCCTGCTGATCGCCGCTCCGCAGCGATGGGTGCTCAAGGGCGGGCTGGCTACGATCTGGCGATGGCTTTAGTCAATCCGCTACTCTCGGAGGCGACTGGTCGACGCCCAAGATGGGACCTGGCGACCCACAGGTAGATCGAGATGGAGGAGGGATGAATGGACGGGAGCGAGAGGCGGAGGCTGGTGGTTGATCTGGACGACGTGGCGACCGCCTTCGAGAATGGGTTCCCCGACCTGAGCTACTACCTCTCCGATCACAATGAGGAGCGGGAGCGCTGGTTCACCTTCCGGGACGCGCGCCTACGCGAGCGCATCGTAGCCTGGCTGGAGGACGAAGGGATCGAACCGCTCAGGGAAAAATGAGCGCGCCACGGCCCTTGTCTACCACGGCCCTTGTCTACAATGCAGCCCGCTGCGACCCCTCATGCGATGGGCCGACGACACGCGATAAGCGCGATCAATCGTCCTCAGCCCGTTCGTCATCAGAGGGCAGCCAGGGCGGCAGGCGCACGGGCGTGAGGTCCGGGTCCAGGAAGATCTCGTGGTACAGGATGGCAACGTACCAGTCCGCCTCCGGCGCCCGCTCGCAGACGGCCAGGAAGCCGACCTCCGCCCACGGCGTCTTGCCCGGTCTCGGCGGGTACCACTCGGCCCATTGCATGTTCTTCAGGTAGAGAGTCAGGATGCGCCCGTCCTCGCTTGGCAGTATCCAAAGGGCGCTGATCTTGGCATGCTCCGCGGAGGCGACCGGCAGCAACACCTCGTAGCCGCCCAGGGTCAGGAAGTCGGCGCGTTCCTCCGGCGGGTCGTCGTGCTCAAGGTCCCAGCGCCAGTCCCATGGTCCCTCGTGCTTCTCGATGATGCGATCCCAGCGGGCCTTTGCCAGCCAGGCGCGACGCTCGGGGGATAGGTCGGCAAGCCTCATGATGTCTCCTCCTCGTTTAGCGAATTGGCAGTCCCTCTCGCATCCCCTACTCGCGACGGGGCGGACGCAACCGGAAAAGGATAGTCTTGGTGGCGTCGCATATGCGCGCGGCGCTGGCAGCCTCTCTACGTGTCCTGTGACGACGGATCGTGCCAAGAGCGCACCTGTATATGCTCGGCGTACTGGGCCAGGGCGACTAGTCGCTCTGCCATGACCGCTGAAAGTCTTGCCAATCCCCATCCGTTACCCTAAACTACGGATAGTGTAGGGGCGGTTTATAGGACATGTAGGAAGGATGGTAAGATCATGGCGCTGTCTGTGGGGAGTATAGAAGAGCAATCGGCCGCGACGATCCTGGAGCAGGTCCACGGCCAGGCCATACGCGTGCCGGTCAGGGAAGCGGCCGAGAGCTTGCAGCGGTTGCTTACCGGGCGCATCGCGGCCTATGTAGTCAACGTGAAGGAGGCCAAGACGATCACGCGCTGGGCCGCCGACACCGTCGTGGAGATCCGCCCCGAGAGCGAGCAGCGCCTACGCGCGGCCTATGAGATCATGACGCTGCTGCTGCGCTTCGAGGGGCCGGGCACGACGCGGGCCTGGTTCCTAGGCATGAATCCCCATCTGGAGGACGACGCGCCCGCCGATGCGCTCCACGAGGGGCGTCTGCAGGAGGCGCTCGGCGCCGCCAAGAGTTTCGTCGCGTACGGCGCTAACTACGGTTGAGCGCGGCGCACTCCATGAGCAGTGCTCCGTATGTCGGGTCCCGTCTGCGCGCTGTCCCCGTGCCCCGGTCGCCGGTCTACCGCGTCGGCCACGCCCCTGACCCGCTCGTCGCGCCCGACTGGTCCTACGCCAAGCCAGACGGCACGTTCGGCAACCGCTTCGATGATCCGCGCGGCCCCGCGGCGTCCCGACAAGCGAGCGCTTTCGGGTACTCCACTTTGCCTCTCAGGCGGCGGGCGCGTATGGCGAGACCGTCGCCCAGTTCCGGCCCAGCCTCAAGCTGCTCGCCGGACTGCCGACCAGCGGGACCGTGAACAGCGCCAGCAGCGCGGCCAGCGGATGCGGCCCCACGGCATGCCCGCTGATGCGCGAGACGCCCGCGCCATCGCGCCGGGACACGGTGCACGCTCATGTGAGATCCAAGGGAATCGGACACCGCACGATATAGAGGGGGAGGGTCCGGGTCGCCGACCCGGACCCTCCCCCTCTATATCGTGCGGTATGGTTACTGCCCCGCGCGGGGGTGGTGTGCATCGCTCGGCGCGGAGAGCGCTCCGCCCCATGCGTCCTCGCAGGGGGGCGGAGCATTGCCATGTTTCTCTGGCCTCATACGCCCTCTTCCATGACCGCCCCTCATAATCCTTGTGCAGACGCACACGGCCCATCTCCTCCCGCTGCTTGCCGACGACCAACTCCTCCTCGAACACGGGGACGTTGATGGTGTCGTCATCACGCATCGTCGCCTGAGTCTGGCGCGGCGCGGGCGTCATTTGCCGCGCGCGTCGTGGTCTCGGCCATCGTCGCGGTCCACGCGTCGTTGACGTCGTCCGCCATGCCACTCGTGGCGCCATCCATGGGCGGGCTGTCGTCGCGCTCGTCCGCCAGGTCGTCCTTGTGCAGGCTCAGGTACACGTTGCCCTCGGTGTCGGTGCGCTGGACCGCGCCCACGGAGATGTAGAGGTCCTTGTGGAACAAGAAGCCCTTCTGCACGGTGATGTACCCGCCCTGGGGGTCGTACGCCTGTACTGTGCCGATTTTCTCGGCGGCGGTGTCATGAACTGTCGCATCCTGGTAGAATTGTTGGTTCGTCATCCGTCTTGCTCCTCTTGTGTACGCGCTGGAGAGGCTCATGGGTGAGCCTGCTGTCCGTTTTGTCGCCCTCATCGGTGGCGATACGCATCGTCTCGTCGACGCGCCGCACAACCGTGACGCCTTGGCGCCACGTTCGCCCGTCGTAAACGTCTAGAGCCTGTTATGCACTTTTCTGCCACAATCGCGACGGATCGTTAAGATGGAAAGCATCGAAGCGACGAGAGGAACTCCTGAGCCTATTCACTGCTATCTGACAAGCCGATGCACGACGACCTTGGCCTGCGGATGCGCCTTTTCGACTCACTTCAAGCGTAGTCGCATCATTTAGGGCGAAACGGTTGCTTTAATGATAGCGGAAGTTCATAACAGGCTCTAGGGGGATTCCGGCGCGCGCAGGACGTAGCCGACGCCGCGCACGGTGTGAATCAGCCGCGCATCGAAAGAGGCGTCGAGCTTGTGGCGCAGGTAGCCGATGTAGACCTCGACGACGTTGCTCCCGATCTCGCTCTCACTCCAGACCGCAGCCTCCAGTTGCGCCCGCGTGAGTACCCGCCCCGCGTGATGCGTCAGATACTCCAGCAGCACATATTCGCGCGCCGAGAGGTCCACGACGCGCCCCGCGCGCCGCACCTCCCGCGTCACCGTGTCCACCTCTAGATCGCCGATGCGCAGCACACACGCCCGCGTCACGCCCTCGCGCCGTAGCAGCGCGCGCACACGGGCCAGCAGTTCACCCAGTTGGAACGGCTTGGTCAGGTAGTCGTCGGCGCCAGCGTCAAGGCCCACAATCGTATCTTGTTCGCGATCACGCGCGGTGAGCATGAGGATAGGCATCGCTTTGCCCTCGGCGCGCAGGCGGCGGGCGACCTCAACCCCATCGGTCGTGGGCAGCATCAGGTCAAGCATGACCAGGTCGTAGTCGTTCAGGCGCGCGTCGAGGAAGCCTTCCTCCCCATCACCGGCCACGGTGACGGTATACCCTGCGTCCTCCAGGACCTCGCCCACCATCACGGCGATGTGCGGGTCGTCTTCTACCACGAGGATGCGCACGGTAGGGCCTCCCGTGTGGCGCGCGGCGACGATAACGGATGCCGCGCGGCCGCTGGAGCCAGGGTGGTCTCGCCGGCCGCGATCCAGGCGCCGCGCCTCTTGGTGGATGTACGCGTCATATGCTGTTTTTCTCTCCCTGATAGTTTTGTTTCCTGTGAGGTAAACACGACGCGCCCCTAAAAAGTGACACGACGGCTGGCCGTACCTTTTCACGCCGTGCGTGGGTTTTCTATACTGAGGGCATGCCGCGCGGAGTGTGAGGCGGAGAGGAGGAGCGACGCGCCAGGAAGCCGAACCTGAATTGATCGCGTGGGCGCGCCACGACCGCGCCGCCTTCGCCGCGCTCTACGACCTCTACGTAGCGCGGGTCTACGCGTTTTGTGCCGTCCACAGTGCGAGCCGCGAGGAAGCCGAGGACGTGACAGCGCAGACGTTCGAGTACGCGCTCGGTGCGATCGGTCGCTACGAGGAGCGCGGCGCGCCCTTCTCGGCGTGGCTGCTGCGCATCGCCGCCAATACCACGATCAATCGGGCGCGCCGGCCCGCCGCCATTCCTCTATCTAGCGTGGGGACGGCTGGTGATGGCGATGGCGATGCCGTATCGGTAGTGGAGGATACGCGGGCCGAAGGGTGGGTCGACGAGTGGGAGCGCGCGGACTGGATCGAGGAGCACCTGGCGGCGCTCTCCGCCGACGGGCAGCAGGTGGTCCGACTGCGCTTCTACGACGACCTCAGCTTCGACGCTGTGGCCGCGCGGATGGACCGCAGCGAGGGGGCGGTCAAGCAGTTGTTGCGGCGGACGCTCACGGCGTTGCGCGGGCGCATCCATGAGGAGGGCCGGCGTGATGACTATGGGTGAGCACAATGATCCCCCCACTGAAGAGGCGCTGGAGCGGATGCTGATGGCGGTGCTTCCGCTGCTGCGGCGGCGCGCATCCGTGGGCGCGCCCGATCCCGCCTTCGTGTGGGCTCTGCGCGCGCGCTTGCTGGAGATGGGGATAGCGCCTGACCCCACGTTCGCGCCTTCCCCACGCGGTCACCCCACGAGGACGACGCGCGGCCGAAGCGTCGTCAGGGCATGGCGGTGGCGGCGTGTTGTCGCAGGGATGGCGCTCGCCATCGCCCTCCTGGCGCTGCTGGCGGTCGCCGCCGTCGCCCTGGTGTGGCTGGATCTCGCGGTGGCCGCGCTCATCGCGGTGGCGCTCATTGTCGTGGTCGCCAGGCGCCGTCGTTGAGCGAGGGCCGTGGCCGGTCGTATAGTTAAGGACATAGGTGAGGAGGCGCTGGGGGCATGTCTGAGTGGACGCCTGACGGGGGCGACGGGACGTACAGCGAGGAAACACTGGAGCGGGAGCTGGCGCGGCTGGGTCCGCTGTTGCGGCGGCGCGCGGCCGTGGGCGCGCCCGATCCCGCCTTCGTCGCTCGGACGCGTGCGCGGCTCATGTCCGGTGTGGCGCCGGTTGCATACCCTGTTGCTGAGCCTGTCGTGGCTCTGTCGTCCGCGTCACGTCGCCGCCGTCTGCGTGGAGGCATGCGTGGCGTCGTGGCAGGGTTGGCGGCCGCCGCCCTCGTCGCGGCCGTGCTGATCGCGGTGATCGTGGTCGTGCGACCACAACGACCGTCGCGCGGGCCAATCGTCGCTTGGCGTCCGCCGGTACCTAGCGTGGCCGACCTCACGCGCGGCTTCCCCGCGCCGGCCGTCGCCCGCGCGGCGGGGCCGCCGGCTCCGACGATGAGCCTGGCTGTTCCGCCGCATGGCGTGGCCTACGCCGGGCGCGTCAGTCTTACCACGGCCCCGTTGCCGGCGCGCGTCGCGCCGGTCCAGGCGTTCCGCCTGGCCGCTCCGGCCGCTATCGCATTCCCCGCGCGCCTCGCGCGCCTCGCGCGCCTCGCCGGCTCCCTGGGTATCCACGCGCTGGTCCAACGCGTACCGGGAGAGAGCGGCGCGACATGGCTCGTCGCGACAGAAGGCGGTCAAGCGCCGCGCCCTCCTCTGCACAGCGTCGCCGTCTCACACGTGACGGGTGAACTCGTGTATCATGACGCGTCATATCCGCCGCGTGAGCGCTGGCGGGACAACCCGTTCGCCGTCGCCGCCGCGCGCGCCTGGCTGACACGGCTGGGCTGGCCGGGCGCGCGGGCGCCGCTCGCGGCGGTTGAGCACAGTGGTATTCCGGCCGGCCTGCGCGAGGTCGAGTTCTCATGGGCCGGCGCCGGCGCGGCGGCGACCGACGCGGCGACGCTCTGGGTCACGCCGGGGGGGCGCGTCGTCGAGGCGGACGTGTGGCCGCCGGTGGAGAGCGTCCGCTCGATCCCCGCGGGGAGCATCGTCGCGGCGTGGACCGCGGTGCGCGGCCGGCAGGTCCCGCTGGCCGTCGAGGGCGTTCCACCGCACACACGGGCTCCAGGCTCCGGCGTGATGCGCGGCGTCACGCTCACGCACGTCCTGAGTACGGGGGCCGATGGGCGGACCTACCTCGTTCCGGCCTACCACTTCGTCGGAACGGCGCGACTGCGCGGGATACGTGGGGCGCGCGTTTGCTACGCCCTGGCACCAGCCGGCAGCGCGGGGATGGCGGCGTAACCGCCGGCCAGGGTCATCCCGCCGCCCGCGCGAGGAGCGCCTCGATCTGCGCCAGCAGCCGCGGCAACTCGACCGGCTTGGTGTGGTAGTCGTCGGTTCCCGCCTCCAGCGCCTTGTCACGGTCGCCCGCCATGGCATGTGCGGTGAGCGCGATGATGGGGACGGCGTTGCCATCGGGTCGCGCCCTGATCCGCCGCGTCGCCTCCAGGCCGTCCAGCACCGGCAGGTTGACGTCCATCAAGATGAGGTCCGGCCCCTCAGTCACGGCCTTATCCACGGCCTCCTGCCCGTCGACGGCGCGCGTGACGTCGTAGCCCCGCCGTTGCAAGCGGCGGGAAAGCATATCCCAATTCTCGTCGTTGTCTTCGACCAGCAATATCTTCGCCATTGTCCGTCCTGTGCTGTTGTCGGTTTCCACGCCAGCGCCGGCGCCGCCTGGTCCTCAGAGCGGCCGCCCTGTTATCGTCGTGCGGGATGGCCTCACGCCGGTTACACCCTCGCGGCCGAGGCCTCTCCTCCAGCGCGTGGGGCGGCGTGGCGTCCAGGTGGGCAGGGGCGTGAGCCACCACGCGATCGCGCACCTCGCACAACAACTCCTCGCGGCTATAGGCCCGCTTGCGCACGATCTCCTCGACGTGGCCGCTCAACCGCCGGCGGTCCTCCGCCGTGAGGTCCTTGCCGGTCATGACCACGATGGGGATCGACCGCCAGTCCTCGTGCCGGCGCAACTCATCGGTGAAGGCGAAGCCGTCCATCTCCGGCATCATCAGGTCGAGCAGGATCAGGTCGGGGCGAGCCTCGACCAGCCGCTCCAGGGCCACGCGCCCATTCGCGGCCTCGACGACCGCGCAGCCCTGAGCCGCCAGCACCCCCCGCACCTGCTCCCGGATCAGCGCGTCGTCCTCGACGACCAGGACCGTTTCGCCTGCCCCACCGAGGCGATACTTTCCGAGCACGGCCGACAGACGGTCGCGGTCGATCGGATTGGTCATGTAGAAGGTACCCAATTATCTTCTCCCGAGGAATCGGGCAAGGGCCTGTGGGCGCGCCCGCTGGGGCCGGACACCCTCGATCGGTGTAGCGTGCGTCGCCATGAACGTGGGCGCCGTGATCGCGGTCGCCTGCGCCTCGAGGCGTCCGACGTTGCGCCGGAGGCGCTGCTCCCTGCGGCCAGCCGTGAGCCGGCCCGGCAGCGCGAGCAGGAGGCGGATGAGCAGGCCGAACGCGATGGCGGCCAACAGCACCAGCGACATGGGCAGCCCTCGGGCGGCGAACCATAAGAAATGGAGGGTGATCAGCCCCTGATTCTCGACCGCGAAGATGGCCAGCGCGGCGCCCAGGATGAGGGCGAGGATGGCGGTAAACTTAGACATACGGGTTCCTCCCTATCGTAACGACGCGCCCCCGCCGCGAGGCGCGGGGTAGCATCTCCCTTCAGTGTGACGCGTGATGCTGAGAGGCGTCTGAGAACGCGGGGAGACGTGGCCTGTCGAGATTCATTGGGGAGAACCTTCCGCATCGAGCCGCATGGCGACGACGAACGCGCCGGAGCGGCCCAGGGCGACGCGCTCGGAGCCTAACCTGGCCGACAGCAACTATGAAGCGGGAGGACATGTGGAGCCTGCGGCGTTGGTGAAGGCGGCCGAGCGGGCCGATGCGCGGCTGCGCACGCGGTTGGCCGATCAGTTGCCCCACTTGTTCTCGCGCTTCTACCAGATGGCGCGGACCGATCGCCCGTCGCAGGGGGGCTGGGCCTGGGCCTGTTCATCTGCCAGGAGTTGACCGCGGCGCACGGCGGCCGCATCGCGGTCGCGTCCACGGAAGGGGCGGGGACGACGTTCACGGTGTGGTTGCCGCTGCTGGAAACCCCATGGCGTATCTTCTCAAAAACTTGGCGCCACGCCGCACGGCCACACTCGGCGTCAATAACGGCGTCTGCTCCCCGGTACGGCATATATCATGCATTGATGACCTCCGCGGGACGGTGGATACGGGCAACCTCGCATGACCAGATGCACTCGTATCGTCTATCATCGACACAGAAAGGGATACATCTATGAAGAATAGACTCCTCACGCTGGGCCTGCTGGCCGCGCTGCTCGTCGGCGCGCTCACGCCCGCGTTCGCCGGCCGCACGCAGGCCGCAACCCCGGCCATCGCCATGCCCCACACCCGCGTCGCCGTCCTCGACAAGACGCGCTTCCTCTTCCACGCCGGCGTCGCCTTCTTCGCCGTCCACCACGAGTACGCCCGCTACAAGGCCGGCGACTTCGCCACCGGCGCCCCCACCGCGTGACGCGCATCGTCGCCGCCGCCGTGCTCCTGCTCGGCTACCATGAGGCCAAGGCCGCCTACGACGTGGCCGAGAAGAGCAATAGCAAGACCCTCCACGCGCCCGCCTCGCCGATCAACCTGCTGGCCTCCGAGTTGAGCACCGTGCACTCTCGCTTCAGCAAGGGGCAGTTCAACGCCACCGACATGCAGATGCTCAACAATTCCACCAGCACGATCGACGGGGCCGCCCGCGCTAACGGTACCGGCGCTATCAAGGACATCCCCGCCACCCTCCCCAGCGGCGATTAACACGTCCCCCTCGCATGCCCGCGCCCCCGCCCGCCTGACGGGGCCTGAGCCACCGCTCAGGCTCCGTTCGCTATCACGTCCATACTTGCTACCCCACCGGCAGCGTTGAACGTCTCGTTGAGGGCTGAACGTTTCGTTGAGGACAGCGTGCGCCCTCACGCGGACGCCGCTGCGCACGGCGTCGGTTCATCTCACTCCCGTCGTACAATATGCGCCAATCATGTAGGAGGATACCCCATGCGTGCCCGTCTGACCCTGCCCGTCCTTGCCCTGTCCCTCACGGCGCTCACCGCTGTCCCCGGTGGGACGCTGGCCGCCCGATCGGGCGTCATCGCCACGACCGCGACGGCGACACCCGCGCCGAGCCCCACCCCGGCCACCGCCGCGACGCCCCACGCGGGGTCCGCCGTACCGACGGTGGGGCCCGGCGTGTCCACCTCGACCGTGGCGCCGGACTGGAATGGCCTGCCCGTGCGCACCTATGCCAACCTCAAGAAGCAGGTCCTGGGCGATCCCATCAACATCGCCTTCGAGGGCACGCAGCGCGGCATTGTCGCCGCTTTCGTTGCGATCGGCTGGCGCCAGGCCGACCCGCTCTCGCCGCGCGACGACGCGCGCCTGGCCGAGGACGCCGTCACCCACCGCTCCTATCCGACGGCGCCCGTGAGCAACCTCTACCTGTTTGGACGCCCAGAGGATTTCGCCGTCGAGCACGAGCGCGGCAGCGTGGCGCAACGCGACCACGCCCGCTTCTGGGATACAACGCGGCGCGACAGTAAGACGGGCCTGGACCTGTTTGTTGGCGACGCCTCGCGCGACATCGCCATCAAGGTGCTGCGCACCAAGAAGGGTCTGCCCAAAGGGACGACGCACCGGATCGATGGGGACCTCGACGCCGAGCGCACCCTGATCGTCGACCTCCTGCGCAAGGCTGGCCTCGTCACGACCGTCGTGATGGAGCCGGGCATGGGCCAGACCACCACCGCCGTCAACGGCGGCGGCGACCGCTTCTCCACCGATGGGATGGTGGCTGTGGTGGTCTTGAAGAACGCTTGACACTCCCACGGCTCTTAGCGACAGTCCAACAGGGACATGCGCCGCTGCAGCTCGGCGAGCGAGCAACCAACCTCGGCCGCGATCACGGACTCGTAGGCCCGCCGACCGTCCCCGTCCAGCGTGGGGGCGCCGGCGTACGCGCCGCCACGGCCACGTCGTGGGCGCCGCGGCCGCTCATCGTCATCCCAGTCAGCAGGCGGAGGGGCGCCTACGGCATTGATCCGCGGCCGCGCGGCGGTTCCGGTTCGGAGCAGCGGGGCGCCGAGGGGCAGGATCGCGCGCCGGCTCACGCGGTTGGCGATTAGCGCTACGGCCACGTAGACGGCGCTGACCGCGGCGAGGATGCCTGCCCAGCCGCCCACGCGGCGATATCGCCCGCGCCCACCAAGCCATACGTGAGGGCTAGGAAGAACAACACGCCGACGAGAGCCATGCTCCGCTCCTGGGTCCCGCACAGAAATGCCGCGCGAAGGGCTGCCCGCACCGGCGGCGCTGCAAGGTCCAGGTGCGCCAGTTGACCAGCGCCGCGTGGCGATCGCCACAGGCCGGATAGGTGCGCCTTTGTCTTGTGTCGTGGGGCCGCACCCCCTAGTGGTGACTCAGCAACTCTTTGGCCGCGAGGCCGGCGATGCTGACCACGGCGACTTTGCCCATCGGGTTACTCCAGACCTTTTGCAGCACATCGGGGTTCTTTTGCCCCATTTGCTGCATGCCCTGCGCCATCCCCTGCGGGTCGTTCGGATTCATCTGGCCCTGCGCCTCGGGGGGGAGTTACGACACGAACTGCTGCCGCTGGTCCTGCGGCATCTGCTGGAACGCTTGGCCGTAGACCCGCTGCTGCATATCGGGCGGCGCGTTCTGGGCGAACTGCTGCACGTTGCCCGCCGCCTCAGTGGGGTCGACCTGACTATAGTCGCCAGAGTCGCTGGCCTGCGCGTACTTCTGGTACATCTGCTGCTTGTTCTGATCGAACGGGAACATGATACACTCCTTATCTTATGGGGCCTTATCTCGTGGGATGCTACGCCCCCTGAACGATGAGCGTGGGGGATGGCGCGCCTGGTTGTCTTGGTTGTGAGCGCCTCCCCGCGCTCACGCTGGTCTTAGCGCCGGTGTCCCTGTGTCTGCTCGTCCGCGCCGTCCACGGTGACGCGCTCCTTGCGCACCGTGTCCGAGACCTGCTGCTGCTCCGTGACGCCCTGCTTGTGCAGGCGCACCTCCTCGGTCTCGTGGACTTGTTTGCCGACGATGGCCTCTTCGCCCATCACCGGCACGTCGATGTCCTCGTTCTGGAAGGCGTTCTGGAGGTCGCCTTGGCTCGCCTGCCCGTTCATCGGGGCGCGCTCTACCGTGACCTCCTCGCGCCGCAGCGTAACCGGCACGGTCTCCTGCTCCGTCACCACATCTTTGTGCAGGCGTACGTCCCCGATCTGCTCCTGGCGCTTGCCAGCGACCAACTCCTCCTCATAGACGGGGACGTTGATGTCGCCGGTCTGGGCCGTCGGTTGGTTCTGGCGGCGCGTCGGTTGATCGTTTGCCATCCTCGGACGTGTTCGTGGCGTTGTGGGATGCGCGTTACGGAGTGACACCCAGGTGGACGAGCGTGGCGAGCAGGTCGTCGAGGTCGAACGGCTTGGCAAGCACCGCGCAGCCCGGCCGATCGAGCACGGCGGCCTGGGCCTGGTCCCGCACGGCCCGTTCATCGCCCGTGCAGACCAGCACAGGCAGCGTGCACAGCGTTGGGTCCGCCCACAGGAGCGCCAGGAGCGCCCAGCCGTCTAGCGGGGGCGGCAGCCGCAGGTCCATGATCAGCGCGTCGGGGGGGTGGTCGCCCAACGCCAGCAGGGCCGCCTTGCTGTCGGCGAACAGGAGCGGTTCATAGCCCTCGTCGGTGAGCACCTCGGCCAGCAGGTCCCGAATCGCCCCGTCGTCGTCGATCACCGCGATCCGCCGCGCCATTGCCCCTCCTTGCTCAACCCCAACGACACAAGGTGTCGCGGGACGTGTGTTGGTCATTGTTGGCGGCGCCCGGCGCCCGCGACATCAATTGTAGGCGTCGCACGCGTAATTCCACTATGTCATGGAGCGCCCTGCGCCTGCGGTCTCATCGCGCAGCGCCTGCTCCTGCTGATACTGACCGGCGCGCGTGCGCAGCCAGCCCTCGGTCAGGCAGCGGACGCAGAGGAGGCGGTCGCCATAGCGCTCGCGCCGCCGCGCATACGCGTGCGGGGCCAATGTGAACGGAGCCGCGCAGACCGCGCACGCCACCGGCACCCCAGTCGCTCGTTTCGTCATGGGGACTGACACTCCTTTTCTGTTGACAACGCGATCCTCGGTGTCGCACACCCACGGGCCGACTACTCACTCGTCGCGCGCCGTGAACGTGGCGCGCCTCGCCGTGCCGTCCCTATCCCCACGTCCGTCGCTGGCGTGGGCGGTCCAGCTCCGCGTCGCCATCTTCTCGCCCCCGGCTCCGCTGGATCGTCCGTTCGCGCCGCGCTGGGCCTGCTTAGTTGGCTTATCGGCGACGGGTGTCCGCGGCGTCGAGGCCGCGCCCACGACGCGGGCGTAGAGCACGGCGGCGGCCACGCCGCCCAGCAGTGGCCCGATGATGTAGAGCGCGACGCCCGTGTACGTGCCCGACACGATCTCGGGTCCCAGCGCGCGGGCCGGGTTGCCAGCGCCCCCACTGACCGGACCGCCCAACAGCACGCCTGCGGCTAGCGCGAAGCCGATGGACAGCGGGGCGACGCCGGCCGGCGCCCGCTTGTCGGTCGCCACGGCCATCACGGTAAAGACGAGCAGGAAGGCGATCAGCGCCTCGACCAAGACGACCTGGAGCCCGCTCGCCCCGTGGGCCGGCGTCGGTGTGCCCAGGTGGGCCTTGTCATAGGCCGCCTGCCCGTAGGCGACCCAGACCGCCAGCGCGGCGACGATCCCGCCGACGATCTGCGCGACGATGTAAGCCGGCACGTAGCGCCAGGGGAACTTGCCCGTCACGGCCAGGCCGACGGTGACGGCCGGGTTGACGTGCGCCCCGCTCACTTGTCCGAGTGCGGCGACGATGGCGACCAGCACCAGACCGAAGCTCAGCGCGATGGCCAATGAGTCGTAGGCCGGCCCCGCCGTGTTCTTGCCCAACGTGGCGGCTGTGGCGACAGCCGTGCCCACGAACACCAGCAGGAACGTCCCCACCGCCTCGGCCGTCGCCGCCCGCGCCATGTTGCTTGCGACACTCAACCCGCGCGTGCCGCGCTCACTTTGTTCTTTGCTTGCCATCGCTATCGTCCCCTTTACGTTTATGTCCGCGGCGCGCCGCTCACGCGCGCATCGACGCGCCCACGCTACGTCCCGCTCGCCTCTGAGGCCGCCGGCCGTTCCGTTGTGCGCTCCGCATCATCCTGCGTGCGCTCCGGGCCGCCTCGTAGCGCCGCACGGAACTCGCCGTGGAAGATCAGCATGACCAGCGCGGCGATGACCAGAAACGCGATGATGCTGAGCACACGGTTGATCAACATAGCGCCCACCGCGGCGCTCTTGCCGCCCTGAATCCCGATCGCCAGGAAGGCGCCAACCCCGCTGACTTCGAGTACGCCGATGTCGACCGGGATGGGGACGATGAGAGAAAAGGCCAGGCTGAAAGACGTAGACACGGCCAGCGCCACGCTCAGGATCACGGGGATGAGCGCCTTGGGCTGGAGCAGCTTTTCCATTTACGTTTTGGATTCTCCCAGGTCATGTCGCCTCTTGATACTGATCGAGTGGACCAGGCATGGCGCGTTCAGCCTCGTCCTCCAATCGTTTTTCGTTGCGCCGGACCAAGATGAAGCCCGCGATAATGACGATGACAGCGAGGACGACCAGGACGATGCCCACGGGCCCCTCGACCCGGTGGACGTTGTTCCCCAGTAGGTAGCCGCCGAGCCCGTAGATGGTGGCCCACACGACGCCGCCCGCCGCGTTGAACAGCAGGAAGCGGGGCCACGCCATGCGGTTTGTCCCCGCCAGGAAGGCCGCCAGGGCGCGCAGCACCGCCACGAAGCGCCCGAAGAAGACGACCTTGCCCCCGTGCTTGCGGAACAGGTACTGCCCCAGCTTCATCTTGCGCTCGTCGATGCGGATGTATTTGCCGTAGCGCCGTAAGAGGCGGTAGCCGCCCTCGCGACCGATCCAGAAGCCCACGTTGTCGCCCAGGATCGCGCCGGCGGCCGCCGCGGCGATCACGAAGGGGATAAAGAGATAATGCGTCGTGCCGGCGTAGATGGCGGCGGCGAGCAGCATGGTCTCACCTGGGAAGGGGATACCGATGCTCTCGATGGCCACGAAGAGCAGCACGGCCCAATAGCCGTAGACGGCGAGCAGATGGGTGAGATCGTGGGTGACAAAGTGCATGTAACGTCTACCAGAGCTCGCCGCCGCCGACGAGGATATAGAGGATAGGGCCGATGCCCCAGATGATGCTCACGACGCCCCACACGACTTTTTGGACCGCGCCGAGATCGGACCGTCCCGCGATGTTGATCCAGGCCAGCACCATGGCGACCGGGTGCAACACCACGGACACGACAAACTCCAACAACCCTTTCATGATGACCCCTCTCTTTGTCTATGCGCTCATTAGACTCGTTGCAGAATAGGGCGAGATCGTCGTAGAGTGTAGGTATGCTTACCTATGATACACTGGCGCGCAAACCGAGCGCCTTCAAATCGATGACCGGATTGACCGTCGACGAGTTCGA
>JAABUL010003860.1_pt1 | contig 21227 bp, 35 predicted proteins | sample 5559151 | NCBI WGS metagenome assembly JAABUL01 (sample SAMN10711876, study PRJNA513368) | rock metagenome | isolation source: Antarctica rocks | place: Antarctica: Victoria Land, Pudding Butte sud | reverse complement strand
GCGCGCAGCAGGGGCGGCGCAACGCACATTGCCACGCAGGCGGATGAGCTGGTTGTGCAGCTCGCGCCGGCGGCCCTCGGCGGCGGCGACGGCCATCTCCAGCGATGCCACGCGACTCACCAGCCGGCTCAGCATCTGGCTCTGGTCGCCCTCCCCTATCACGTCCTGGAACGCCTCCAGCTCGCCTGAACCGACAACATGCTCGCGATCAGCATCCCAGACCAGTTCTTGCTGGGGCAGTCCCCTCTTTGCATTCCTCCCCTGATGGCCGGTATCCCTGTATGAATCAACATGCTTATGACAAGCCGCGGCCTTCAGAGCCGCCTGCTGCGTGCAGTTCCCCTCCTCACAGCAACGATCTTTTGCATGCAGCCATCACCCACCTTCCAGGCGCGCAAGGCGGGCGGCCTTGTCAGACATCTCCGCCTGGGTGTGCGCAGCGCGCTGCACCGCTGTCTCCGCCTCGGCCCGCGCCGAGACGACCTCCTCCTGCGACGCCGACAGCTGCTCCTGCAGCCCGTCCGCCTGGCCGCGCGCCTCCGCCGCCGCGGCCGCCTCCTGCTCTCTCGCCGCGGCCAGCTCGTCCACCTGATGGGGGGCACTATACTGTCAAAGATTGATAGCATACTTTCGATCAGTTCTATGCTATCTGTGGGTATCGGAGCGATCGGGGTTTCAAACGGCAGGCGCCGACCCTTTTGATGCTTGCGGCAACCGCTTGCTCGCCTGAATATCGTGATCAGTATCCACAGCTATAGCACACCTGCTTCCGCTGGGCCGCCGATTCTGGCTGCGCCACCGCCGGCGCCTGCTCCAGTTCAGCCTGACCACAATGGCCATCGTGCATATGCACCAAGGGTCTGCAAGAAAGGTTGTGCTATCACGAACCGCACCTGCTGCCACGAGTACGTGGCGTCTGAGTGCGCCACCGCCAGCGACTCCTCCACCAAAGCCCGTCATTGGAATTAACAGCTGCAGAACTTCGTATTGAAAGGTGCAGCACACCTGCTGTTGCAGGGCTGCAGCGTCGGATGTCGCAGCCGCCAGCGACTCCTCCAGCTCCCCCTGCCGCGCAAAGGCGACCTTCATGCCGGCCTTGAGCTGCGCCTTCTCCTCCGCCAGGGCCGCCTCCCGCACGTCCGCGCCGCTGCACCGCTCCTCCGCCGACGTGCAGCGCTCCTGCGCACAAAGGCACCATATTCAGCACCATTCAACCCTGGGCTGTAACACAACACTCCCCACAAAATGTGACAGTTCCTCGGTTTTTCGAACGCGGAGAAGGGGCTGTCCTCCAGGGTGAGAGCTGTACCAAAGCGCACTTGCACGAACACAATGCGCGCAACACCAAGGGCGCGCCAGGCACTGCACACACCTCCAGGCGGGCGTGCTCCTCGGCAGCCGCAGCGGCCGCGTCTGCGGCCGCCAAGGCCGCAGTCGCCGCCCCGGCGCGGGCAGAGTCCAGCTGCGCGGACAGCGCTGCCGACTTCTGCTGCTCGGCACGCAGCTCGCGGCCGGTGCGCGCGGCGGTGGCCACCACCTCCGCGTGCGCCGCCTGCGCCTGCGCCTGCTGCGTGCCCATCTGCACAGAGGAGTAAAAGTCGATCAAGCTCGATTTTCTGTCGGCGCCCTCTGGCGAGGGCCCCGCCTCCGGGTGCGCTGCCTGCGTCCGCTGCGTCCCGTATGCGAGGCGCAGATGCATCAAGTGGCCATCATGGTGCAAGAGCACACCTGCAGGCTGTCAGCACGCAGGGCCTCGTGCGCCTGCCGCAGACTGTCCAGCTCCCCCCGCAGCTGTTGCCCGTCCTGCACAGCAAACGCCACCCACTTGTATTCACAAACGCCTCTTTGAACGAAATGGCACGAGCTGAAGACGAAAACCACCCTCTGGACGAGACAGGACCGCCGGGACTTTGACCAAGGACACAGGGCAATTTGAGGCCATCCCAAATGCTGCCACCATCACGAAGACAACACACTGCGGGCCGAGCATGTGCAAGTGAACAACACCGCCCCGCACCAGCGTCAGCTGCCTGCACTGCGCCTCGGCCAACGACGCCCGCCGCTGGGTGGCTGTCTCTGAGGCTCCGGCCATGTCCAGGTCGCCCTGCATGACAGCAGACCGCTGGGATCACTCACTGCTCAGCCACAATGCTTTCACAGCGCCCGCAGCGGCTCAATGGACACCGCAACCAGCAGGCTGCTGGGTTGGAAACGCCTGCGCAGCAGCCGGTGCTCACAGGCCAGCCGGCTGGGAGCCAACCTGCAGGCGGGCGGCCTTTGCGGTGACCGCCGACAGTTGGTCTCGCAGCTCCTGCAGCGCCTGGGCGGAGTCCCGCTTCTGCTGCGTCAGCGCAGAGTCCAGCTCGGCGCGCGCCGCCTCCACCCTGCAGGGAAACCATGCCTTCGTCCGTCAGGCGAGCTGCAAATGAAGTCGGCATGAAGGAACAGACAGAAGAAGGCGATCAGGCATACCTTATCCTCAGGCAAGGCAGTGGCTGCAGCCTATCATTGCCTAACGATGCATGGCAGCTGGCTGAGACTGGGACTAGCTTCCGCAGAGGCGCACCGGCGGGCGTCCTCCTGCGATCGGGAGCGCTCAGACTCCACTCGCTCCAGCTCCCGCTTGATGCGGCTTACCTGCACGGGACCAACGTGGGCACCGTCTGATGCATTGCCTTTCCGCTGTAAGCCTGGCGTTGACGGGGACGGACAAACGACAGTGCCAGACGCCTCGAGATCACGAGCATGAATATTGTTGCATGCGGCCGCACAATGAAGACACGGGATGCTGTGCTGGAGTGGGTCGCACCTCGGCCTTCTGGAAGTCCAGCTCCCCGTGCCACACCGCTGCGGCCGTCTTCTGCGAGGTGGCGGCCTGCGCGGCGTCGCGCTTGGCATTGGCGAGCGTTGCCTCCAGGTGCTTCCGCTGCGACTCCGCTGCCAGCTTGACCGCCTCAATCTGCGGCGCATTTGTATCACGGTTTTTGGCCTCAGCCCCGTTCCGCCAGGCGCTGATCGGTTGGGGCTGTCTGCTGAGAAGAAACTCAGCAGCACAACTCATCCCACAAAATATGTTGGCTGGGTCTTCACAGTGCACCTCCATGCATCTGAAATCACCTGCTGGGCAGCGTTCTTCTCGAACTTCAGGCTGAGCGCCACAAACTCCCGGTTCTTTTGCGACAGCTGCAGGAGGACCTTCCGCACCAGCCGCACAATGCCTGCACATGCAGCACCGCATAGTCAAATGGTGAGACGCATTCATTGAACGGCAGATTGACTCAATGCAGTTTGATCAACCAAACGAACATCAGTCCCGAGCCAAGTGCTCGTGATCAAAAGCCGTGAAAGGCGCACCGGCGAGCTCGTGGATGCGCGACTCCTGAGTCGCGCCGTCCTTCGTCCGCTGCAGCCGCATGGAGTTGGCTTTGTGGTAGGCGGCCTTGAAAGCGGGGTCCTCGAAAAGCTCCTCCGCCAGCACTGCCAGGCTGCGCTCCGCCTGTGCTGCTGCGCCTCCGCTGCCGGAGCTGCAGGCCAGAAATGCTACTTATGCATTGTTTGTTGACCTTTTGCGGTTCTGTGCTCACAAAGACACGTGATAAACGTTCAACAGTAGCCGGAAATGGAGGTTGATTTGAGACTGTGTCGTGCCTGCTGGACGGTTGCGCAGCTGCCGAGCTGCTGGGCGCGATTGCGGCCTCCCGCCGCAGCGCCTCGAGCCGCGCCGCGATGCCGCTGCTGGGCCCCGCATGGCCGCCATTTGCCGCTTCCGCTGGCCCGCCCTCCGGCTGCAGCAGGTCGTCACTCATGCCGTCGACGTCTGCCGCCGCGGCTGCTGCCGGCTGTGGCTGCACTGGGCGTGCTGCCGTGGCCTGGCTGGCCGCCTGCGGCGGCATTGACAGAAGGTTGTGACGCCTTGGTGACGAGAGAAACGGGACGATACAACTGCAGCAGAACTCTGCAGTCGTGCAACAACACAGCTCGCAGCTTTGCAAAGAGCACACCCAAGGCGTTTGGTCTTGCCTGCGCTGGTTGGGCTGATGCCTCGTCAGGGCGGTCTGACGGTGCTGCTGGATCGCTGCCTGGCTGCTTGAGCCGCGCCTTGCTGGCCTTAGTGCCTATGAGGTACCCCGGCTGCGATGCTGAGGCCGGCTGCGCCGCGGCGGGCGCCTGGGCCGCTGCCCTGTCGTTTTCGCATCCTGCAGGACTGCGCGCTGAGGCTGATTTCGCGGCGACAGGCCGAGCCGTGGACGCAGCGGGCCTGCTGCCGTTCACCACAGGCGCCAGAGGCTTGCTGCCGTTCTGCCTGGCCGCGTCGCGCTTGGCGCGCCACTCCGCTAGCTGTTGCTCGATTTTCGAGCTCATTGTTGAGCGAGGATGCAAGGCTTCGCCACGTGAAGAAAGAAATCAGACGAGCGTGCTGAACATACTGAACCCCTGTCGGCCTGTGATATGCTTTCGCAAAGCTTGCCGAGGCGAAAGAATGACCAATCGAGGACGCTGAGCTGTCGGGCGAGCTTTCAAGCACCTCAGGGTTTGGCGTAGAACCCTAGAAAACAAGGGCACCAAATCCGATGAAACAGATTGCACTTGGCCGACCTGGCAACTTGCAGCAGATCATCACACGCACAACGTTTGCAAAGGGTTGCAGAACCATCGGGCCAAGGATCGCGCGAAGTTTCGGTAGCCGCTTTGTGTGACCATCTGCGCGCGGGCGCACCCAATGGTAGTCCATGCAGGGACCTGCCTGCAGCCGCCGTTGTCTCTTATACAGCGCAGAAGATACCTACATAGAGGAAGCAACCATAGCAAAGCGCCATGCGCGCTGCTCGGCAGCCTCTTTGGCAAGTGAGTGTCCGCAGCGCACCACACCCCGTCAGCGCTCCATGATCAGAGTATATATATATATATATTAGGGCATCTGATCTCGTGTTGGCCTGTCAGCGCACTTCATGAGCATTTAAGATGCAGTGAATTTATCAGCCTCTCTTACTTGCCCTTCTTTCGCCGCCGCCCTGATGAGCCAGCCGAACTGGTGTCACACGGGCCCTGAATAGCCTCTGCCGGAGCCTGTCGCATTCATTCCAGTAGTCGTACGCCAAGTGGTTGGGGAACGTTCGTCACCTCAATGCCTCGTGCGGCGAATTGCGCGCAGGCAGACGGAGGCGCTGCCAGACCAGCTGCCGGAAGCGTCGCTGGAGTGGCTGCACTCGCGCGGCCTGCCACCGCAGAAGCTCGCGGCGCGGGACTGCGGCCTTGAGGGCCGCGGCCTGGTCGCCACGAGCCGCATCAAGCCGGGCGAGCCGCTGCTGCGTGTGCCGCGGGCGCTGCTGCTGACCGCCAGCGATGCGGCGGCGCAGTCACAGCTGTCGGTGAGGTGCCAACGTGACAGCAGATCCATGAAGCAGATAACTTCCTGCTCCTATCTGGTTCTCTCGGTTCGGATGAAATGAAGAATTGAATGCACGATTGCTGACTTCGTGGAGCTGCACGCACAGGCGATCCTTGAGCGGGGCGATCTGCCGGCATGGAGCGTCTTGGCGTTTTGCCTGGTGGAGTGCCGCCTTGGGCAGGCCTCGCCCTGGCAGCCGTACATTGGCATGCTGCCGGAGGCCAGCAACGGCGTGCTAGAGTGGAAGGAAAGCCAGGTAAAGCCTCCATTATTTGCTTCTCCATGCAAGCAATTATTACACCAAGCTTCCTGGTTGTGCTGCGTGAGGATGCACATCGATTTCAGACAGTCAGGCGATGTCAGTAGAAGCATAGTAAGTTGGAAAGCACATGACGGTCCGCCAGAAGATCGAACCTCCATTTCTCCAGGTGGACAGCTTGTTGGCGGGCAGCCAGCTGCTGGAGGACGCACACGCCACTTGTGCCACACCATTTCCAAGTCGTATTGTTCGTCATCAACGAAATTGATGTGCTCATACGACTCAAAACACTTTCCAGGTGGCGACCCTACTGGCCGGCAGCCAGCTGCTGGAGGATGCGCGCCCCATCCGCAATAGTTCTGACACCGTTGTCATCCGACATCAGTGAATGATGCACTCAATTGAAGTGGAAACATTCAGGTGGACAGCTTGTTAGCCGGTAGCCAGCTGCTGGAGGACGCGCGCGCCATCCGCGCCGCCGCCGACGCCTCCTGGGAGCAGCTGCAGCCGCTGCTGGCGGAGCCCGCGGCGCACGCAGCCTTTGGCGGCCGGCGGCCGGGGCGGCCGGATTTCCAGTGGGCCTTCAGCATGCTGCTCAGCCGCCTAATCAGATTGAGTTCCCTCAACGACATGGAGGCGCTGGTGCCGTGGGCGGACCTGCTCAACCACAGCCCGCAGGCGGCCACCTGCCTGGACTGGGACGCCGCTTCGGAGTCGGTAGTGTTCCGCGCAGAGGCGGCTGCGGCGCCCGGCGAGCAGGTGTACTTCGAGATCATAGTCTCTGCTGTGCATCTCAATTTAGCGGCCAGCGGACTCCTCAATGGAGTAGGCGAACTGTGTGTCGACAGCAGCTGGCTTCCGACCTGCTTGGTGCAGTTGCACTGTCTGAGAGCGCAGAGAAGACATGCGCCCGAGCAGGTGTATGCCAGCTACGGAGCCCGCTCCTCCGGCGCGCTGCTGCTCAGCTACGGCTTCATGCCGGGGGGCGTGAACCCACACGAGGCCGTAGACCTGGAGCTCCGGCTGCCCGGCGGCGACCCGCTGCATGCGGAAAAGGCGCGCACGCTGGCGGCGTGCGGGCTGGGGCAGTCGCAGCGCTTCCCGCTGCGCCTGGGCGCCTTTCCGGACGGCATGATGCAGGTACTGCTGCTGGCCGGCGTGTTGCGCGATCACATCGCAAGACTGCGCAAGGAGGTGTCTGCGCTGCTGTGCGCTGCTTTGCTGTCATGTCTAATATCCACACGAGCCGCAGTTCCCCTCCTCGGCCAGGGGTACATCGCCCCTGCTGAGGCTTCCCATCTTCCCGGTGCGCAGTATGCCGCGATCCTGGCGGCGCCAGACGCAGACGCCCTGCAGAACGCATGGACAGCGCAGCGCAGCGGCGAGCAGCGGCTGGACAGCAGCGGCAGGCTCGCAGCGCTAGCGCTGCTGAAGAACCGCTGCGCCGCACAGCTGGCCGCCATGGCAAAGCACAGCACGCCTGCTGAGGCTGGTGCGTCGCCGGACGCGGACGCGCCACGGGTAGAGCAGCTCGTGGCAGAGGTCCGCACCCGGGAACGGCGCATCCTGGAGCGCGCCAAGTTTCTGCTGACGCGGGAGCGGTCACAGCTGCGGAGCTGACTGTTTTGGTACCCTTGTGGTCTGTGCACCGACCTGTGGAACCTGCCTGACACCATTGACCTTTTGAACGGAGTCGCTTTGTCAAAGGTAGAATTGTGATGGGAGCAGGAAAGGTTGGTATCCATTGCCGATAAAACCGTGTACGTCACCGCTGACGTGGCATGAGCGCCCTTCCACCAGGGCATCCTCGCAGCTCGCGGCATGCACAGCTGCTTGCAAGCTCATTTATAGCTAGAGACATCGTGTCAGTTATGGCTCAGGTGGCGCCAGGCTCCATGGCGACGAGCCCCCTTGCTTCCGGAATTCGGACTTGCTGCCGGTGCAGCCCTGGCAGCCGGCCCGCTGTCGCTCTGCTACACAGCACATCGCAGAGTGTTATGCAGCCCAGCAGATTGGGATGCGACACAGCGCGGCTGCACATGGCGTCGCAGACAGCGCAACTTCGCCGACACCCTGTGCATGTTCAGGCGACACAGACAGGCAAGCGTAGTCAATTGAAGTCATATCCTGAGTATGCCTACATACTGCGAGAAGACGACATGGCGCGGGCGATACATGCTGAGACGTGCACATTTTCTCACAGGCCGCATCCGCACAGACGAAGCCGCGCCGTCGCTCATAGACCAGCCAGCACCAGGGTTGAGCAGCGGCCGCGGGCGGCTGCCCAACCAGCTGCCGCCGACGCCACAGGGGAAGGCGCCGTCGCTGCTCAAGATCCTGTATAAGCGGATGCTACGGCGACTGAGCTCGCTGCCGCTCGCGATCGGAGAGATGTTCGTCATCGCTGGCTTGTCTGCAGTCGGTACCTTCGTCGAGCAGAACAAACCCATTCAGTATTACATCGACAACTACCCGGACGCTGAGCAGAAGGCACGGCTTCATCCTGCACCTTCTGGTCGCTCCTCCACATGCGCAAACATTGCCGCGCGTTGAGATCTCTACTCGAGTTGTGGATGTTGCTGTATGTAATCTCCTGACACACTGAAGTTGTGGCTGCAGGTGTTGGGCTTCCTGACGTACGACGTCATCTTCAAGCTGCATCTGGACCAGATCTACACGGCGCCGTACTTCCTGGCGCTCATGGCACTGCTGGGCGCCTCCCTTGCGGCCTGCACCAGCACCAGGTAAGCGGCACCTTGATAACGTGCATGCTATTTCCTGCGGTGTTCCCACTATCGCCACATGATAGAGCTTGTGAAACAGGGGAGACGCTGGGGGTTGTGCGATTGGCATCGCTGCGTCCTGAAAGCAACAGGATGTGGCTTGCCGACCAGCCCGGTGCACCAATGCCGCAACATGGCCTTGGCTGCTAGCGGAGGCGTTGAACTGGCAGCAACACCCAGATGCTTCAGCTGCGGCACCACGTCAGCCGCGCCCAACATGGCGTGCAACATGCAATGGGGCCAGAATTCGCGACTGGAGTTGTTTCCCAGTGCAGGCAGCTGCCGGCGGCGAAGGTCGCGCGGCGTTGGCGCTTTGCAAACTCGCCGAAGAAGGTGTATCAGCAGGGCAGCCCACAGGTGCTGCCCGCCGCCCGCGTCGCGGACCTCGCCCGCCTGCTCTCGGGGCGTGGCTTCCAGGTCAGCATTGCTCCTGTTGAGCATAGCTCCTGTCGAGGCTAACAGCTGAACTGCGCACGTCAGTTTTGCACCCGACAATGCAACAGCTTTTCCGTATTGCTGTCCCGAAAGCCATCGGACATGTGACCATGCCCCATGTCAGCGTGACAGTGACCGGGAAAGTGACCCGCAGTGCCGCACAGAGACCGGCGGCGGAATCAGTTGCCTGGCGGTAGCACCCAAGGGCGCCGAAGAGGTTTCTGGCTCACAGACCCATGCCAGATGCGTGTCCTATCTTCTTCAATGTAGAAGATGCCAAGATGCCCCGCAGGTGTTTGTGCGGGACGGCGCGATGTATGCCTTCAAGGGCTTTGCGGGGCGGGTGGGCCCCATCGGCGTGCACGCCAGCATGCTGGCCATCATGGCCGGCGTCGCGTGGGGCGGCCTGAGCGGCTGGAAGGGCAGCGCCATGGCGCCACAGGGCTCCGAGTTCCTGCTGGCCGATGCGCTGCGTCCCGCCAGCCCGCTCGCGCGCCTGCCCGACGGTGAGAAGGCCACCTCTGCCTGCGCAGTCCGTGGCAGTTCTTTCCCATTCGACGATGGCACCCATCCGTCCATCTGTTGTCCTCACTGAAGAGGGTTGTGCATCACAGAGATATCGTTGCAGGAGCACGTTCCCTTATGTTGGTAGCCCGAACGCTGGCGGCCCGCCAGCCCGCTTGTGCGCCCGACGGTGAGGACGCCCTGACCTGCACAGAGGCACGACTCTTGGGCTGGTTAGCTTCTCGTCTCTTTAGCTGCATACCTTGAAAGCCGGGAGCCCGCCAGCCCGCTTGCGCGCCTGCCCGATGGCAAGGATAAGCTGCACAGACGAGAAAGCCGGCAGCCTGCTGGCGCGCCTGCCCGACGGCGAGCACACAACGTGCTGTACGGTCGCGCTCCGGCAGCAAGGCTGCGCGCGCCTCTGCAGGGTCTGGTGAGCTGGCTGCTGCTGGCTGCCCCGGCCGCGGCGCGCTCATCCGCGAACTCGCCCGGGCGAGGGGGACATGCATGTGTCGCAGCCATGGATACACGACAAGGCCTGGCGTGCGCGCGCAGGCGGCAGCGCGGTGGTGCGCGTTGACAACTTCCAGATCGACTACAGGGAGGACGGCTCGGAGCGCCAGTTCCAGTCCGACCTGTCGGTCTTGGACGCCGGCACCGGCCGCACCCTGTCCAGCCAGCACATCAGCGTCAACAAGCCCCTGCGCTGGGGTGGGTGTCTGAACATTTCCCCCTCAGCCGCCATTGTGCTCAATCTTCTACTCGTTGGTCTCTCGAGGAATGTCCAGCATAAAAATCGTCTGCCGATGAGGATGGTCAATGTTCGCCGTCGCCTGCGGCACGCACACGGCATGGGAAAGGCGCAGGGCATGTCACTCCCATGCGTGCTGAGACTCTTCAAGGAAGCAGTTGACCGGCCTCACAGGCAGGGGCAGGAGGCCTGGTGACAGTGACTTATGTTGGTGTGCAGGTGGCGTGACAGCATACCAGACGGATTGGTCGGTTTCCACGCTGGTCGTGCGGGTGAAGGGGTCGCCGCTGTCAGACGGCAGCGGCGCGCCCATCAGCCTCGCCATGGCCTCCCTCGAGGGGCGCCCCGGTGAGTGATTCGCCTGGCAGCCTCTCCTGCCGGCCACTGCGCAAAGTCTTGCAGTCCCTGGCGCATGCCTGCCTTGCAAAATCGCCTCTTACCTGGGTGGTGGTCTGGCGGACGCTGCTGCCTTGCCTGCCGCGTGAGGTTGCGAGAGGAGAGGACTGCTGAGCAGGTGAGTGATCCTTTCGTCAGCCACACCGTCCTCGCATTGTGCGCAAAGGCGCAAGGTGCCGGCTGTGGGGCAGGTCCCTACCCTAGAGACTGAGGGTGCAAACAGATCTTCTTGCATGCCCGCAGGCGGCTGTGGGGAGGCACAATTTTACCAGGGCAGCGCAGCCGGTGTCGGATATGCTTGAAAGTCAATACATAACTTGACAACGCTGGTTTGATGCGCGCAGGCATCAGCGGGCGGCTATGGGGCACGTTCTTGCCGGCGGAGCAGCCGACGTCGGACACGGAGGCGCCGCGCGGCGCATCCATTCTGGCGCGCGACATGCAGTCCGTTGCCGTCTACGACAGCCGCGGCGAGTTTGTGGGCATCCGCCGCCCCGACTCCGGCCGCCCCATCGAGGTGCGCTGCACAGGATGAGAGGGTGGCAGTCAAGAGGATGAAAGAACCTCTCCTATTCTGATGCTTGTGGGCCAGTCTGAAGGGCAAGCCGCGGCGCGGGTAGGGACATAGTCACAGAGATCCATAATTAACGCAACGTGCCTTGGCTTCCGTGACCGAATTTCATCGCCGCAGCAGCTCATTGTGTTGTGGGCCTCAGAATTCTGACTGCTGTCAGGATCTGACTGCTGCCAGGATCTGATCAGCTTTGCATGAGGAGTGCGTTCCAAACGAATTCAGACATTTCCTCTGAACGGGAGCTCCCCTGAAGTCCTCTTGAATGTCAACCTGCCAAATGAATGTCAAATCACCTGTCGATTGCAGGTGGAGGGCATGGAGGTGGTGATAGAGGACATGGTGGGCGCCACCGGCCTGGAGCTCAAGTCCGATCCGGGCGTCCCCTTCGTCTACGCCGGCTTTGGCGGCATGATGGTGCGCCCCTCTTGCGCGCTATCAGCACATCAAGCCGTCCGACTCTCAGCACGTCCCAGTCAGTCTTGCCGGCAGATGCCATCGGATCGCTGTTGTGTCAACCAGTCCCTACCCTGTGGCCGACCTCATCCGGCACCGCTCAGGGCCTTACCTTCAACATCTGCTTCTGCACTTGGAGCGGATTGCTGATCAGCGTTCTTTGGTTCGCGTGCGCACAGATCACGACGCTGGTGAGCTACCTGTCGCACAGCCAGGTGTGGGCGCTGCAGCAGGGCTCCACGCTGCACGTCGGCTCCCGCACCAACCGCGCCACCGTCAGCTTCGGCCAGGAGATGGAACTCATCCTGGACGCCATGCCCGAGCGGCCGCCCGACGCGCCGGCGCTGACGGATGCCGCCTCTAGCTGAGGGGGGTGGTCGGGACCGCGCCGCCCTTCGCTGAGCTGGCGGCTGTGCTAACATTGCAGAACGCCGCCTTCGGCTGAGCCGGCCACGCAAGGCAACACGGCAGGCCGTCCTGCAGCGTCCTGATGGCCGCTGTGGTCTCAGCCAGAGAACATGAGGCATGCAAGGCCGCACTGTGTAGCTTCTGAAATTTGAAAGCGTGCTGAGCACGCCGCCTTGCGCCAGGGCTGTGCTGTCCGCCAAAAATCTCCAGCCGCCAAGATGCTCCCGCCGCAACATAAGTAGGCAAGTGGCCAGCCAGCAATGGCATAGGTGCGGGTGGGGGGGTGTCGGCCTCAATTTTGGGCACCGTTTTATACGCGTACTGTTGACCAATAGGTGTATCTAGCGTCTGGCCTGAGGCCTGTTGTTGTCCGGCACAATTGACCTTGCGACGCATGTATCGCTTGCAACTCCAGCAACCGAGGGCTGAGGCCTCTCAAACCTGAGATTTTAGATTACCTAAGGTGTTGCAGCAGGCATGCTGACAGATGGCAATGCTGCGACAAAGCAACAGACACATGTACAGAAGCCTTCACACTAATCTCAGCACATGCGGCATGCACGTCGCACAAGGCGGGACAGCGGGAGAGCTCGTAGGTGCTGCATTAAAGCCCTCAACAAACACGCATGTACTCCATTGCCCTAATCATCATTAGAATCGATGCGTGCCATGTCATCCACAAGCGCCTTGATCTGGTCCCAGGTGGCATAGACGCCCTGTTCACATGCAACGCGTATGTCAGTGAGTGACGACCAGCAAGAAGACGGCAGCAGCGGCAGGGGCCTATCGAGGCAACGAGATGCGGGTGAACTAATGAGTTTGCAAGCAGCGGCAGCCAGTTCAAACCTTTAGGAGCAACGAGACATCAGGGAGAAACAACTGCTGGCACATCGATCAGCAGCGTTCAAGACGACAGATGAAACAGAATTATCCATTAAAAGTTAAAGCCAGCTCACCGCCAGGCTGCTGGGCGGCGAGAGCGTCGCTGATACTGCCGCACCAATCACCGCCGTCGCTATGCTGGCCTGCAGCAGTCGACACACACCTTCTTCAGTTTTGGTCGCGTGCATCCGATGCTCGTCTCACCACGGGGATCTCGCAAGCGAGGATCTGAAGGAAGGCTGCGCTGTCACTCGAGGAGAGTTCTTGTGCAACAGGTTGCAGGGTTTCTGGGGATGCCTCGGTGCGCACCTGCAGGCTGCCCAGCGCCATCGTCTCTGCTGACAGAAATGCGCCGGCGACAGCCGCTGCGACGACTGGCCACACTGGCCGCTCAGCAGGGCTCGCGGCATTCTGGCGCGAGTCCGGCCACGGCAGCGTGCTAGCGGCGCCAATCACCCGGCTGAACATGGCCTGCGCAGGTTGCAACGAATGCTCCAATCGGTGGATCGGCCACGCCACACTCATTTGCCAGGGCAGACTGAGCAAGCTGCCAGCGGACACTCACCGGTGTTCCGGGCGGGAAGCCGTTTGTGATGACGATCTTGCCAGCAACATCTGCGCAAAAGCATGCAATAGCCTCACCCTTGACGACGCCGATTGACTGTACAATGCGGCTTGGGCAACAAATCGCTGCCTTCCAAGCGGACCGCAGCCCCAGTGCCTCGTAGTGTGGTGAACGTCATTGATACATTATATGAAGTCACACCACTGGCGCTGGAGCCTCGACAGCATACCTTCGCCGGCGCCTGAGAGATACTCTCTCGAGTCTTCATATGCCGTCATCCCGTTGTTGAAGTACAGTGCCACGCCCTCGGCAATGCCTGCCATGCCAGCGAGGCGGCTCTGAGCTCGTTTTCCAGGCAGCACAGCCTCCCATTTGCGGCGTTGGGAGGGTCGCGCGCTCTCATTGCTTTGCAACTGCATTCACTGCCAGGAGTGATGCGCATCAGCTGCTCACGAGGTCACTTTTGGCTGGGTAAGGAGCGCACCCACGGCCAGCGCCACAGTCGGCGTCAGAAACAGTGTCGTCAGAGCTGAAGACGGGGCGCCAGCCTCCAGCTGCCGCCCCGCTAGCACCGTCGTCACCACTCCCAGCAACACGCCCCTGCACCCTGGCCGCACACTCAGTACCAGCAGGACATTGCCAGTTTGCATCAACGTTGTGAGTTTTGTTGCCTGTGCATATCATCAGCAGCACCATGCCAAGGCCAGCGCCTCATTGCCAGCAGGATTTCAGAAGCATAGTACCTTGGAGGGAGGACCCTAATTTGAGCTCTCTCGCCACACTCTGTGGGGGAACCGTGCCAGCCAGCTGAGCGGGGAGCACGATGCAGGGCCGCACCTGTACAGGACGCCCTCCGCCGCACGCAGCGTGCTCAGAGTCACCAGCTCCCCAAAGCCCAGCGACAGGCGAGGTGCCGCACCCGATCTGCGCCACAGGTGTAGGTGTAGAGCCGCACCACTCACTTGCGATCAAAGTGTGGAGCCACGCCACTCACTCTCACGATAGTGTCGCAGCAATGTTGCGCCAGGCAGCCATCAGTCGAAGCTCACACGTCCAGCCGACCTAGATCTGTACTTGCATTGGCACACAATGCTGGCGCGTGCAAGGTGCCACCTGACATCGGCAGCGATGGCGTTACCGGCAGATGCCAGGAGGAAGCACGCAGTCCAGGCTGGCCATGACGTCTGCCACCCTGCAGTACCAGCACCGAAGCCTTTGGCAACACAGTGCACATCCGACTATATGCTGTCATTTGTTGTGCTGCGGCAGGGCAGTGGCGGCAACTGGACGAAGACACCACAGCATGCCAGGCCGACTCCAATGCACTGCATCAGGCCACCTCCCCTGAGAACGGATGTTTGGAACCGTCGGTGGGTCAGTGCGCCGGTGGATCAGCATGCCCGTCGGTAGATTGGTGCGCCAATGATTAGCATACATCATGCAACACCCCGCACCTGCTGGGGGCCCGTGCCACAGGCGCAGCGCATCGATGCCCGCCAGGCTGGTGACGCCGAGCGTGCCGAGCGTCGCAGAGACGGCGAGCGCGAGCTGCGTGCCCCTCACGAGCAGATCCATCGAGATGTACAGGTCCGGTCGGAGCGCTGGGTCCTGCATGCAACACGCGATGTTTAGTGCATCAGCTTCGGACATCGTTGGTTCAGCTATAAGGACGTTGCGTTCCAGGCCTCCATGTTTGCGGCAAGCCATCGGTGGTCTGGGGCTTTGCGGCAGCCGCTCAAGCGTCATCCGAGCAGGCAGGCATGAAACCTTGCGCCAGGCTCACCACCACGCCCGCCTTGCCCGAGGCGTCCTGCACCGCTCGTTCCAGGGTCTCCATCAATTCCTTGTCCGACTTGTCGGCCATGCCCAGCGACCAGCTGACGAGGGAGCGGGCACGTCTCTCGAAGAAGCCATCGCCGGTCATGGCGCCAAGGATGTCCTCCATATTCCTGCGGCAGGAAACGCGCATGTAGCCCCTTGTCTGCTTGACGATATCTGCAGGGAGACCAATAGCTACAGGGAGACCGATGTTTGCGGGGAGACGGCACATGCAAAGAACAGTTGCTGTGTATCTTCCAGCTTTGTTCGTTTTCGGTTTGTGTTTTGCACGTCGCTCCCGCCAGAGCCTCGCCACAGGCCAGTAGGCCTGTCCGAGCATGGTGTAATTGCTTCCTTCCTTCCATCCTTCCTGCTGGTGAACACCTGCCACGAAACAGCCGGGCGCCTGCCGGAGGGAAGCGGCGCACCTTCGAAGTATCTCGTTCGTCTTCATCGAGTCCGCGAGCTCCTCCGGCAGCTGTGCACTGCGCAGGGCAGAAACAACCCATGGGAAGTCATGCAGAGATGATACCATGAAAATTGCATGCTTGGGTGCCAGATGCCACTCTCATCCCGTGATTTGGGAACACGGCTGCCATGTGGATTGTGAGTACCTGTCAATGATGTCACGTGCCTCCTGAGTGCTGGACGCTGCACGAGACTGCTTGAAGGCCCTGCACACGTCCCAGGTTGACCGTCAGGCGTTGAAGGCATACCAGCCATGTGTCCTGTTCATTTGCCCGACAGTCGGCACTCTGTTGGAGTTCCATGAGGGTTTTCGCACCACTCAGCTGTATGTCCACAGCATCATGACGTCCCACCTCTCATATTGCTGCTTCAGCCGCTGCAGGCCAGCCAAGGCGGCGCTCTGCTCATCCTTGGACGGCGTATCAGACTGACTGCTGCCATCTCCGTTTACAGCGATGGAGTGCCTGATGCAAGCATTGCTGTCAACTCAGCATACTGTGGTGAGGTCACCGGCTTTGCAGCGGCGTTGGCTTATGCTTCATTTGCGACCGCGTCAATTCCGCCGCATGCATCACTCTACAAGAATGCAGCGGCAGCTCAACATTGACACGGGCTAGGTGCAAGCAGAAGCGGTCACACTAAGCGCTCGTGCACCTGTGCTTGGGAGCTGCTCGACTGTGTGAAGGCGTGCGCAGCTGCCGGCAGCGACCAGCGGACGACGCAGGCAATTGAAGCCTGACAACGCCGCCGATGCCAGCAGCTCGGCCTGCCAGGCACGAATTCATCGATACACAAGCTTGTGGAGGCCTGAGCTCGATGTTGCTGTCGATGCCTCAAACCGGAAGCTTGAACGTCTCTGTGATCGTGCCTTGGGGCTTGTGTCGGAACAAGCCGCGAGAGTGCTGATGCACGCAGGCTGTTGCTACAACAATTGTCCGCGCAAATCCAGGGAACAGCAAGTTGCATGGCACGGCCTACGAGGACTGTAGAGATCGGTGGGAGATCTTTTGAAATGTTGCACCATGGCTAGTCTGCAACACAGGCACATTGCAGCGAAGAAGATGGCCCGATACCAGGAGCTGCCTGTCTGTTTAAGGACGACGGACGGAGGGGCACAAAGCCAGAAGATGATGGCATCACAGTTGGTTCGTGTGCACAGCGCCATTCCGCGGTGCATGGGACAAGGAGCTGCAAGCACATTGAAGCGGCAGCACTCGTACACGCTAGAATATGAAGTGACATGGCAGAGTTGACCGAGATGTTTAATGCAGAAGGCCGCAAGGATGTGACATGCTGCACCCAACAGCAGTCCTGCTGCCGCGCCCCGCCGCATCAGGTCTTGTGGCGCTGCGCCTTTCGCCGCTTGCGGTGCTTGTGCTTGTTCATCTTGTGCTTGCGCTTGCGCCGCACGCTGTCCATCCGCCACACGATGGCCCTGCTGTTGTCCTCCCAGTGCTCTGCCCACTCCGCTGCCGCCAGCCGCCTCGCCAGCCGCAGCGCCTGCTGCGCCTCGCGCTGGCTGGCAGTTATCGGCGCGAACTTCGCCGAGGCCGCCTTCACGGCCGCGGCCGCATGCGACGGTAGCGTTGCTGCCGCTGCCGCGTGCCTGCCGCTGCGCCACCTGGGAAATGGACTGCCGGCCTGCTGCATGGCGGCGAAGATGGCTGCCGCATCCTGCTGCTGCGCGATGCCGTGCAGTCGATCATACTGCGCCGACAGGCTGCCGCTGGTCTGGCTGCACAGCGCCTGCGCCGCATGCTGCGCGTCCGTCGCCGCTGCGTGCAGGGCATCATCAGAGGTCAACTGACGGAAGCGGTTGCAATGGCCTCCTTCCCCATTGGCTGGCTGGCATGCTGCAATATGCAGGCTCCTGTCGTCCGGCTCTAGGCATGCTGTCCACGGTGAAACAACACTCAGCATGCAGTAGGCCAGCCATCACCTGGAACGGCGAATTTTGCCGGCAGGGTGCCGACGAGAGGAAGTAGCGAAGTACAGGGGAGGGCTTGGGATCCGTGCAGACCGCAGGCGTCGACAGCTCCGCTCGCGAAGCCGCGCACACTGCCTGTCAAGCTAATGAACGAGACCTCCGATGGCAGAGCCGCGCCGGCGCGGCTGCACAGCAGTCGCCGCAGCATTGCAGGGAAGCGATGACGAGTCGTTGAAGGATCAGAGAGTGCACTGCAGCCAGAGTCTGGTGCGAAGACGTGCTGCCTACGAGCGCGGGAGACTTTCGCTTTGAGAGTCTAGGGTTTAAAAGTTACGCAAGGATCAATCCCACGTGATCCTGAAGCTGCCTGCTGCCTCAATACGGTGTAATCAACCAGTTTGCAGCCGCACAGCAATCCGCTTGGCTGCTCGTCGCGACGGCAAATATGCTTTGCTTCGTCCCGTGAACCTAGACATGATGCAGGCGCACCGCTCGCTGCGCACCATCAGCACCTTGGCTCGACACTCTGCTCGTGCGACGCCGTTCCTTGGGTCTCGATTTCCAGACTGTTCGAGATGTTTACAGGTCAATTTCTTTGCTGGGTGGACCGGCGAGAGCCTTCCATTGGCACAATCTTCAGCGGGACAGCACCTTGTCCTCGCAGCTGCACCCCAGGCGTGTGTACAGCAAACCCACCGCAGACAGCGCTGCGCAGGCGCACGGCGTCTTCCTTCAGCACCAGGCAGCCAAAGACCGTGCCATGGCACCGTCTGCGGTGGCGCCTCAACACAGGCGCCGCCGGCGCCTGCGGCACCCACAGCAGGTGCAGACTCAGCCATGCGTGGTTCGAGTCAACGGCATGTCAGCCAGTCATGCACGTGGGCATCGACACTTGCATCTTGCGGATTTTAGCACACCGTACGCAGCAGGGCATGTTTCCTGTCGCTCGTCACAGCTTGCCCTCCGCATCGTCTCACCGCCTCGCATGTGGTATGCTCCTGCAGATGAGCATGCGGAGTCGGTGACGGAGGCCATCCTGCTGGACGTGGACGGTATGAAGTGCGGCGGCTGCTCCGCGGCGGTCAAGCGGCTGCTGGCGGCGCGCCCGGAGGTGCACTCCGCGGCGGTGAACTTGGTGACCGGCAGCGCCGTGGTGTCGGTGCGCAGCCCCGCGGCGCCGGCGCTGCCATCCCAGCTCGGCGAGCTACTCACAGCCAAGGTGCGCCAGACAACGTCACTTTTAGGGACCTGATCCTGGAATGGATTCAGTGTGAAAGCTGGGCGCAGGACAGCATCGCCATGGGCGTCATTCAGCGGCCCTTGCAAGCGTATTTGTGTCATGTGTCCCTGGCTACTTCTGCGATGTGTGCTCCTCTGAAACTGTGCTTGGATATACAACTCACCTCCCGTGCTGCAGGGTTTCCCGTCTACGCCGCGCTCGGCTGCGCAGGGCGGCCTGCTCGCCTCGGCGGACGCCGCGGAGGCCGCGAAAGCAGACGAGCTGCAGCGGGGGCTGCTCGACCTGGGCATCGCCTGGGGCCTGGTGGCGGTGTGCTGCGCGCACCACTTCGGGCACCTGGCGCACGCGATGGGCTGGCACCAGTACGCGCACACGCCGCTCATGCACGCGCTCGGCACGCCGGCGGTGTCGGCGAGCCTCGGCGCGTTCGCGCTGCTTGGCCCGGGCCGCAAGCTGCTTACTAGCGGCGTCATGTCCCTGGTCAGGTGAGTGTTTTACTGAAAACCAGTGGAGTGCGTGGTCTGTGGAAAACCGTTTCGACGACAAGTGGTGTCAGTGTGCTGAAAACACGTGATGCTCGTAACCCTGTCCTGCCTGGCTGCTACTGGGCCCGCAGTGCCGCAAGCTGTGCCGCGAGCTGCAGCGACGCGCCTCAAACAGGCCGCATCAGAGCAGCGGCCTCCTGCATCTCCCTGCAGGAGCCCTGTCGCTGGCTCGGAGCAAAACCTTGGACGTGTCGTGCTGCAGGGGCCACCCCGACATGAACTCGCTGATCGGGCTGGGTGCGGCGACATCCTTCCTGGCGGGCGCCGCCTCGCTGGCGCTTCCGGAGGTGGGCTTGTGTTTTATGACATTTCACTCGGCACGCTGTGCATGCGCAGTGGGTACCAGCAAATATATTGTACAGAATACAGTAACAGCAAACAGTATATATTAACAGCAAACCACAGGGGCTCAACAACAACGATGGCTGGACGCGTCTTGTAATGTTCAGCAGTCTGCGATCTGCCTCACTGTCAGCGTCTGGCCATGCAGGTGGGGCTGCAGTCCTCCTTCCTGGAGGAGCCGGTCATGCTGCTGGCCATAGTGCTGCTGGGGCGCACCCTGGAGGCACGCGCCCGCCTGAAGGCCTCAGGTGCGCCTGCGCTCCCCTCTGCTCAGCAGAATGTACCATGTCAGAGATCCATGCCGCACATCCGTCGGGAAAGCCGGTCCGCCGAAAGCTTACCATTCCTCCAAGGCAGTGTGCTGCAAGCCGAGGCTTGGACCACAAGGCTCATGCGCTGACTCACATGGTGCGACAGGTCGGCGTCGATGATGAATACGAAGTCGCCCGTGGCAAATTGCAGCCCGTGCACATAGGCAGTGCCCAGCCCGAGCTTGCCCGCCCGCGGCTTCAGCAGCTGCAAGGTTCAGCAGATCAATGTCAGTGCAGGAGCAGCTGCGATCATGTCAACTTGCTGCCTCGTTCGCCGAAGGCGCCACAACCGGCGAGACCAGCATGCGCGTCATGCGAGGATTGACGCCAGGAAATGCGCAGGCTGCTCAGCCTCCTCCGACACACTCACACTCTGACCTTTCTGATTTTCAGTACTTTGGCGAAGACTTTCTGCTTGTCTTTTGCAGCGGACCTGCGGACTCTGGCGGCGCTGATACCGGAACGCGCCCGCATGGTGCTGGACGCCGGCGGCGACGCAGCGGCTACGGCGGCGGCGCAGACGGTGTCGGTGCCGACGGCCAGCGTGGCGCCCGGGGACGTGCTGCGCGTGCTGCCGGGCGAGCGCATGCCGGTCGACGGCGTCGTGCTGGCGGGCAAGGCCGTCGCGGATGAGGCGATGCTCACCGGCGAGGCGGCGCTGGTGGCGAAGACGCCTGGCGACCAGGTGAACATCACGTTGATTCCAGGACTAACTCTGCAACAAGCAACGGCGCAGACAATTGCGCCAGACACTGCCAGACTATCTGTAGACCAAATGAATGCTTCGTGCTGACCTATCACATCCGCATGCGGTCAGTACAAGCAACTGTTCGAGCATGTGGTGACAATGCGGCTATGTGGCTGCAGGTCACGGCAGGCACAGTGAACTACGAGGGCGCGCTCACGATTCGTGCCTCCAGCACAGGGCAGGACAGCACCCTCGCAGGCATCGCTGCGCTGGTAGCAGAAGCGCAGGTATGGTCCCTGCTTCCCGTTGCGTCCACTATGCGAAAAACACAACACCCTCACAACATTCGGTGACCGAGCTGTGTGAGTCTGCTTCTGATATAAGGTGTGACCTTCATACTGCACTGTGCAGGGCCGGGAGGCGCCGGTGCAGCGGCTGGCGGACTCTGTGGCGGGTCGTTTCTGCTACACCGTCATGGCAGCCTCCGCC
>JAABUL010003859.1_pt1 | contig 21239 bp, 24 predicted proteins | sample 5559151 | NCBI WGS metagenome assembly JAABUL01 (sample SAMN10711876, study PRJNA513368) | rock metagenome | isolation source: Antarctica rocks | place: Antarctica: Victoria Land, Pudding Butte sud | reverse complement strand
CGGAGAAGACGCCGAAGACGCTGGCCACGGCGCTCTCACCGAGGCTGGCGGCCCAGACCGCGGCGAAGGTCTGGCCGAAGCCGGTGGCCGTCAGGATGATCGGGATAGAGGCGCCGACGGCCGCCGCGGGCACGTAGCCCACGAGCACGAGGCCGAGCGCGATCGACCCGACGATGAAGGCCGGCAACCCGATCAGTGCCGGGTTGCCCGGCAGGGTGACGATGTTGGGTGCTTCGGGATTGCCCGCATCGGCGGCAGCGTGCCGGGCATGCTCGTCGTCATGGGTGGTTTCGGCTGTGCTCATGGTCGGTCCTTGGGTTCGGAAATCTGCTGGCGGTCGAACACCATCCAGCCCCCGTGGTGCTCGTGGACGTCGACGGACCAGCCGGAGCCGGCGTCGTCGCCGAGGGCACGCAGATGTGCCGCGGTGAAAGCGCGAACCTGCCTACAGTTGGCGTTCGAGGTCTATTCGTAGGGGACAGCGAGGACGATACGCCGGTGTATGCTGCTCAGTGCGCCGAGAGTTTGAGGTCGAGCGGCACCACATCTGGGCGCCGCTCGACCACCAGTGCGAGTCCCTGCTCCCGCGAAGCGGCTTCGCCACGATGCGAAGATCCGGTTCGCACCGAGCACCGAGCCTTCTCGCACCATCGCATGATCATCGACCAGCACCACGCGCACGGCGGCACGGCGCCATCGGTCTCAAGCGCTGACAGCGACGTAGCCATGCCCTCAATGTTGTCATCGACCGCCAACAAGCAGCCGGTCCGACGACACCGAGCCCGGATGGGGTCCGCCTGCAGTCAACAGCCTGGTGTTGGGCCATGCTGAGGTCACGATGAATTCTCCGGTCGCCTTGCTGATGCTGGCTCCTCCAGTTGCTGCCCCTGAACGCGAAGGACGGCAAGCCGGGTTGGCTAGCTTGCTGGCGACTATGTGGCGTCTGGAAGCGCAGTGGTCATTCGCCGCTGGTGAGCCGTTCCAGCCTGGGGGACAGTCCGGCTCGGCGAGGCGGTGAGGCCCTTGTGGTGAAGGTGTTGTGGCGTCACCCCGAGGCTGAGCACGAGGCTGACGGGCTTTCGGCGTGGGATGGGAAGGGCAACAGTGCCGTTGCACGCCGCGTGCGAGGTCGACGCCGAAACGATGGCTCTGCTTCTGGAGAGCGGTGCCGGCCCGGGACGGGCCTTGGCGTTCTTCCTGAACCCGGGCAGAACGTGGTGGTGGCGCAGCTGCTCCGGCGCATGTGGATCGACCCGCCAGCCGGGCACGAGTTCCGGCGGCTCGCCTCGATGTGCGAGTTCTGGGCGCAGGAGTTCGTGCGCAAGACCGCCAAGGCCCTGCCAACCGGGCTCGATACCGGTCTGGCTCCAGAAGGGCTGGCCCTGTTCCGCGCGTTGCCGTCCTGCGGCGCGCGGGAGGTGCTCCTGTGCACCGACCTGCACGCCGGTAACGTCTTGGCGGCCGAGCAGGAACCGTGGCTGCCCGCGGGCGCCCCGCGCCATCCGAACCCGGATACCAACGTGTTGGTGTCGGCGACGACCCGGATCAAGGAGAACGCCGCGCAGCGATGACCGCCTCATCGATGATCTGTGGGTCCAGGCCTGCCTCCGCGACCTGACGAGCCCCCTCAAGCCGTTCGGCGAGCGCGGCAGCGAGAAGTGCCGTCCGTCCCGCAGCGCCCTTGCCGACGGTTGGTCCAAGCCTGCCGCATTGGACACGACGTGCCGGCTCCGGTTACAGGCTTCGCGGTAGCGACTCTGCAGCTGCTCCGGCTCGAGGTGAGCCGCAGTGCGGAACTCCCTGTGCGGGTCGGCATCCCAGTCGACGCTGCCAGGGCTCACGTGCGGGCAGGCCTGCGAAGCGTACTTCCAGCGTTAAAGCAACACTCCAGCAGCCGCGACTGACGTGCACGTCGCTGTGCCGGCAGGGTGTTGCAGAAGCACTGTACGAAACCAGTGTGTCATTGGTTGGCTTGTCGGCGGGTTGTGCAACAGTGCGCGAGCAGCTGTTCGACGCCGCTGAACGCGTCCTGCTCCGGGACGGGCCGAACGCGCTTACCAGCCGGGCGGTCACCACGGAGGCAGGCGTCGCCAAGGGCGTCCTGCACCGGCACTTCGCCGACTTCGACGCCTTCCTGGCCGAGTTGGTGCTCAACCGCGTCGACCGGATCGAGCACCAGGCGGCCGCCCTGCGCGCGTCCGCCGGAACCCACCGTCGTCGGCAACCTCACCGGCGCACTGACGGCCCTGTTCTCCTCGGTCGCCGTGGCGATCGTGGCCCTCATTATCTTCCGGGACGAGCTACGTGCGCGGCTGCGCCGAACCTGGCCGACCGGCGTCCCGCTGGCAACGGAAGCCGCCGCCATGATCGCCTCCTACCTCACCGCCGAGCGCGACCTGGGCCGCATCGCCGAGGATGCCGATATCGACACGCTCGCTCCCGCCCTGATCGGGGCCGGGCATCTGCTGTTCGCCGACCGGAAAGGCGCCCCGCCGGAGGCTTACGCCCTCCGCAAGGTGGTAACCACGGTCCTCGCCGCCGTCGTGCGAGAACCACAACCATGAACGGCGCAGCAGCAAGCCGCGCGATTCGAGGGTCGAGGAAGCTCTCACAAACGGTCCATTCTGCGAAGACCGTCCACAGTAGCTGTCTAGCCACCCCCGAGGTCCGTATTGCTTCTCAGAACTCGTTCTCACTCAAATCTGGAGGGGGCGTGTTCTGAGAGATGTTTGTGAGAAGATTCCCGCGTGAGTAGCGAGCCAGACGCCACCGTCGCGTCCGATGCCGCCGAGGTGGAACGCCACCCCTGCCCGCGTTGTCTGGTCGAGCCGGGCTCACCGTGCCGGTCCCGCTCCGGCGCGGTCACCGGGACCTACCACACCGGCCGGTTCACCAAGGTCCCTCGCTTGGCGAAGCTGCTACGCATCCCGACCCCGGTCGACCGCGGACCGGGGCAGCTGTGGCGGCCGGGCACGCCACCGCCGGCGCCGATCCCCGCCGACACACCCAGCGCGGACATCCGCGTCGGCTATGCCCGCTGCTCGCACCTCACCCAGGAACTCCAGTCCCAACTCGACGCCCTCGCCGCGCACCGCATCCCGCGCGAGAAGATCTTCGCCGAGAAAGTGTCCACCCGCGTGCGGGTCTGCCCGAAGTTCGAAGCCGCCCTGGAGGCCTGCCGCCAGATCAAAGCCCACGCCCCGCACTGCCGGGTCATCCTCACCGTCTACGAGATGAAACGCCTCGGGCGCGACTCCGCCGAGCTCACCGCGCTCGCCGATCACCTCACCGCGCACGGCATCGCCCTGGAGATGCTGGCCGGCCCGCTGACCGGCATCTACGACCCCACCGGCACCGGCCGGGTGCTGTTCGCGTTCTTCGCCGCGATGGCCGAAACCGAACGCGAGAACATCCGCGAGGCCACCCTCGAGGGGCTCAACGCCGCCGCCCGCAAAGGACACCACGGCGGAAGACCGCCGGTCATCACCGACGACATGCTGCACACCGTGCTCCGGCGCCGCGCCCGCGGCGAATCCGTCGAGTCGATCCGCCCAGACCTCATCATCCCCGCCGGCAAACGCAAGGGACACACCCCGAGCCCGGCCAGCATCTACCGGGCGATCACCGAGCACGAAAAGCGGCAGTCCTACCCCGAGGCCGTCGACCAAGCCCGCGCCGACTTCGCCTCTCTCCAGACCAGCGACTGATCAACCCGTCCACTTGAATCACCCCTGCTCAAAATGCGCCGCCCGGCCCATATCCGCCCGATCTTCGGCGAGTACTACTGCGACCCCAGGTAACAGCGATTCGGCCATGCCCCCAGAGTTGGCGAGCGTCGAGGATGACGGGCAGCCGCCGACTGCAGGAAAGCCAATCAGCGCCCAGGACAGCGGCGACCAGCGGCAGTACCTGAGGTCCATAACGATCTACACCCCGCGCTCTGTACACCGCACCGTCGGGCTCGTCGCGGGCGAGCGCAAGACGACACGGACGGCACTAATTCTGGCTGCATTGAACGCGACTCATCAACAGATCGGCGAAGCGCTCGCGTCGAGCAAGATTACCGCCGGAAAGCGGGATCTGTTCGATGTACCGCAGAGCCGCGTTGCTTCCGAACCTTCGGTACAGACGACGATCCGGGTCACCGACTCCCAGTTCGGCGCGATTGAGAACCTAGTTGCCGAGCACGCCACTAACCGCTCACGACTAATTACGGCAGCGCTGCAGAAGTACCTACCTCCGCCGGCCAAGTAGTCCGTTGCGTTCCTTGGGCACCGTAGGAACTCGTTGAAGGGAGCGGGTTAGGTTCTCGGAGATCTCCCGGTACAACACCAGCCCTTCGTCGATGCTCACCCGCAGGGTTGGTGGTGGGGGAGTCCTCGGCGTCGTAGGAGGAGATCTCGCGGTCGCTCTCAGCGCGGGCTGTCCCCAGGCGTTGCGGTGGCCTTCAGCACGACCCAACTAGCCAGCGGCCAATGCCAATCAATCGGCGGTGCCGAGCATTGTCTCGTCGACGGGCAGGACGCGGCGCGGCGTCAGGATGCGAAGAGGCTGGCCGCGCTGACTCTGTACTGCGCCCTCCACAAGTACCGCGCGTTTAGCGACGGCCCACTGGTGCGCTCGATCGACCTGGTCGGCTTTTAGCCTGACGCGGACCTCGCAGGGGCGCCCGGACCGGACGGTTTGGATGGAAATTTCGCCGAAGGGGTCGCCGGGGGGCATGCGAATCTCCACGATGGGCCCGGACAGTAGTTGTGCTGAGGAGAGTTTGGTGTCCAGCAGCAGGCGTCTGGTTTGCTCCAGTAGTTCGGCTGCTGCAGCCGGAACGGTGACTTTCGCCGGCGCTGCAGCAGGTGCGTCCACTGCGCCTGCCCACGCGAAGGCCGTCTCCAATGTCTCGACTGCGGGCTCAGCCAGGATGCGGCTCACCGCCGCCACGAGTTCCCGGCTGCCACCCGCCTCGACGAACCCGTGCAAGTCGCTGCGCTTAACCTCCCGTGCCGGTTGGATGATGTGGGCATCTAGCGCGGCTAACGCCTGCGCGAGCGTACGGGTAACACGCCGCTCCGCTGGCTCGTACGAATTGGCCAGCTCCTCCATCCCCTCGAGCTGCGGCTCGATAGCTGGCTGAGGGGATGGGGACAGTGGCATGATGATCGGCACGATGAAGGAGCCTTGTTCGGTGTGCCCCATTCGGGCCTGAGCGACGACGTCGTCCCCGAAGCGAGAGAAGTTGCCCGCAATGTTGCCGCGTAGTCGTACGGAGGTGGTTCCGGCGGCGCGCAGCATTGCTGCGGCACTGGTGACCATGGAAGCACCGGCAGCCAGTGGGATGGAGTCGGCGATGACGATGTCGTTCGCGGCTCGCAGCCGAGTCACGTCGACGAACTGGTTCTGGATGCGGCGGGCCACCTCGACCTGGGCCAGCTGCGCCCAACTGGCCAGCCGGCGCACTATGCCGTACCACTCGACGCTCCCGAGCTGAACCTGCTCCGTGATGGCGAGTGCTGCCGGCGCGTCCGGGTTTCGCCATAGTGCGCCGGCTGGCCCTGGGGCGCCCCGCTTCCATCCTCCGGTGCGTAGGTAACTTTCGACATTTGCCGTGACGTCCCGCTCCGTGGTCGTCGGCTCTGGGCGCAGAACCGGTGCCGGTGGGTGGGACCTGCGCGGCTTAGCGGGGTTCATGCTGGCCGTCCAAATGAGGCAAGTAAATCGGTGTGCCATTCGTCGAACGTGTCGGCTGATAGCCGGTGCGACTTCGGCACGTGCACGCTTTTTGCGTCCACGCCGTCGACTCGGACCCAGTACGCGGCCGCGGCATGGTCCGTGCCGGTTGCGTGGTGCGTCATCCATCTGGTGACGTCCTTCGTGACGATGACGAGGACGAGGTAGACCGGCGTGCCGCGCAGTGCCCACTTCCGGCACCACTCGGGTTTCAAGCGCACAACAGCCGACTTTTCGTCCAGCGTCGAGTTGCTGGTGCACTTGACCTGGACTGACACTTCGGCCTCCGCGAACGAAACTGTGCAATCGATCGCGAGGACGTCTTCGTCCGGCGAGGTTTCCGACATCGGCACTCCTGCCTGGCTGCACACCGAGCGCAGGTAGGCCACGCCGTACCGAGCTTTGCGCCCTGTGTTGGCGAGCGTGCCCGAACCGCCCGACAAGTTCGCGTCTACGGCGCCACTCACCGTCTCCGCCTAGGCCCCGACTCCGGACTCCGCGCCGGAGTACTACTGCTGTGTGTTGCCATGGAGGGCAGCTTCAAATGTTTTCACGGCGTCGGCTTGCACGTCGTCGCCGCGAGGGGCTTGGTGGTCGGGGTTCTGCTCGGCAGTTGACACCCGTGCGTACCCCACCAACATCTGTCGACAATAACCTCGGTGCAGAGTTATTCGTCGTTGTTTCCCGGCACGCGTTGCCGACGGTGGTCACCGGCACTGACATCAACTGGCCGGCGAGTGCCGAGAACGAGGGTTACTCGACGGTGACGCTTACCCTGCCCGCCGTCCGCAAGACGCGTTGAATGTCACGGCGGCAGTGAGTGCTTGGCTTGCATGGCGGCCAACTCCGGCGAGCCTGGCTCAGCGACACCCGATGGAAGCGGTCCCCTCGCTGGTGCTCGGTTCCTGCTGCTGTGCACCGGCGGTATTCGCTCGTTCCTCACGGCCGCCACCGGTGGCTTGCTTTTTCCGGCCGCCCGACTTCGTCAAGGGTGGGTGCCCCTGCGGCGGCAAGGGGGCCGATGAGCGCTCGACAACTTTTCCGGGACCCGGGCCTCGCCGGCCTCGGTCCCTGCGGGAGTCCCGGAAAACTTCTCTCCCTAACCCCCGCCCCTCCTCGCTGCGCTCGGACCACCTCCGGGGCCCCTTGAGCACTACGTGCTCGGGCGGCCCGGGGAAATGGTTGACAGACCCACCTGCTGATCCCCAGGTCACGTGGGAGTCCGGGCACTCGGTACAGGAGAAGAACGGTTGGGACCGGGCCAGACCGGGACATCAGCACCGTCGTCACCTCTTCTGGCGGGCACCCCCGCCACACCGACCCGGCGTAGGCAAAAACTGAAGGGAAGGAGACCACCATGCCGAGCTGCGTATCGTGCCGCGTCCCCCACCACACCGAAGACTGCGACCAGCACAAGCCCCCCAACGCGGCGGTATCCGGGCAGCCCTGGCTGGTGCGGGGGTGGCGCCGGGAGGGGAGTGCGAGGGAGGAGGGGACACCCACACGGGGATCGAGCTGTCGGGGTCGTCGATGAGACTGTGCACGAGGAGGGTGACACCGTGGACGTCGTGGGACCTTGTCGCAGGCGCGGGTGGGCGGCGACGATGGGCGGCGACGATGGGCGGGGGCGCTGGTGAACACCATGGGCACCTATGACGACGCGGCGCTGGAGGTCGAGGGCGCCGAGGAGCCAATCGAGGTCGGGGACTTGCTGGATGACCCGCGCACCGACGCCGAAGCCCTGTGCTTGTGTGCATTGCTGTGGACCACCACAACGGTGGCCGTGCACGTGGTGGATGCCTTGGTGAACACCGACTTCGAGCGGGCGGTCTACGGGGAGCTGTTCGAGATGATCGCCACCCAGGTCCGGGCCGGTAAACCGCACGACCCGGCGAGTATCGCCGCAGGACTGACTCAAGGCGGCCGGGCGGCGGGCCATCGGGGCCAGCAGCTGGTCCGGGCCTTGACCGCGGTCACTATGGCCGGTGGTTCCCCCGAGGCTGCCGGGCATTACGCCATCACCGTGGTGTCCGCCGCCTACCGGCGTGGCTTCCACACTGCCGCAGCGTCGTTGACCGAAGCCGCGGAGCAGCTACCCCAAGATCAATTGTTCGAGCACTTGGTGAGCATTGGTCGCGCCCAACGCGCGGCGACCGAACGGCTGCGCACCATCGCCACCACGCTGAGCTCAGACGAAACGAGGCCATGATGAGTCGACCCCGGCAGGGGATGCTGCTCGCCGTGGTGGCGGGCACGGGCATCACTGTGTGCGGCTGCGCCGCAGCACCGACACCACAGATGAATCCGGCCGGTGCCGCACCGGCCACCACCACGGTGGGGGTGGCCTCGGCGACGGAACCTCCCATCGGACCAACCCCGGGTGCCCAGACCCCGGCCCCGGTGGGCGCTAGCGGGTTTCCGATGCCCCCGCCGGGGACGTGTCACACCGGCACCTTCAACGGGCAACCACTACCCGACCCGGTGTGCAGCCCTGGGTCGACGAATCCCGCCGTCACGCAGGCGAACATTCACGACACCATCTGCCGGGCCGGGTGGACCGCCACGGTGCGCCCACCCGTCACGGTCACGGACAAGATCAAAGCCGCCTCAGCCCGCGCGTACGGACTCGGAGCAGACGCCCGGGGCGAGCTGGACCACGAAATTCCGCTGGAGCTCGGGGGAGACCCCGGCAGCCTCACTGACGTGGCGAACCTGTGGTTCGAGGTCGGCCCGATTCCCAACCCCAAAGACGGCACCGAAAACACCCTGAATCACGCCACGTGTCACGGTCTCATTTCGTTGGTGACGGCGCAGAGCACCATCGCCCATCGGTGGCCCACCGCCGTGGAGGACGCCGGTCTCATCGTGGTGGGTACCAAGGTGTGCCTACGTGCCGACCCGGGCCACTGCGTGGCGCGATAACCCACTGTTCTGACGCCGGCGCTCGGGCACCCGCTGATGTCGGGGTCTGAGGCGCAGCCTGTTGGGTGACTCATGCTCTCGGTAAGGCCCCGCTCGACAGACGGCGAAACCCGCTGGTCGGACCCCCGGGCTAAGGTCGCGGCTATGGGGGAGCCCGACAGTGAGGCGAGGCTTGCGGCGGAGCAGCGCGCCCGCGCGCTGATCGATCGCCAGCTCACTGAGGCGGGCTGGGTGGTGCAGGACAAGAAGAGCCTCAACCTGTTCGCCGCCGACGGTGTCGCCTGCCGCGAGGTCGTGATGAAGACGGGTCACGGCCGCGCCGACTACCTGCTGTACGTGGACAGAAAGGTCGCCGGGGTCATCGAGGCCAAGCCTGAGGGGACGACCCTGTCGGGGGTCGAGTGGCAGTCGGCGATGTACGCGACGGGCCTGTCGGCCGACGCACAGCTCAGGTCGGTCACCGTCGACGGCCGGCTTCCGTTCGTGTTCGAGGCCAGCGGGTCGGAGACCCACTTCACCAACGGGTACGACCCGGACCCGCGGGCCCGCCGCATCTTCAGCGTCCCGAAGCCCGCGACCCTGGCCACGATCATCCGGGACGCCGCGGCAGACCCAGACCAGCCGACGTGGCGAGCCAAGGTGCGTCAGCTGCCCGAGCTCGACGAGGCGCCGCTGCGCCCGGCGCAGATCACCGCGATCCACGGCATCGAGCACAGCCTGGCCGAGCAGCACTTCGACCGGTCGCTGATCCAGATGGCCACCGGGGCCGGCAAGACCTACACCGCCGTCACCGCTGCGTACCGGCTGCTCCGGTTCGGAGGCTTCCGGCGCATCCTGTTCCTCGTCGACCGGAACAACCTCGGCACGCAGACCCTCAACGAGTTCCGGAACTACCGCACCCCCGGGGACGGGCGCCGTTTCACCGAGATCTACAACGTCGACAAGCTGACCAGCGCCGGCACGCTGGGCTCCTCGAACGTCGTCATCTCCACGATCCAGCGGGTCTACAAAGCCCTGAACGACGGTGAAGTCACTGACGCCGACGACCCAAACCTCGACGACTACGTCCCCGACGTCCCCGTCACCGTCTCCTACAACACCAACCTGCCTCCGGAGGCGTTCGACCTGGTCGTCGTAGACGAGGCGCACCGCTCCATCTACGGGGTGTGGCGCGGCGTGCTGGAGTACTTGGACGCCCACGTCGTCGGCCTGACCGCGACCCCGGGCAAGCAGACCTTCGCCTTCTTCCGACAGAACCTCGTCTCGGAATACACCTACCCCCAGTCCGTCGCCGACGGGGTCAACGTCGACTTCGACCTCTACCGGATCCGCACCGAGATCAGCGAGAAGGGCGGGGTTATCGACGCCGGCACCATCGTGCCCAAGGTCGACCGGCGCACTCGCAAGGAGCGGCTGGAAGCGATCGAGGAGGACTACGAGTACACCCACAAGCAGCTCGACCGGGCCGTCACGGCCAAGTCCCAGATCCACCTCGTCCTCGAGACGTTCCGCGACAGGCTCTTCACCGAGATCTTCCCCGGCCGATCCACCGTCCCCAAGACCCTCATCTTCGCCAAGGACGACGCCCACGCCGAGGAGATCGTCACCACGGTCCGCGAGGTCTTCGGCAAGGGCAACGACTTCGCCGCCAAAATCACGTATGCCGCCCGCGACCCCAAGGCACAGCTCCAGGCTTTCCGCACCAGCCCGTCGCTGCGGATCGCGGTGACCGTCGACATGATCGCTACCGGCACTGACGTCAAACCGCTCGAGTGCGTGTTCTTCATGCGCGACGTCCGCTCGGCGCAGTACTTCGAACAGATGAAGGGCCGCGGCGCCCGCACCATCGCACCCGCCGACTTCCAGTCCGTCACGCCCGACGCGGCCACCAAGACCCGGTTCGTCATCGTCGACGCCGTCGGAGTGACCGAGCACGACTTCGCCGACCCTCCGCTCAACCGTGACAAGGGCGTCTCCCTCAAGAAGCTGCTCGACAGAGCCGCGACTCTCTCCCTGACCGAGGACGAGACAGCGACACTGGCCTCTCGGCTGGCCAAGCTCGAGCTCGAGCTCACTCCTGAAGAGCGCGCCGAACTCGACCACGTCGCAGGCGGACCCGTGCGCGACATCGTCCGTGGCCTCGTCGACGCCGTCGACCCCGACACCCAGGCCAAGATCACCGACGGCGCGACCGACCCAGCCGCCGCGATCCAATGCCTGCTCGATGCCGCGATCAGACCCATCGCCGCCAACCCCGAACTGCGCGGCCGCATCCTCGAGCTGCGCGCCACTCATGACCGCGTCATCGACGAGGTCAACAAAGACGTCCTCCTCGACGCCCACGGGGTGGTCGACACCGGCCGGGCCAAGTCCATCGTCGAGTCCTGGGCCACCTACCTGATCGAACACCGCGACGAGATCACCGCCATCCAGATCCTCACTGAGGCCAAGGAACGCCGGGTCGCCTTCGCCGACATTCAGGAGCTCGCCGACCGGATTTCTCGCCCTCCGTACAACTGGACCCCCGACCTCATCTGGACCGCGTATGCCGCCGTCGACTCTGATCGAGTCCGACGCAGCGACCACCACACCCTGACTGATCTTGTGTCCCTGCTGCGCTATACGGTCGGGGTCGATCGAGAGTTGGTGCCTTATGCCGAGCGGGTGCGGGAAAGGTACGCCGCTTGGCTGGCTCAACAGAAACAAGCGGGGACGACGTTCAGTCCCTTGGAGAGGTGGTGGCTCGACCGGATGGTCGAAGTGATCGGATCATCGGCCGGCATCACCGCCGACGACCTCGACGAGGCACCCTTCACCGACATGGGCGGCGTCGACGGCGCCCTCCGAGACCTGGGCGACCGCGCCGAATCCGTACTGGCACAACTCAACGCGGAGCTCACCGCGTGATTGGGGCAACTCCTGCGGAATGGCGAGCGTCATCGCTCGAATCAGTGACTTCCAAGGTTGAGAAGCGGGATCCGGTTGAGGCGGGCCGTCATGAGGTTCGCTACGTCGACATTGGAAGTATCGACGGGTCGCGTCACCGCATCGACGAGGTCTCGTTGGTGGAAGCCGCTTCGGCGCCGAGCCGATGTCGCCAAATCCTGCGCTCAGGCGACACGGTGTTCTCGACCGTGAGGCCCTACCTCGAGAAGATCGCCTACATCGATGACTCGCTCGATGGGGAGTTCGCGTCGACGGGCTTCTGTGTGCTCCGGCCGTCCACGGACGTACTCCCGAAGTACCTCTTCCACTTCGCCTCGTCGCGTGGTCTCATCGATCAAGTCCTTCCGTTGCAAAGGGGAGTGAGTTATCCAGCGGTGTTGGACAAGCAGGTGCGAGCCTGCACGATCCCGTTGCCGGGCAAATGGGAGCAGTCGCGGATCGTCGACATCCTCGAAGACCACCTCTCCCGCCTCGAGGCTGCAGAAGCAGACCTCGGCGCTTGTCTTCGGCGACTCGACGTCCTTGATCGAGCGATTCATCAGCGTGCGCTTCGCGGTGAGTTGATCGCTCCTCACCCATCCGACGGGGCCGGCCTTCAGCTGATTGGGCAAGCACCTCCGCTCGACATCCTCCACGTCGCTGGCGAACGGGTATGGCCCGTCCCGGACGGCTGGCTCTGGATTCGACTAGGTGACGTTTTCAGCGTGGCCGTTGGTACCACTCCTTCCCGAACTGATCCGAGCGCCTGGGGCGGCGACGTCCCGTGGGTATCGAGCGGCGAGGTCGCATTTGGTCGGATCGGGGCGACGCGCGAGATGATCACACGAATCGCGGCAGGTGAATCCGGGAAGCGCGTCCATCCCCCGGGGACCGTGATGTTGGCGATGATTGGTGAAGGCAAGACACGAGGTCAGGCGGCCATTCTCGACATCCATGCGGCTCACAATCAGAACTGCGCCTCCATCAGGGTCAGCGAGACCGACGTGCTGCCTGAGTACGTGTACGCGTTCCTGAAGGAGAGATACCTCGAGACCCGCCGAGATGGCGCAGGTGGAAACCAACCGGCTCTGAACAAGAGGTCGATCTAGCGGATCCCAATACCGATCCCTCCTCTCGGCGCTCAACGCCGGCTAGTCGCGGCGATCGAAGAGGGGGCACATTCCGTTGCTCGCATGCGTCTCTCGTTGGAACAGACGCAGTCTCGAACGTGGGGACTGCGCCAGGCGTTGTTGTCTGCAGCGTTCTCGGGGAAGTTGACTGGTCGCCATACCGACGAAGAAGTGATCGAGGAACTGGCAAGTGTCTGACGCGGCCACCCAGGTGCGGATCGAGTGGGCGCACACCTATGACGGGTACCGTCGGCTTGCCTTGCCGCCCGAGAAGCTGGAGAAGGTGCTTCGTAGTGTCTCAGCGACGAGGCAGCAGTTCGTCATCTCCGGGGGAAGTCTTGGCAGGGCCACGCAATCGCCAGCCTGGGCGTCGAGATCCACGTGGTGGAACTGCCAGCCGAGCTTGTCAGCTCCATCGCCGAGGCACAGAACCGTCAGTACCGATGATCAAGGATCAGAACCATGAGTGATGCCCGCCGGCTGGTCGACAAGCTGTGGTCGTACTGCGACGTCCTGCGCGATGACGGCGTCGGCGTCATCGAGTACACCGAGCAGCTGACTTACCTGTTGTTCCTCAAGATGGCGCACGAGCGGGCGACGCGGAAGATGGCGCCCGAGCAGATCGTTCCGGACGTCTTCTCCTGGCAGCGGCTCCTCGACGCCCAGGGAGACCAGCTCGAGCTCACGTATACCCGGATCCTGGTGGGGCTGGCCCGCGAGCCCGGCGTCATCGGCACGATCTTCCGCAAGGCGCAGAATCGGATCCAGGACCCGGCCAAGCTGAAACGGCTCATCGTCGACCTGATCGACAAGGAGAACTGGTCCCAGTCCGGCACCGACATCAAGGGCGACGCCTATGAGGAGCTGCTGTCCAAGGGAGCCTCGGACAAAGGCTCCGGCGCCGGCCAATACTTCACCCCGCGGGCGCTCATCCAGGCGATCGTCGACGTCATCCGGCCGACCGTCGCCGACACGGTCGTCGACCCGGCATGCGGCACCGGCGGCTTCCTGCTCGTTGCCCACGACCACGCCAGCGAGGGCGCGGCGTCGATGACCCCGACGCAGCGCGACAAGCTGCGCGACGGCCTGGTCCGCGGTTACGAGCTGGTGGACGGCACCGCTCGGCTGGCCGCGATGAACCTGCTGCTGCACGGCATGGGCGCCCCGAACGGGGAGTCCCTCATCGAGGTGCGTGACTCCCTCATCGCCGACCCGGGCGAGCGGTGGTCGGTGGTCCTGTCGAACCCGCCGTTCGGTCGCAAGTCGTCGGTGACCATGGTGGGCGCCGATGGCCGCGATGTTCGCGAGGACCGCGAGATCGAGCGTCAGGACTTCGTCGCCACGACGAGCAACAAGCAGCTCAACTTCGTCCAGCACATCGCAACGATCCTGGACACGAACGGGCGCGCTGCCGTCGTGCTGCCCGACAACGTCCTCTTCGAAGGCGGGGCCGGCGAGACGATCCGCCGCAAGCTGCTTACCGACTTCGACTTGCACACCATGCTCCGCCTACCCACGGGCATCTTCTATGCGCAGGGTGTCAAGGCCAACGTCCTGTTCTTCGACAAGAAGGTCGCCCGGCCCGGCCAGCCGTGGACCGAGCGGCTGTGGGTCTATGACCTGCGCACCAACAAACACTTCACCCTCAAGCAGAACCCCCTGCGGCGGGCCGACCTCGACGACTTTGTCGCTTCCTACCAGCCGGGGAAGAACCGCGTCGAGCGCAGCGAGAGCGAGCGGTGGAAGCCGTTCACCTACGCCGAGATCGTTGCGCGGGACAAGGCCAACCTCGACATCACCTGGCTACGCGACGAGTCCCTGGAGGACCTCGACAACCTCCCTGCACCGGAAGTGATCGCACGCGAGATCGTCGAGGACCTCACAGCTGCACTCGCGGAATTCGAAGCTGTCGCCGCAGCCCTTGAACGCGCTTCCGTGGAGCAAACGAGCCCTTAGCTCCGGTCGTAGGTGCCCGACCGGACGCCGCGCTGGGCGTCCTTATGCGGCCAGCGCCAACGTCCAGGCCGCGCCCTCGCCAGATCGGTCGCGAGCACCCGGGTGAACCCCTGAGAATCTGCCCCCTGAACAGCGACCAGCAGTCGACCGGCGTGGTCGAAACCCACAACGGGAGAGGCGTGTCGCGTATTCGATCGTTCGTTAGACGCCTCGAGGTGGTGGCCGCGAGAACCTGCCCTTCGTGCAAAGCATGTCGTGTCCGCGTCTTTGTCAAGCGTTCGTCCGTCCGCGGGCGGTGTCAGTGCGATCAGGCTGGCCTGCAGAAGCTCGGTTATCGCAGGCGCGAAGCCCTACTGTTCATGGCATGCCGTCGGAGACCGTGGGCCGCGTCGACCCAGGGAAGTTGGGCGTGCTCCATACCTATACCGGCACCCAACTGGGTCCGCCAGAGACGTGGCCAGTGTCTGGCGGTGGCTATCCCGATAGCCTTGCGCTGGCAATCCTGGACACCATCTTTTCCGTTGGCGCCAACTATGACCGGGTGGTGCTGCCACTTCTGCGGCGGTACCGGGACCACCGCAGGGCCATGAGGGCAGACCCCGCCCGCGATGGAGCCCGGGAACTTGCTGACGCCATCAATGTCGCCGGCGGTCCCGACGCATTCGCTGACGCAGGCATCCTCGACAACCATCAACGAGCTTGGCGCCGCAAGACTGCCCCGCTGAAGACTGCTGCCGCCCTGCACGCCGCGACCGCGTTCGTCGCAGAGGGGATCAACAGCACCTCGCAATTCGTCGCCGCGACCGCAACCGACAGCGTCGCAGTCGAGCGAGTGTGGCGGACCACCCCCGGGCAGCGCAGCCGCACGGCAGTCGGCTGGGACTACCTACGCATCCTCGCTGGGGGCGAGTCGGTGAAAGCCGACACTATGATTCGCCGATACGTCGCCGCCGCCTTGCGACCCGACTATCCAGGAATTGCGGTCGCCGCCGACGAGGCCAAGGCCCTGGTGCAGGCCCTAGCTAGTCAGATGGATGTCCGCGTATCTCTCCTCGACCACGCCATCTGGGCACACCAACGCACCCAGCGATGACATAGCCGAGCGACGCACGCACTACATGGGGGAGGGTGGGCCCAACCTCTTCGAGCCAGGCCACAGTTCATGGTTTGCGGGCAATGGCGCGTACTTGCCCGCGACCAACCGCTGATGGTGCCGTGCGGTTCCCTGGCCTCGACACAACCTCGCGCACCGACAGGCCCGCTGCCGTACGCAAGGCGGTCAGCGCAGCCGCGAGGTCGTCACGGGTGGCGATGGTGGCCGGATCGATACCGCCATCTTGCTGGTCACCGGGGTAGCTCAGCCACACGCGGAAGCCATCGGGCGCAGGCGCGAGGTGTACGGACTCTGTATGGAGTTTGCCGACCGCCTTCACGTCGCTGTGACCGTCTGCACAGGATGGGCCATCTGTCGTCGTCAAACACGGAGAACGCATGATCCCTCTCGAAGTCGCCGCTGATGGTTCGCCGCCAACCGTAACCTGGACCTGCGGCATTCCCAGTAGCCCCCCGGCTCAGGTGCGCCTTGCGGGACACTGCGTAGCCGCTGATTGCTGTGTGGTTGGGGTACACCCACCGCACAGAACTGTGCAGAAACGTGCAACCACCCATGGGAACGTTCCTCTGGGGTCTAGACCCACGACGCGGCGAGGTCGCTGGTAGCGGGGGAGCGGGTGACGTGCGACAGCTCGCCTGTAGCCCGCCGCGGTGGTTCTGGACTGTGCCAGTTGGGGATCGTCTGCGGGACGGCCGGCCGCGCTCGCGGCCGACCTGGACGGTGAGTTGGCAGCGAGCCAGACGTTAGGTTCACGGTCCATGGTCGTCGATCTGGATGACGGCTTGGTGAGGCCGCACCGATGATTCCGAGCTTCGCGACGGGTCTATCTGTGGAAGAGCCGCCCGCGGTTGTCCAGCTCGCGGTCGATACCAGCACACACTCGAGGAGCAAGGGAGCACCCCATGGGTGAAGTCATCGCCTCCGCATCAATGTCCCTGGATGGTTACATCGCCAAGCAGGACAACACGATCGGGCGTCTGTTCGACTGGTTGCAGAACGGAGACGTCGAGTTCCCCACAGTGGATGAGCGCATCACGTTCCACATGAGCGCGCCCAGCGCCGAGTACTGGGGGAAGTGGGTCGGTGGGCTGGGTGCGCTGGTGTGCGGGCGCACACTGTTTGACTTCACCGACGGGTGGGGCGGAACGCACACCATGGGCGTACCCGTGGTCGTGGTGACCCACCACGTGCCGACGGACTGGGTCGAGGCCCACGCCGACGCCCCCTTCCACTTCGTCACCGACGGGGTGGAGGCTGCGGTGGCTAAGGCGCAGGAGATCGCTGGCGCGGACACCGTGGCGGTGGCAGCCGGCACCATCGCGCGTCAGTGCCTCGAACTCGGTCTGCTCGACGCGGTCGCCGTCGACCTGGTGCCTGTAGTGATGGGCCAGGGCCGCCTCTTCTTTGGCGAGATGTCGATGAATGATGTTCCGCTGGCCGACCCTGTCGCCTGCGTTCAGGGGGACCGCGTCACCCACATGCTGTTCCCCGTAACGGACCAGGCGAGCCGAGGATGAGGACACTTCACGTCGGCTTGCGGGTCGCAGACCTCCAGCGGTCGATCACGTTCTACACCTCAATCGGCTACGAGGTGCTCGGCGAAGTACCTGCCAGCGAGTTCGGCACGTTGACGATGCTGAAGCTCCCCCGCGACGAGTTCGTGACCCTTGAGCTCGTTCACGAGCCCAACCACGGCCGGGTCGAGCGCGGCGGCCTCCATCACCTGGTCATTCAGGTGGAAGATGTGCACGCAACGGCTGCGCACCTGGCTGCACGAGGAGTCCAGACCGAAGCGCCCGGATCGCCAGATGGCTCTGCAGACTTTTGGACGGCATGGATCACCGACCCGGACGGCTACCGCATCGAGCTCGTCGAGTGGCCTGACGGGCATCCGGACGGCATGACGCGCTCCGACCTGGCGGTTGCCGGGGGGGGCGATGACCGGGTCCCATCCGCGCAGTGCACGGGACGTGGTTGAGGAGCTGTTCCGACGGCAACGGGCGGCCGACGCCACGGTCCTAGACGACCTCGTGGCCACCGACATGGTCAACCACGCCGCCGGCCCCCAGGGCCGCGATGGTCTGAAGGCGATCTTGCGCACCATTGAGGTCGACCTCGGGCCGACCGATCTCGAGCAGCACCACCTCATCGGTGAGGGAGACCTCATTGTCCAGCATGTGACGCTGCACGGCACCCATCGAGCATCGACGATGCCGCTGCTCGCCGGCGCACCGGCCACCGGCCGACCGGCAGTGTGGAGGTTCATTCACATCTGGCGAGTCGCCGACGGGATGCTCGTCGAGCACTGGGCCTGTCGCGACGACATGGGCCTGCTCGAGCACCTCCGGCCGTCATGACCCCGGGCCCACTGACCGTCGGCGTCGTGACGCCGCACGTGGCGGCGGGAGCTGAGGTCGAGCTGCCGGTTATGCCGCGCGGTCGCGTCGCCACGGTCGTGGCCCGAACAGGGTAGCTCCGAGTCGGGTCGGCCCACGAGCACCGCCGTCTCCGGATCAACGACCAGCGCCGCGGAGGCAGCGACACCGAGCCGGACCCGGGCGAGGCCAGAAAGAAGCAGGCTGCGCGCGTACAGCCAATGGGGAACGTCCGGCAGCGCCACCAGGAGTCCCCGCCGGATCGCCAGGTAGATCCCCCGGCGGAGTCGTACCAGGTTTCATCTTCGAATCGTAGGTCCGTCACGACCGCGAGCAATCACACGGTTCCGCACACCGATCGGTCAACGAACAGCGCTTCGCCGGCGCCGCTCCCGCCGCGTAACAGCGCGCGGCGGTGAACATCGAGGCCATCCCGGTGGGTGGGGGTAGTGGGGCCGAGCGCCTGCTGCCGGTCCCTAGAATCGGGGTCATGGAGTGGGCACTTTGTTCGGCCTGGCGGCTTGTGACCGCGCTACGGACCGGCGAGGTGACCTCGGTGGAGCTGACCGATGGGGCGATCGCCCGGATCGAGCGGGACCGGCCGTTGCTTGGTATTCCTGTGACGGTCAAGGAGTCCTACAACATGGCCGGGTTGCCCACGACCTGGGGCATGCCGCAGTACGCGAACTATCTACCTGCTGAGGATGCGGTGGTGGTGGCGCGGTTGAAGGCCGCGGGCGCGGTGATTCTCGGCAAGACCAACGTGCCGTTCATGCTGCAAGACTGGCAGAGCTTCAACGATCTTTACGGCACCACCAATAATCCGTGGGACCACGGTCGCACGCCGGGCGGATCCTCGGGTGGATCAGCGGCGGCGCTGGCATCGGGATTCGGCGCGTTGTCTGTCGGCTCCGACCTCGCGGGTTCACTGCGCGTCCCGGCGCATTTCTGCGGAATCTACGCGCACAAGCCCTCGTTCGGGCTGGTGCCGACCCGCGGGATGGCGCCGCCGCCGGTACCGGCGTTGCCGATCGAGGGTGACCTCGGCGTCTGCGGTCCTCCCCCACTGCCGGCCGGCGGCGACCTCGCCGACGTGGGTCTAGACCCCAGAGGAACGTTTCCATGGGTGGTCGCGCGTTCTGCATAGTTCTGCGCGGTGGGTGGATCCCAAACGCATGGTCGGCCAGACGATCGCGCCGCATTCATCCGAGGGTGAGGTCGACCGGCATCTCCGCTCGGGTGGCTATGTCCACTACGTCCTGACAACGACTGGTCGACCCCTCCGCTAGCGCCTCGACAGCGTAGGCAGCCAACAGCGCGGACCAGCCAAGGGTCATTGCAAGATCGAGCGGGAGTGTGTCGACGAGGGGCACGGGGGACAGACTCACCGCGCCGCTGACTCGATCGATGTCGAGGTAGGCGTTCATCGTGGCAAGTGAAGGGTGAACAGCCCCATTCAGGTTCCGATAGATGCTGTAGATCGTTCGTTGTTTACCGGTGAAGTGCTCGCAGATCTGAGCAAAGTTCGGTGCCTGACGGCCCAGGTCGCGCTGACGGTCGGCTGCCTCGTGCAGCTCGACAGGGATCTGGTCTCGCTCTACGAAGGTCGCTAGGTCAGAAACAGTCTTGTCGTGCTCACCGGTCATCGTCGCCACCAGACGCTGTGGACCATCCTCGGTCACCCGCACCCACTGAGCGATCACGGCGTGCTCTAGCGCAACCCGGGCGATAGCGCAGGCAGGATAGAAAAGCTCGAGGTCGACCAACCTCATCCCCGTGGCCGCCTGGTTGATGGCATGCATGGCGAGCGGCCAGACGACGCGGAAGTTGTTGTCGCGCTCTGGTGTCACCCGCCAGACTCGCTGGCCCGGTGGCCGGTCTCGGTAGAGCGCCAGCACTTCCCTCCCCGCTTCGAGATACCGCTCCGCAATTACCTGCTGGTTGTCTGCCACTGGGCTGAGTCTGCCTTCTGGCGATCTGTGGCGGGCCGCCCTTGCAGGAGCGCCGCCAGGGCGGACTGGCCGACTCAGCGGCCGGTCAGTGGCCGGGTGCGGTCAACGGATGTTCTCTGCACCAACCCCATGCGCTGCTTCCCGAGCGTCGAAGAGGGGCCCGGGGAGAGACACCTCGCTCGTCACCGGACGGGGATCCCCAACGGCGGTTCGCTGGTTCAGCCGAGGAAGCGCACGTCCAGAGGCGTCGTCGGCGGTCCCGCCGTTCCTCGTAACGTGGAAGGCTCGTCCGTCAGGTCGCTCGCTCACCGCCTCGACTAGCTCACCGCCTCGACTAGCTCACCGTCCCGCCACAGCAGGGCGACGCCGTCATCGACGGCGTACCCGTCGGGCAGCTCCCCGGATGCGACCATTGCCAGGTAGGCCCCTTGCCGGTCTGCCTCGCCGAAGTAGTGCGGGCAGGCCGAGCCGGGGAGGAATCCCAGCCCGTCGGCCAGCGGGGCAAGCGGACCGAACGAGTCCGTGGACGAACCGTCGAACCAGCAGTTCATCCCCGCTGAGATCCCGGCGAGCACTGTCCCCCCCGCGGCTGCCTCCTCGAGAACGGTGTCGAGCCCGTGTAACCGCCACACCGCGAGCAGGTTCGCTGTGGACCCCCACCGACGTAGACGACATCGTGGTCGAGGACTCGGTCGAGATGATCAACTGGGATTGCCCCCTCCGGCTCGGTGTTGAACAGGGCCAGCACCGTGGTCTCCGCTCGGCCATGGAAGGCCGAGTGGAATTTTTCGACCTAGCCCGCGTCGTCGCCACTTGCGGTGCCGACGAAGCACACCCGCGACCGACGCTTCCGGGTCAGGGCAAGCAGGAAGTCGTCCAGCAACGGGCCGCGGTCACCCGCGAGGTCGGGGCTCGAGAACCCCCCGCCACAAGCGTCAACACCGTGCCACGTCTGCTAATCACACCCGCACTGTAGGAACGCGACCCACGCCACCGGGGAGGCGGCCGCCCGTGGGCCACCGCATCGACGCCCAAAACCTGGAGGACGACCACGGCGTGCCCATTCGCACAAGCGAAGAGGTGTTCCCGTAAGCCGAACAATCAGCGCGAACACCGGAGCTCGGTAGGGGTGCGTCCGAGG
>JAABUL010003857.1_pt1 | contig 21253 bp, 12 predicted proteins | sample 5559151 | NCBI WGS metagenome assembly JAABUL01 (sample SAMN10711876, study PRJNA513368) | rock metagenome | isolation source: Antarctica rocks | place: Antarctica: Victoria Land, Pudding Butte sud | reverse complement strand
GGGGCCGTGGTGGGGGCGCTCGTCGGGGCCGTGGTGGGGGCGCTCGTCGGGGCCGTGGTGGGGGCGCTCGTCGGGGCCGTGGTGGGGGCGCTCGTCGGGGCCGTGGTGGGGGCGCTCGTCGGGGCCGTGGTGGGGGCGCTCGTCGGGGCCGCACTGATGATCTGCTGCCAGGAGAGAGGGTAGCTCGGGTTGATGTCATAGTGCGTGCCGCCCAGCGCCTCGGGTCCTGTATTCCAGACGATGAGCCCGGTCGCGCCGTTGGAAAATGCGGTGTTTTGCTCCTGCTGGATCATGGCGGCGCGCCGCGCATCGCCGATCCCCTGGATAAAGCCGTACTCTTCGATCTCAAACGGCTTGTTGTTTTGCTTGGCCCATGCCCCAACCATTGGCGTCGTAATGGTGAGGTCATGATCGGTCGTCTCAGGGTTATATGGGTCTCCTGGATACGTATGGATCGTGACCATATCGACGTGCGGCAGGCTGAAAATTTGCTGCCAGGGGATGCCATAGCTGGGACTATTGAGGAAGCTTAGACCTCCCGCGGCGATGAGGTGATGCCCGCCGTCGTCGTTGTATGTTTCCGTCGTAACACCGTTGAAGAAATCGATGTACCCCTGAGCTGTCGTCGTAACGCCGGATGTTGCGTTAACAGGTTGGACCTCGCCTTCTAAAGAGTAGTTGGAAACGTTTGTAGCATTCTTATAGCGAGTGGTTACAAACTGGATAAAAGGTGTCCACAGGGTAGCGTTGTAGGGGTTGACGCCTTGCTTCTTGAGGTGGTTGGCAAACGTCGACATGTCTATCTCGACGAACATGTGTCGTAACGCCGCTTGCTGCACGAGATAGTCCATGTTTGACCATACGACCGGATCGTACACGTTCACTGTTGGGTCGTTTAGCTGGTCGGTGGGTCGCAGGAGGTTATATCCGGCCTGCTGGGCAAGGTTCAAATCCCAGTCGATACGCTGGGTGAACGCCGGGTCAGTCCAGTTGTAGCTCGGCGCGGAGCCGCCACGAGACTGGTACAACGTGGTCCCATAGAGTTTGACCGGGATGGAGTTGTAGACGAATTGCTGGCCGTTAGCCTGGAGGAATGACGACTGCGGAACCGCGGCGGCGTTGACGGCATGGGGCAGGGCGACGAGAACGTTCGTCATCAATAGTGCTAGTAGCGTGGTTATGAGATTGCGGCGTCGCTTGGGCTGGTGCATAGAGCGCGTTCTTCCTTTATTCATTTCAGCGGCGTGATGTCATCGTTGGGTGCGCCAGGACCATCGTTCGAGTTACAACGCCATGTGCGCTTATTTCCTTATCCCCGCCGCGTGGCGAACCTAAGCGTCGTGGCGACCCTAAGGGCTCGTTAAACAATTACTTCCCGTTTTTGGGCGCAGGCTCATAGCCGCTTTGCCCGACAGCGGCGGGAAGTTATTCCTTGGCGACTCCTAAGCGTACGGTAGTCCAGGTGGGTACCGGCCCGCAATCCCCTATTTAGGTACTCTCAGCCAGGAGGAGATACCGCGCCGTCTCGCCTACATGTCGCCGCGGAGGTCGGATAATGGCGCCGCTGGCGCCGACTCACGTGCGACAAGCGGATCGTGACGGACCATGTCGATGCCATGGTTGCCGCGCAACAACGTAGGCAGTGATATACGAACTGATACGTGAATGATATCCGATAGAGTCTTCTCGTCCACTTGTGGGCTTAGTATCCTAGACACGAACCTTGGAGAGTTACGGTCTCTTACTGGAGCAGGCGCTTCCGCTCGTCCCCCACTGGCCGAACGGCGGGAACATTCTCGCTAGATGTTTGAGTGCGACAGCCATGAGACTATTGCAGCCGCTCAGGGAAGCGCGCCATGTGAGTTTGGGCCGCCGGAATCCGGAATAAGGATGGGCTGTGATGAAAAGCCGTGTCTCTATTACAATGCTCGTTTCTTGGGCCCTGACCCTCTGTCTTCTTCTCTCCCCCATGTCATCCGCGCATGCAAACTCCACGTTAGGGCTTTCTAAGGTCGCGTTAGCGCGCCATGCGGTTGGAGCAAACGCGTCCGCTACATTTCCGGATTTGCCTCCTGGTTTTGCGAAAGTTCAATTGGCCCAGGGCCTCACCAATCCAACCGTCTTCGCTTTTGCGCCAAATGGCGACATCTACATCGGGGAACAGGCGGGAAGGATTTTAATCTACAGAAACGGCGTCATATTACCAACGCCACTTATCTCGCTGACTGTTGATGGCACAAATGAAAAGGGATTACTTGGCCTCGCCCTTGACCCCAATTTTGCGGCCAACGGCTATATGTACGTTTCCTATACAACCGCGGACGAGCACGCCACGCTTGCGCGGATTACCGTGCAGAATGATGTCGCGAGTCCTGCGAGCGAAGTTGTTTATATGAAAGGCAACCAACTCCAAAACCCCCATCATAGCGCGAATGACCTGCACACAGGGCCGGACGGCATGTTATGGTGGACTGTCGGCGACAACGTTCCGTCGATTTCAAATGCGCAAACTCTGACGAATATCTACGGCAAAATCCTGCGGTTCAACCGCGACGGTACGATTCCCAGCGACAATCCGTACACGCATATACCGGGAGCGGTTCCTGCAATTTATGCGTATGGTCTGCGCAACCCGTTCCGCTTCACGTTCTTGCCTAATGGCAAGCCTATGGTCGCCGACACGGGATCAAGCTATTGGGAGGAGATGAATACTATCCAGTCCGGTGGCAACTACGGATGGGATTTCTATGAGGGCAACTGCTTCAGTTGCGGCTATATCAATCCCACCTACGCCTATGGTCACCTCCCAACGGATGGCGCCATCTCTGCCATCTCCGCCTATACGGGCTCGGTTTTCCCGCAACAGTATGACAACGTTGTCTTCTTCGGTGACTACAATCGCCGGGACATCGAAGCCGTGACCTTTGACCCGACCTACGGCACGGAGACGTCTGACGCTGTCTTTGATAGCAGCGCCGGGACAATCGCCGATTTACAAGAAGGGCCGGACGGCAATCTGTACTACGTGGACGTCTTTGAAAATGCCTTCTACAAGATTTATCCGGTTGGCCCATTCCCCCCTGTTGCGGCAGCCTCTGCCAGCCCCAATGCGGGGTTGCCGGCACTACCTGTCCAGTTCTCGTCAGCGGGATCGAAAGATCCATACGGAGTACCGCTCACGTATTCTTGGGACTTTGGTGATGGGTCTGCGGTGTCTACACAGGCCAATCCATCGCATACGTATGCGACGACCGGAACGTATACGGCTACGCTGACTGTCAGTAACGGCACACTGAGTGGCTTTGCGTCGACCAGGGTCGTTGTCGGACACACCCCTCCGTCCGCCTCTATCACCTCACCGGCGGCCGGCGCCACGTACAACGGCGGAGACGTTATCTCCTTCAGCGGTTCGGCAAATGATGCGGTTGATGGCACGCTCCCGGCCAGCGCCTACACCTGGACGGTGGACTTTATCAGTAATGGCGCCGTGCAACCCTTCTACCTCAATGAAGCCCCTGGTCCCTTCGACGGACCCATCACCGATACCACGAGCGGGACCTTCCAAATCCCGCGCGACGTGTCGCAGACGCCTGACTCTTCCTATCGCATTACCCTGACGGTGGTCGATTCGCTGGGTCTGCAGACGGTTGTGACACGGACGATTCAGCCCAATCCGGCGAGTTGGTCGGTAAACACGAATATTCCGAACACCTCCTACGTGGTTGATGGCGCCTGGCAGACGAGCCCCTACAACGCTCAGGACGTCGCCGGCGTGCAACATGTGTTGGCGGGTGTGCCCACGCAAATGATTGGTGCGACGCGCTATCGCTTCCATGACTGGGCTGATGGGGGCGCCTTGATGCATACCATCACCGGCTCCGCGGCAGGCGGCGCCTACACCGCTGACTACGATCCGGTGCAAAGTACCATGCCCTCTCCGTGGCAGAGCATTGACGTGGGCAGCCCACTGATGGCAGGGACGGCTGACTACTCGGCCAATGACCAGACCTTCTACCTCGATGGCAGCGGGTATGACGTGTATGGCGCACATGATCAATTCCACTATGTCTACCAACCGTTGAACGGCGACGGAACCATCATCGCCCGGGTACGCTATCAGACGAATTCGGATCCATCGGCGAAGGCGGGACTCATGATCAAGCAGTCCACCGCGACCGGGGCTGCTTATGTGAATGCGTTTGTCACGCCGAACGCTAGTAGCGCCACGCCAAATATCAACGGCGTGGCATGCACCCCAAACGGCTGCGCGGCGCCCTTATCGCCGATCACTCCACCTGTCGGTAATGGCGTGAAGATGCAGTGGAACTTTAGCGGCAGTAAGACGGTCACGTCGACCACAGCGCTCGCCGGCTACAGTTCCCCCAACCAATGGCTCAAGTTGCAGCGGATTGGCCATACCTTTACCGCGTCGTACTCCACAGATGGAAATGCATGGACACAGATCGGCTCGACGAGCATCACGACGATGACCGCCGCCGCGACGATCGGCTTGTTTGTGACGTCGCATAACATCGGGCAATACAGCAGCGCCGCCTTTGACAACGTGCAGGTTATTAGTGCGGCCGGCAACCCCCTCCCGGCGCCCTGGCTGGATGGGGACATTGGCTCTCCAGCCATTGGCGGATCGGCGAGCTATGCCAACGGCGTGTTCACCGTGAACGCGGGGGGGAACGACATCTTTGGAACGGCCGACCAGTTCCACTACGTGTGGCAGTCGCTTACGGGCGACCACAGTGTCAGCGCGCGCGTCAGTTCGCAGACCAATACCAGTTCCAGCGCCAAAGCAGGAGTGATGCTACGCCAGAGCGCGGACGCGAGTAGTCCCTTCTACGATGCCATGGTGACGCCGGGCAACGGCATCAAAGTACAGTACCGCGCAACGCCGGGTGGCAGCGCTGTGACGAAGGCCACTATCACCGGGACCACGCCGGCGTACCTCAAGGTGGCGCGATCTGGCAGTTCTTACACGGCGTACACGTCGAGCGACGGCGCAACGTGGACAGCCGTCCCCAACTCAAGCGTCACGATAAGTATGAGCAGCACGGTGCTGGCGGGCCTAGCCGTCACCTCGCACAACACCGTGGCTCAGGGCACAGCGACCTTCGACACCGTGAACATACAGTAAGCAGAACGTAGACGTGTCGTGGCCGCCGTCAATTGTGGCGCCGGCCACGGCGCCTAGACATCCCACGAGCGCTTGGGAAGGCGGTAAGATATGCAGTGTTCCTACCCGCGGCTCTTCATGCGGTCGGCGCTAACACTCTTGTTGACTATCCCGAGTGTCCTGGCGACCGATTTCGTTTTTAGGCCTGCTCATGCCGCAGGTGGAACCGCCAGCGCGCTGGCCGCGTTCGTCGGCTACGCCGAAGACAAAGAGACTAACACCCCCAACCCGGCGGCGTTCCCTGTTCCCTGGGCGGGGGCGCCAAACACGATTTTCCTCGGTGGACCTGTTGTTGGTCAAACGGCGTGCCATGCGCTACTCCAGTGCTTCGACGCGGGCGCGATCCGGCTCGACAATGGCGGTACGAGCGATGTCACAGTCGATAGCGTCGCCGTCAATGTGCGCGCCTCGCTCGCCGGGGGCAAGCTGTTCAATCTTTGGGGATCATTTACTATTCCAGCTGGCAAGAGCGCGATCCTGACCGAGAACCCGCCCGGTAATAATCCGAGCTACGATAACTTCGATACGAGTGGATATCCCAAGAATAACTGCACCCCGATCTCTGCCGCGCCGATCATCACGATCACCATCGGAGGCGTGTCAAGCGTGCTCGTAGATAGTACGCACGTCCTCGACACGGGTGGCATCGACGTGGGATCGTGCTCCCCCCACATGAATGAGTCTATCCAGTGGCGGCCCATTGGCGCGGCGGGCCTAAACACGGCATCCCTTACGCTCGGCCCCACCATGGCTAACCAGACGGTTGGTCAGCAAGTCATAGAGACAGCGAGCCTCCTGGACGGGAGTGGCGCCGGGCTGCCCAACGTCGCCGTCAACTTCACTGTGACGAACGGCCCTAATGCTGGACTGTCCGGTCGCGCCCTCACTGGTCCGACCGGACAAGCGTCTTTCCCATATATCGGCGCCGCGCCCGGCATGGACACCATCGTCGCCTCGGTCACGTCGGTCGGCGTATTCTCGTCTACTCAGACAAGCGTGACGTGGACCGCGGCGGCGACCACCCCGGCGGCGACCACCCCGGCGGCGACCGTGACGCCCACGTCGATCGCGGCGACCGTGACGCCCACGTCGATCGCGGCGACCTGTCCAGCGGGCTGGAGTTGCGCCGATATTGGCAGCCCCGCACTCGTAGGGAGTCAATCGCTGTCCAACGGGATCTGGACGGTCGCCGGGTCGGGGCGGGATATTGGGGGGACAGCCGACCAGTTCCACTTCGTCTGGCAGCCGTTGACCGGTGCTGGCGGCATCCGCGCGCAGGCGCTGAGTCAGACCAATACGAACAGTCGCGCGCGGGCGGGCGTCATGCTGCGCGCGAGCACCGATCCAAGCGCGCCCTTCTACGCGGTCGTGGTGACCCCGCAGCGCGGCCTCTTCGTCCTCAAACGCGCGACGCAGGGGGGCGGGGTCAGTACGGTCGTCAACCCTGCCGGGACGGTGCCTGTCTACCTGCAGGTAGCGCGCGCGGGCGACGTCTTTACCGCCTATACGTCGAGCGATGGGATGACCTGGACGCCGATCGCGGGATCTAGCGTCACCCTTAACCTCACGGGGACGCTCTTGGCGGGGATGGCCGTGACGGCGCACGACGTCACCAAAGTAAGCACGGCCACGTTCGGCACGGTCAGTAGCCCGTAGTGTCGTGGTCGTGGGCTCCCTAGCGCCCACGACCACGACACTGCTTGCTCAGGTCGCGCGTCCGATGACGCAACCTAGCGACGGATCGCGCATGCGATGACGAATCATGGCGAGTTCGCCGTATACGTTCGGAGTACACCGTATATACGGATGAATTTGCCCACACCTGAATGATATGAGTGTGACCAAAATCCGTGGGGAATCGCTGTGGCAGGGAGGAAGCGGTCAGCCGCCTTCCACAGATTTTGGTCACACTCGAATGATATATGGTATCGGTATAGCGTCGGTCGCGCAGGCATCCCCATTCTACTGGAAACATAGGTGATCACAGGCGGGCCTGCACAATAAGGTGCGGCAATGCCCCTGTCCGGCGTGGTTAACGGCACGGCTTAGGAGGACTAAATGGATGAATTGATGGACTACACGGTCGGCCAGCTTGTGCGCCGGTTTCAGGACAAGGACCTGTCACGCGGTCACTTCATGGCCGCACTGGCTGGCCTCGGCCTATCGACCTCTGGCGTGGCGACGCTTCTCGCAGCGACGGAGCGCGGCGGCGCGCCGCGCTCCACGCCCGCGCACCATGCGACAGAACACCACAATAAGACGTTGCACCATGAGCATGTCCGGCGGCAGGCCGCCGCCGCGCGCGGGGAGCCACGCGCCGCCGGCGAGGACGTGTCGGCGGTAGCCGTGCGGCGCGCGCAGGCGCTACGGGAAGTGCTCGACGACTATGCCGACGACGCGGTGGTCGTCGACCCTCTCTTCGCCGCGCCCATCGTGGGCAAGGAGTCCATTGCACGGCGTAAGATAGCCGAGATGGTAAGCATGGACGGCGTCACGATGGAGGTGATCAACCGCGTCGCGCGCTACGATGAGGTCGTGGCCGAGTGGATCGTGCGCGGCACGCACCAGGGACCGTTGATGGGCTTCCCCGCTACCGGACGCCTGATTGAGATCCGCGGGCTCACCGTCGTCACGCGTGCGCGCGGCAAGATTACCAAAGAGTCGCTCTATTACGATGTGGCGGATCTGTACCGCCAGCTCGGCTAAACGAGTGTAGAGGTGTTACGATGCTGTCTATCTCCAAAGCGCCGTCTGCGCTGGCCAGCGACCTCATCCCCGTGGCCTCCGGCCTGTCATTTCCGACCAGTTTAACCTTCGATGACGTGGGCGTCGCCTACGTCGCTGAGGCTGGGCTCCCCTTTGATGGAGCCGCGCCAGGTGGACGCGTGTGGCGGCTCGATCCCGACGGCGAACGCGCGCTGTTGGTCGAGGGGCTACGCCCGCCTGTTAACGGGCTCACCTTTCACGATGATAATCTCTACATCTCTGAGGGCGGGCAGCCCGGACGCATCAGCCGCGTCGATTCGGACGGGTGCCGCGTGACGATCCTCGACAACCTGCCTGGACCGGGCAACTACCACACCAACATGGTGGCTTTCGGACCGGACGGCAAGCTCTATTTCAGCCAAGGCGCGATGACCAACACGGGTATCGTTGGCCTTGACGCCTATGAGATCGGCTGGCTGCGCCGTCTCCCCCATGCCCACGACGTGCCCGGACTCGACATCGTCCTCGTAGGCGGCGACATCGAGACCGCTAACCCCCTGTCCGACGCGCCCGGCGCGCGGACGCGTACGGGCGGCTTCGTCCCCTTCGGCACACCGGCGGAACGAGGGCAGCGCGTGCCGGCGGCGCTGCCATGCACGGCGGCGGTCATGCGTTGCAACCCCGACGGCAGCGAGTTGGAACTTGTGGCCTGGGGGTTGCGCAACGCCTATGGATTGGGCTTTCTGCCCGACGGCCGCTTGATTGCCATCGACCAGGGCGCTGACGACCGCGGCAGCCGTCCGGTCGGCGACGCGCCGGACCTCTTGTTCGACGTGGAGCCGGGCGCGTGGTATGGCTGGCCGGATTTCATCGATGGCGACCCCATTGATAATGCCCGCTACCAACCGACCCGTGGACCCAGGCCCACGTTGCTACTGGCCAACCATCACGACCTGCCACCGCCACGCCATGCGTTGTTGCGCTTCCCCGCGCATGCGGCTGCGGTTAAGTTTGACGTCATCCCTATGGAGGCGCCGGCCCTCGGAGGGCAGATCGTCGTCGCGCTATTCGGCGACGAAGCGCCCATGACCGCGCCAGATGGACCGCGCGTCGGGCGCTCCGTGGCGCGCATCGACCCGGGCGACTGGAGCCTACATCCCCTCGTGGCTAGCCCGTTGGAGCGACCGATCGACGTGCGCGTCCACCCATGCGGCGACGCCTTGTACATCGTCGATTTCGGACGGTTCGAGATGAACGCCGTTCGCGGCGTCGTGGCCGAGGCCGCGAGCGGAACGATCTGGCGGTTTCCGACGAGCGCCATTCGTTAGCTTATTGTCCGCGCTCGTTGCTCCAAGAGATAGTCATGGCTCCTCGATTTCAGGGGGCGTACGGCGAGAGTGGCCTATCGATCGACTACGTTCACGGCGTCTATTGAGGACACGTATACGAACAGGTATTCGAACCGTATCCCTTTGAGTCTTTATGTCCGCGCGTGGAGGCGCTATCGTGTCAATAGATGATCGTACTACTCAGCTTAATGGTGGCATAATTGGGCCGAGTGTAACGGGACAAACGTGGAAAGGTTAAGAAATGGCTCTCTTTCGCTTATCGTGGTTGTGGGAACGGTCGGCGCTTCACGTCCTGAGCGCTCAGACGGCGGTACCTGAACTCGCTGGCATCCCGATGAGAGCGCCGGCACCTGAGAGTCCCGTGACACGGACGACCCCTGGTGGGGAACGCACGCGCGCCGACGCGCTCGACCCGGTCACCACCCCTCCAGAGCACGCACCAGTGATGACGGAGCGTGGCGGGGGTGGCATAGCGCTGGCTGCCCAGCCCTCCCGGCCCACGCCCTCGACGCCGCGCACACCGCTAACGACGTCACAGACGACGAGCGTCGAGTTGGTCGTGTCCCCTTTTTCCTCTTTCCGTGCGGTCGGCCACTTCCAACAAATACTCGCCGGCGCCCCGCATGTACAGGCCACGCGCTTGCGTCGTTTGCAGCAGGGGGTGCTTCAGATACGCGTGGAGTGTCGCGGCTCGACCGAGTTGATCGAGGGACTGCGCGAGGCCTGCCAGGATTCCTTTCGATTCCGCGTCCAATCACAAGAGGTCCACCGTATCGAGGTGGTGTTAGAGAGGGAGGAAATCGGATGAAGCGATGACGTACATGCTATAGCCTTAAACGATCGCGTACGATCAACCGCGCCAACGATGTTACGCTATCGCTCCTAACGCCTCGTAAGGGGCCAAATACGAGCGATGTCTAGCCCCCTTTTACCACGGGAAAGGATTGACATATGTCACGCCATTCTGCTACGCTCGCCTTGGCCTTCGGCCTAGGTCTATCCGCGGCCTTGCCCTCCGCCACCGTGTTCGCCGCGGCACCCAATGACCGACCTCCCAAGGTCTGTCTCAATCCCCAAGGTCGTCTTATTCCTTGTCCTGACAAGGACAAGATAGACAGAGATGCCCCAGAGGCACCGCTTGCCGTCGGCCTGCCCTTGAGCGCGCTCGCGGTGTTCGGCGTCTACGTCTTGCGGCAGTGCCGGCGCGACGCCGACGAGAGCCTCGACGGGCTAGCGGTGTAGGTGGAGCGGATGGCCTCGACACTCGAAAAACAGCCCATAGTTCCTCGCGACGGAGCGCCGACGGCCATCCGGCACTGGGGTGCGCCATTCTTGGCACACCCCAGTCGCCTCGCGCTTTCGGACCGTGGCCTACTAATCGTGTTGCTACTGGCTGTCGTCGCGGCCGGGTGGCCCTCGCTTGGCGGGCTGCTGGCGCTCGCCGATGGCGATACGCCCGTTTCCTTCGTCTCGCTGGTCCCCTTCATGGGCGCGGCGTTCCTGCTGCGCCGGTTCGATGGCGTGCGCCTCCGCGCGCGCCGGCACGACGGTTTCATCGATACGATTGTACTGATCCCGCTGTGCGTCCTGGCTGTCGTCGTGCTGCTCTTGCTGCCGGTGATGATGTCCTGGGACTACTGGCTCGATCGCCTGGACGTGCCTGGGCTGGTCCTATTGCTGACCTGTCTGGTCGTGGCCGCCTGGGGCGTATCAGGGTTGGTGGAGGCCGGCCCCGCCCTGCTCTACCTGCTGCTGGCCTGGCCGCTACCATATCTGCTGCTCTATAACCGCATCATCCCCGCGCTGACCGACGTGACCGCAATGGCAACCCGCACGGTCGGTCCGCTGCTTCCCTTCTTTGGCATTCAGCCGGATCCGCAAGATGCGCACGCGCTGCTGGTCACATACCAGGGCCACCTCAACTCCGTCGTCGTGGCCCAGTCCTGCGCGGGCATGAATGGCGCGCTGGGACTGGCCGTCATTGGGTTGCCGATCGCGCTGCTGGGACGCGGCTCTTGGGAGGCGCGCGGTATGTGGCTGACGCTGGGCATCGCGCTATCCTGGCTGGTCAACGTCGTGCGCATCGTCGCGATCGTGGCGGCGGTTGGCTTGTGGGGACCAGGCATGACCGATGCTCTGATTCACCCCGTCCTGGGCATGATCCTCTTCGCGTTGAGCTTCGCCCTGCTACTCGCGCTGGCACCGCTTTGCCACCTCGACATCGGCGCATCGTGGCGCGCCGCGTGGGGCGTCGGCACACCTGCTGTGGCGCGCCATATTCTAGGCCGACGCGTCCCTCTTATGCTGAGCGCGATTGTGTGCGCGGGCGCCCTCTTCGACAACAACATGACGCAGTTCCGCGGCGTGTCCGAGTCGACGCTGCCGCGCATCGGCCTCGCGCACGCGAACACGCTGTTTATGGCGCCCCGTGGATGGCGCCAGGTCGACGCGCAACCCATCGACGGTTGGGCGCCGCTATTCGGCCCATCGACCGTCGCGGCGGCGCTAACCATTGCCGCTCCCCGGCAGTCTCCCGTCTACGTGCAGGCTATCCTGACGCGCGACCCGTCGACCTTCAACATCTATAACGTGGAAGACTGCTACGCCTTCCACGGGTACATGCTGCGCGCGGTTCATCGTGTGGCACTGGGCCACGGAGTCACCGCGACGCGGATTGACTTTCAGGACGGGGCCGACCCCGCCGTCGCCCTGTACTGGATTCAGCCTGTCCAAACACCGCAGGGCCTCTATCACGAGCGCGTGGTGTTGATCACCGATGCTCAAGCGACTCGCCTGCAGGACGCCGGGTCGGCGTCCGCTAGCGTGGACGTAACTCCGGTGCAGCGTCTGGCCGACGCGCTCCAGGAGGTGTTGTCGCCTTGGACTGGTGGTAGCTCTGGGCAGGTCTACCAGGCGGCCGACACCCAGTTGCAGCGCCTCGGTCAGTCCGTGATCGCGCAGGAGTTGGGCAGTGCTAGTTAGTGGACATGAACGACAGGAAGGTGGACGAGCACTATGCGGCACAAGCGGATAAGCGGACACCGTCGGCGCTGGGCGTTATCCTTGCTCCCGTTCTTGCTGCTGGCGCCGCAATGGGCGTCGGGTGCCGTGGCAACGGGGCAAAGCGGGTGGCAGGGACGTACGAGTGCATACAGCCGGGTGGGCAACGTAAGAGGTGACGTGCGGAGTCGGCAAGCGCCCATCACATTCGTGTTCTCCTCGTTAGGGTGGACAGCGCAATCCGTCAGTGGCTCCAACCCAACTCTCGACCTCTACATCCCAGGTCCGGGTGATGTCGTCTTTGGTCAGACCAACCACCTCGCTATCGTCTACAGCGCCTCGCCGGCGGTCGACGCGCGCCGCTCATGGCTCTCCGTTTCCGTGAACAACATCTACGTGTGGTCACACCTCATCAGGGGAGGGTCGAACGGACCGGAGACACTCAACGTGCGCGTTCCGCCCAGTATCCTGATCGGCAACGGCTACAATCACCTTCAACTTTCCTTTGGCCTGCGCGACATGCTCAGCACAGGCGGGACGGCGTCACCCGCCGCGTGCGTAAACGACACAAATCTAACGGCGACCGTCTACGGGACGAGTAGCCTTGCATACGACGTGCGTGACCGTGATCGACGTCCTTTTCAGCCTGATCTAGCGCGGTTACCTGGCCCCTTTACCTCCGAGGGAACGATAACGCCCGCCCACATCGCCATCGGATTCCCCGCCGCCCCCACCGATGTCGAACTCACCGGGGTCGGGCGGATCGTCGCGCGTTTCGGCGAAGACGCGTCAGCACAACCTCCGCTTGTGACGACAACTCTTGCTGCGTCCCTTCCCCGCCAGGCCCCCGCAGGGAGTGTGATGCTCATTGGCACGCCGCGCGATAATCCCGTTATCGCCCAGTTGGCCCCGTACGCTCCCGTCCGTTACGGTAGCGGGACGTGGCGCGACACCGAGGGGCGGGCGTTACTGCCCGACGAAGGCATCATCATCGAGACGCCTAATCCCTGGGATTCTCATGGAGCTATGCTCATGCTCACTGCTAACGGCCAGGTGGGCATCCGGCGCGCGTCCCTTGTCCTCAGCAGCGCTACCCTACGCGGATTGTTGCACGGACCGTTCGCTCTCATCCCGATCGAGCCATCCCTCCGACCCACCTCGCCATCCCCACGCGACAACCTAACCCTGGATGAGCTGGGCTACCAGGCGATCACACTCGAAGGGGATGGCGAGCACGCGACGCACGTCAGCTTCGATCTGCGGCGTCTGCCGACGACGGAGGGCGCTGTCACTCTCGTTTACGGTCACGGCGCGAACGTCGACCCGGCGACCTCGAGCGTGCGCGTGGATCTCAATGGCTACCCCCTGGCCAGCCACCCCCTCAGCGCGGACGACCCGCCACGCCTACGCTGGCGCATTGCCCTCCCCGCCGATCACCTGCGCCTTGGGACCAACACCCTGACCATACGCTTCTTTTTGGGGGCACTCGGAGCGACGTGCCTCACGCCACTCTCCAGCATGTGGGCCGCCGTCGATGCATCGAGCACATTGGCCCTTCCATCATCGCATGACACCGGCAACCCCGACCTGAGCCTTCTGCCGTATCCCCTGGTCGTCGACGGTGATCCGCGCAACACGGTCCTGGTGGTTCCCACGACAGTGGCTGATATGCGCGACACGATCAACCTCGCCGCGCTCTTGGGCGCGCAGTCAAAGGTGGATGCGCCGCAGTTCACGATCTTAGCGGCCGATCGCGTCACGCTGGATCGCCTTCGCGGCCACACCGTGGTGCTGGACGGCGTACCGCCGTCCGATCCGATCGTGCGCCACATCCAAGAGCAGTTGCCGTTGCGAACCGATACGACGGGAGCACCGCTTCAGTTAACCGGCGCGTTCGCCGCGGTCGCACGCGTCCGGAGCAATGTCGGCATTGTTGAGGAGTTCCCTTCGCCATGGGATGGCACACAGGCGACGGTGTTCGTGTCATCCTCTCAGCCCAGCTTGCTGTCCGCTGCCCAAGACACGCTATTCGGGGGCGCGTTGACTGGCACGGTCGCGACCGTTGACGCGACGGGGCGACTGCAAACGTTCGATTCGCGCACACCTGCCACTATGACAAGCGCCGGAACCGTAGCGCCCCCCGCCCGGCCGATCCGTTTGCTCAGCTTTATGGGGTTTGGGTTGCTCGTATTTGTCTTTGCAGCCACCGCCGCGCGCGCGGCGCAACGCAAGGGAGGATTGTCGTGACATCTCCGATGCTCATGTCCGTACGGCTGTCCATGGCCGCGCTGGTGACCATCATCGCTGTCGGCGTTGCCGTCCTGGGCCAGGTCGACGCGCAAGCGCTCCCGGTTGGCGCCGTGTTCCTGGCGCTCGTCGTCGCTAGCCGTTTCTCAAATCTTTACCGTTATGCCGATATCGCGGCGCTGTTACTGGGGAGTGGCGCCTACGCTGTATTGGAACGAAGCCGTGGCGGCGACGGCGCCGTGACGTGGGCGGCGGCCTCGGCCGCGCTCGTGGCGAGTGTCGCTGCCGCGCGCCTCGTCGAGTGGCGTCTGCGCGTGACGGCTCGGAGTGTGCGGCGCGCGGACGAGGTGATCGACCAGCTGACAATCCATGACCCCGTAAGCACGCTGCTTAGGGAGCGCTACGGAGAAATCGCGCTGGAGGAGGAAATTAGCCGTGCTCGTCGTACCGGCGCCTCACTCACCCTTCTCCTCCTCGCCCTCGACCCCGCTGCGGAGCACGGCGTGGACATCCGTCTGACAGCTGATGAAGAGGCCCGGCTAGTGGGTTCTTTCATACGGCTCAACGTGCGGTCGATTGATCGTTGTGCGCGGCTCTCCTCCACATTGTTCGCGGCGATTCTGCCCTCGACGGGCGCGGGCGGCGGCGCGACTGTAGCTCATAAACTGTGTCAGGACGGCGAGCAACACGCCGGACGCCCCTTGCGGTGCGCTGTGGCAACGTTTCCGGATCACGCCGTATCGGGTAAAGAGTTGCTAGCCGAGGCGCAAGCGGGGCTGCGACTGGCCCGGGCCGCCGACTTACCAGTGGTCAGCCCTACGATGCTGCACCCTACCGGCGCCGCCAACTAAGCCGGATCTTTGTTAAAGGAGGCGCGAGATGGTAAACCGAGGGAGGAGGTACGCCATGCCCCGTCGCATCGCCTGTCCACCCGCGCCCGGTTCGCTCCGACCGCGCCATCCAGCGCCATTGGCAACTCGTTTGCTGCGCCTTCTCGTTCTGCTGGTGGGCCTACCTGCGTCGGTACGACGCGATTGTCGTCGATCAGGTGCTCGATACGGCCCCCGCCTCGGCAGCGGGACCAGCGGGGGGACAACGGGGGACCGCCCGACGCTGTCGTGGCCGGTCGCGTTGCGGCAGGCGCAGGGTTGGTTAGACCCCTGGACCATGCGCTGGCGCTACTGGCGCGCCTGGTCGAGCGGGCCCCCACCGCCCGCGCTGCAAGCGTTGCATGATGCTGTCGCGAACGGGCGCCCTTTACACCTCCTGCTCCGTATGTAACAAAGTACCGACTAGTCTATAAGAGATCGACCGGCATTTCTAATCGCACAGTGACGCCGATCTAATCTAATCACACAGTGACGCCGATCTAATCTAATCACACGGTGACGCCGATCTAATTACACAGTGACGCCGAGAGTATAGAGAGCGTTCCCCACGGTTAGCTGACATGTGCGGCGGGTGTCGTGATGGGCGTCGCAGGCGCAATCGCGACTGGACATTGTGTTTAGCGACGTGCTAATAATGCACGGTGAAAAAGAGGTGCGACCGGACACTAGATCCCGTGTTTGCGACGAAAGGCGGCACCTCTCATGGACAAGCGCAGTGTTCTCCGTAATCTACTCGCCTTAATGTGTCTCCTTGGTCTGGCAATACCATATATCACCGCCCAAGCGGGCTCACTGCCACCTGCGCCGGGCCAAAACCACGGCGATGTTCCACGTATCGGGGTAGTCACCCATAGCGCGCTCTATGTCAAGGACAGTATGCTTGATTTACCATGGACGAGCGAGGTGAGCCAAGCATCCCGCGTTGGCCTGGCAGGAGCGCGCATTGGCGTGGTGACGAACGGCACACTTCTGGTCAAAGAAGGTGCGCTCGACGCACCGTGGTCGCCCCAGGCAGACCATGTCTCGAACGTCGTCCTCGACGGCGCACGTATCGGTATACTCAAAAACGGCACACTTCTGGTCAAACAGGGTGCGCTCAGGACTCGCTGGATCAGGGAGGCAGACCACGTATCCAGCTTCGCTCTTGCGACCACGCGTATCGGGATTGTCACGCGTGACACGCTCTATATAAAGGACACGATGCTCGGGACCCGTTGGATCAGGCTGGCAGATCATGTGTCCAGTTTCGCCGTTGCAGCTACACGCATCGGCGTGGTGACGAACGGTAGGCTCCTGGTCAAAGAAGGTGCCCTAGGGACGCCGTGGATCAACGAGGCGGACCACGTATCTAGCTTTGCGTTTGCAGACACGCGCATCGGTGTGGTGACGAACGGCACACTCCTGGTCAAGGACACGATGCTCGGGACGCCGTGGATCAACGAGGCGGACCATGTGTCCACCTTCGCGCTCTCGGGGGTACGCATCGGCGTCGTGACGAACGGCAGACTTTTGGTCAAACAGGGCGCGCTCGACGCGCCCTGGACCTGGGAGGCGAATCGCGTTACCACTGTCGCGCTCTCGGGGGTGCGCGTCGCCATGGTGACGAACGGCACACTCCTGGTCAAGGACACGATGCTCGACGCGCCCTGGACCTGGGAGGCGGATCACGTATCCAGCTTCGCGCTCTCGGGGGTGCGCATCGGCGTCGTGACGAACGGCAGGCTTTTGGTCAAGGGCGCCGCGCTCGACGCGCCCTGGACACGAGAGGCGGGCAACGTGTCCAGCTCTGCGCTCTCATAAAGGAAGGGGTTCCAGCGCGCATGCCCCCCTATCTGACCACCACCCAGGCGGCCCAGCGCCTCGGCCTCTCCCGGCACACGATCCTGCGCGCCGCCCGTCGGGGCGACATCGCCGTCGCGCACCGCACGCCCGGTGGCCGCCTCCGCTTCGCGCCCGCCGCGGTCGAGGCCTACGCCCGCCGATCGCGCGGCGCGTCCGCTACCTCCACCGCGCACGAGGGGCAGGAGGAGGAGGCGCGCCTGGGCGACAACCTCGTCCAGGCGCTCTTCGCGCACGCCATGGACCTCGTGATGGTGGTCGAGAGCGACGGGACGATCCGTTATGCCAGCCCCTCGCACCAGCGCGTGCTGGGCTACGCGCCTGACGCCCTGCACGGCCGGAACATCGCGGACTTCGTCGCACCCGAGGAGCACCCACGCCAGCAGGCCTACCTCGCTGCCGTGCGACGGCAACCCAGGATCGGCGCCTGGGTGGAGCGTCGCCTGCGCCACGCCGACGGCTCGGTGCGCATCGTGGAGGCCGTGACCACCAACCAACTGGACAATCCGGCCGTGCGCGGGCTCATCGTCAACGGCCGCGACATCACCGCGCGCGCGCAGGCGGAGGAGGCGCTGCGGCGCAGCGAGGCGCGCCACCGCGCCCTCGCCGCGCACGCCGCCGATCTCGTCCTGATCGTGGACCGCCACGGCATCTGTCGCTACGCCAGCCCCTCCCATCACCGCGTCCTGGGCTACCGACCCGACGAGGTGGAGGGACGACGGAGCGTCGACTTCGTCCACCCCGCGGATCTCACGCGGCTGCACGCCGCGTTCACGACGATGGAGGACGTCGGCCAGGGACACGGGGGCGTGGCGACGATCACGTATCGCCGCCTGCGCCGTGATGGCTCGTGGTCTGTACTCGACGCCGTCCTCACCAACCGCCTGGACGACCCGGATGTGCAGGGGCTCATCGTCAACAGCCGCGATGTCACCGACCGTGTGCGGGCGGAGGAGGCCCTGCGCCGCAGCGAGGAACGCTACCGCGCGTTCTGGGAGCACGCCACCGATCTCGTGGCCATCACCGACGCGCAGGGGGTCATTCGCTACGCCAGTCCCTCCTACGAGCGCCTGCTCGGCTACGCGCCGCGCGTCCTGGAGGGGACGTCGGCCCTCGCCCTGGTGCATCCCGACGACCAGGCCCGCGTGGCGGCGGGGATGGGGGAGCACGCGGCGCGGGTCGGCGGCGTGGACCGGGTTGAGTTCCGCGTCCGGCATGCCGATGGCTCCTGGCGCACCATCGACGTCACGACCGCGAATCGGCTGCACGATCCTGCCGTAGGCGGCATCATCACGACGAGCCACGACGTGACCGCGCGCACGCGCGCGGACGAGGCGCTGCAGCACCAGGCGCTGCACGACGCGCTCACCGGCCTGCCCAACCGCACCTTGTTGCACGATCGCCTGACGCAGGCGCTCCGGACCACCGCGCGCGAGCAGACCCCGCTGGCCCTGTTCCTGATCGACCTGGATCACTTCAAGGAGGTCAACGACACGCTGGGCCATGAGGCCGGGGACGCGCTCCTCCAGCGCGTGGCGGCGCGCCTGCACGACGCCCTGCGCGCCTCGGATACGGTGGCCCGCCTGGGCGGGGACGAGTTCGCCGTGCTCCTGCCCGACGCCGATGCCGCGCAGGCCACTCAGACGGCCGACAAGCTGCTCGCCGCCCTCGCGGAGCCCCTCACGGTCGAGGGGCAGCGCCTGACTGTCGGCGGCAGCCTCGGTCTCGCCCTCCACCCCGCCCACGGGGCCGACGCGGGCGCGCTCCTGCGCCACGCCGACATTGCCATGTACGTGGCCAAGCGGGCGGGTGGAGGCCGCGCGGTCTACACCCCGGAGATGGATCACCACACGCCGCGCCGGCTCACCCTCGTCAGCGCGCTGCGGCAGGCCATCGCGGACGGCGACCTGCGCCTGCATTATCAGCCGATGGTGGACGTGACAACGGGCCGTGTCCAGGTGGTGGAGGCGCTGGTGCGGTGGCAGCACCCTGAGCTGGGGCTGCTCCCGCCCGACCAGTTTATCCCCCTGGCCGAGGGGACCGGCCTCATCGTGCCGCTCACGCGCTGGGTTCTGGCGGAGGCGCTACGTCAGGTCCGCGCCTGGCACGACGCGGGCCTGGCGCTGGGCGTGGCCGTGAACATCTCCGCCCGCGCGCTGCATGACCCGGAGTTGCCCGCCACGATTGTCGGGCTGCTGCAGGCACACGTGCTGCCGCCAGAGCGGCTACGCGTCGAGTTAACCGAGAGCGCCGTGATGGTCAACCCCGCGGGCGCGGTGGACATCCTGACGCGCCTAGACGCGCTGGGGGTGCGCATCGCCATCGACGACTTCGGGACGGGCTACTCCTCGCTGTCCTACCTCACGCGGCTGCCCATTGACGCGATCAAGATCGACCGCTCGTTCGTGACGGACATGACGCGTGATGACGACGACGCGACGATCGTGGCCTCCACCATCGGGCTCGGCCACAGCCTGGGGTTGCGCTTCGTGGCCGAGGGGGTGGAAAGCGGCGAAACGTGGCAGGCGCTGGACGCGCTGGGGTGTGATGCGATCCAGGGCTTCTACGTCAGCCGGGCGCTGCCGGCCGATGAGCTGACGCGCTGGCTGCGCGCACGCGGGGCCGCGTGACCCTCCACCCTGTACGCCCAGCGCATGCGCGATAGGGTTTCATTAGTACCAGCACCATGCAAGCTATCGGCGCTTACCTCCCGCGTAGACATGATAAAGGCTGCCTGAGAATAGACCAAGCGCAGACAATGGGCCGCCTACTCCGTCGCGACGCTGTTGCATAACTATTCACTGCGCCAAGATCATCGATGGCTCCCGGTGTCCGCCGCCATGCGTCCCGTACGTGGACCACCGATCACGCGGAGAGGGTAGTGGGCATAGCGAAGCGGACCACGATGGTAGCGGAAGCGCCGTTTATATTCTGCGCTCCGGCATGAAAGCCTTTCGCCGAAAGCTCTCACCACCGGCCCAGCGTCTCGCGGAGCCGCTTGTCGCTCCATTTCGCATAAATGCGCGTCGTCTCTCGTTTAACGTGGCCAAGGTGACGAGCCGTTTCCTCCAGGTCGTGGGTCTCCGCGAAGAGGCGCATGCCGGCCACGTGGCGGTGGCGCAGGCTGTGCATCCCTTTAGGGACGACACCAGCCCTGTCGCAGACGGCGGTGATGTGCCGCCACGCACTCTGCGGCGCGCGATAGGGTAGCACGTACAGGGGGTCGCGCAATGCTCCCCTACGGGACATGTCGAACGGAACGGCCACGCCTGCAATCCCGTTCTACATGTCCCGGTCGATCGCGAAGCGCGAGACCCTGTCAGTGCGGCACGCCCGTTTTCGAGCGTGAAGGTTGGGGCGATCGCGCTGCTGAACGTGCCGTTGGCTGCGGTCCGTTCCGGGGTTCCAGGAGCACGGCGGGCGCTGCGGATGCGCCCGCCGTGCGAGAGCGGTGAGGGGATCGGCTCAGGCGGCGGCGCGTTCATTGACGGGTCGGCGGCGGAGGTCCGCGCGCTGGAGGGCCGGGGGCAGGTAGGCGGACTGGTCGGGCGCGCCGACGTCGGTGCCGGGCGGGACGATCGCGTCGATCCGGTCGAGGATCTCGTCGGTGAGCGTGACGTCGACGCCGGCGAGCAGGTCGTCGAGCTGCTCCATCGTGCGCGGCCCGATGATCGCGCTAGTCACGCCCGGGTGGGCGATGGCGAACGCCATCGCGAGGTGCGTCATCGGCAAGCCCGCCTCTTCGGCCAACGGGATGATCTGTTCGACGGCATCGAGCCGGCGCTCGTCACTGAAGCTCGTGAGCATGGCAGCGCGGCGCAGGTCGGTCTGTTGGCCTTTCCGGATGCGCCCGGTGAGCATGCCCTTCGCGAGCGGGCTCCACACCAGCGTGCCCATCCCGTAGCGCTGGGCGACGGGCAGCACCTCAGCTTCGATGCCGCGGTTGAGGATCGAGTAGGGCGGCTGTTCGGTGCGGAACCGCTCGAGGCCGCGCCGCTCGGCCACCCACTGGGCTTCAACGATGTCAGAAGCGGGCA
>JAABUL010003856.1_pt1 | contig 21254 bp, 19 predicted proteins | sample 5559151 | NCBI WGS metagenome assembly JAABUL01 (sample SAMN10711876, study PRJNA513368) | rock metagenome | isolation source: Antarctica rocks | place: Antarctica: Victoria Land, Pudding Butte sud | reverse complement strand
GGGCTGGCGACGATCCTGCCGGCGCCGCTGGCGCTGTGCGCGCCGGGTGCGTGGGCGGTGGCGCTGATCAAGCCGCAATTCGAGGCTGGGCCGGGCCAGGTCGGCAAGGGCGGCGTGGTGCGCGACGGGGCGGTCCACCGCGCCGTCTGTACGCGGGTCGAGGCGTGGTGGTCGGCGCTGCCGGGCTGGTCGGTCGACGGGGTGATCGAGAGCCCGATCACAGGGCCCGAGGGCAACCGGGAATACCTGCTCGCAGCGCGGCGGGTGTCCGCCCTGCCCCATCGTTCCGGCGCTTAACCACAGCTTCCTCGTCGACAAGCTCAAGATCGACCAGTCGTTCATTCAGGCGCTCGGCAGCAGCAGCGAGGCGACCGCGGTGGTGCGCGCGATCGCAGCACTCGGGCGCAGCCTCGGTATCGTTACGATCGCCGAGGGCGTCGAGACGGAGGCACAGGAAGACCTCGTCCGGCTCGACGGGTGCGACGAAGTGCAGGGGTTCCTGTTGAGCAAGCCCGTGCCGGCCGCTGAGGTCGGCCGCCTGATCGCCTCGCTGCAGGCGCCGCCGCCCCGGACCCGGGCGGAACACCCGCAGCCCGTCGTGGCGTAGCGGCACGGACGAGAGTTCTTCCCCGCTATCCTATCGTTAACAATTCGATTCTGAGCAGCCTTGGCGTTCGACGTGCGAGCCAGTATGAGCAGCGTCAACAATTCTGGGGGGAACAGTGATGGCCCATACGATTTCGCGACGCGCCATGCTCGGCACCGCCGCAGCGACGTATCTTGCGGGACCGGCGGTCGCGCAGTCGATCAAGCCGAAATCACCGCTCGCCCTGACCATCGTCGATGTGGCGGGCAATCTGGCGCTGACCCAGAAGGCATTCGAGAACTATCGCCGCGCCAAGCCGGAGATGGTCTCACGGTTCACCTTCAGCAAGGCGCCAGCGCCGGAATTGCCGGCCAAGCTGCGGGCGCAGCAGGCGGCCAACCGGGTCGACATCGACCTGGTGCTGACCGGGACGGATGCGTTGGCGGCGGGGATCGAGCAGAAGATCTGGGCCGAGATGCTGCCGGTGCATTCCGCCGGCCTGCCGAACCTGCAATCAATCCTGCTCGAGCCGGCGATGCGGATGCAGGGGCTGGCGCAGAACCAGGCGGTGGTGATCAGCTATTATCCGTCGGGCCCGCTGCTCGAATACATGCCCGACAAGATCAAGACGGCGCCGAGCACGGCCGAGGAGCTGTTGGCGTTCACCAAGGCCAACCCGAACCGGTTCATGTATGCGCGGCCGGCCAATTCCGGGCCGGGCCGGACGTTCCTGATGGGGCTGCCCTATATTCTGGGCGACGCCAACCCGAAGGACCCGATCGGCGGCTGGGACAAGACATGGTCGTTCCTCAAGGCGCTGGACGACGGCATCGAGTATTACCCGACCGGCACCGGGGCGACGATGAAGGAGCTGGGCGAAGGCTCGCGCGACATGATCGTTTCGACGACAGGTTGGGACATCAACCCGCGCGTGCTCGGGATCGTGCCTAAAGAGGCGAAGATCGCGACGTTGAAGGGCTTCCACTGGGTGGTCGACGCGCATTACGCTGCGGTGCCGAAAGGGCTCGATCCGGAGCGCATGGCGGTGCTGCTGGACGTGATCTCCTTCCTGCTGACGCCGGCGCAACAGGCTTATGCTTATGACGAGGGCTATTTCTATCCGGGCCCGGCGGTGAAGGACGTGCCGCTCAGCTCGGCGCCGGCCGAGAGCCAGGCGGCGATCAAGGAGTTCGGCCGCCCCGAATACGACAAGCTGATCGCCGACGTGCCGACCGAGATGCCGCTCGACGCGGACAAGATGGTGCAGGCGTTCCGTCGCTGGGACGAGCAGATCGGGGCGAAGAAGACGAAGTGAGGACGGCCGGGTGACCATGCAGGCCGCCGCCTTTCGAGAGCTGCGGCTCGATGGGCTGAGCCGCGACTTCGGAACGCTCAACGCGCTGCGCGACGTGACGCTGACGATCAAGCAGGGCGAGTTCATCGCCTTGCTTGGGCCGTCCGGGTGCGGCAAGTCGACGACGCTGAACATTCTGGCCGGGCTGCTGCCGGCGACCGGCGGCGGCATCTGGCTGGACGAGCGCCGGATCGACACGCTGCGGCCCGAGCAGCGCGGCTTCGGCATGGTGTTCCAAAACTACGCGCTGTTTCCGCACATGACGGTCCGCCGCAACATCGGCTTCGGGCTGATGATGCGGCGCGTGCCGAAGGCGGAGGCGTTGCGCAGGGTCGACGAGGCGATCGCGCTGGTGCGGCTGCAGGGCCAAGAGAGCAAGCTGCCGGGCCAGCTTTCGGGCGGGCAGCAGCAGCGGGTGGCGATTGCGCGCGCCATCGTGGTCGAGCCGCCGCTGGTGCTGATGGACGAGCCGCTGTCCAATCTCGACGCCAAGCTCCGGCTCGAGATGCGGGCCGAGATCCGCCGCATTCATGCGACGCTGGGTGCCACGACGATCTACGTGACGCACGACCAGGAGGAGGCGCTGTCGCTGGCCGACCGCATCGTCGTGCTGCACGACGGGGTGATCCGCCAGGTCGGCACGCCGGCGGAGCTGTTCGCCCGGCCGCTGCACCGCGACGTGGCCGAGTTCATGGGCTTTCGCAACGGCATCGCCGGCACCGTCGAGCGCATGGAGGGGTCGGTTGCGGTGTTGCGCGTCGGCGACATCTCCCTGCGCGGGCAGGCTCAGGGCGAGTTGCAGCAAGGCGCTCCGGCGGTGCTTGCCTGCCGCCCGGACGACCTTGTGGCCGAGCCCGGGGGCGCGCTCCATGCAAGCGTCGTCTCGGCCGAATTTCGCGGTCACGACTTCACCGGCTTTGCGCGCATGCAGGACGGGACCGAGCTGGTGTTTACCGGGCCGACCGGGGTCGCTCCGGGGAGCCAGGTGACGCTGGCGGCCAATCCGGATCGCTCGCTGGTGTTTGCGGCATGACGCTGTCGCAGCGCTTGTCGCTGCGGGGTCTCGACGGGCTCACGTTGCTCGTGCTGCCTGCCGCCGTCCTGATGGTGCTGACCTTCGTCTACCCGTTCCTCTATGGGCTGGTGCTGTCGTTCCATCCCAAGCAGGGCGGTGCGCTGGCGAACTACGCTCGCTTCTTTGGCGACCCGTATCTCTATCAGACGGTGTGGACCACGCTGGTGCTGTCGGTGCCGGTCACCATCCTGAACCTGCTGCTGGCGGTGCCGATCGCGTTCCGGGTGCGGCTGATGCGGCGGCAGCGGTTGCTGACGACGATCCTGGTGGTGCCGATCACGCTGGGGACCGTCCTGGTGGCGGAGGGATTGCTGAACTATTTGGGGCCGCAGGGGTGGTTCAACCGGGTGCTGATGGCGGCCGGGCTGATCAGCCAGCCGGTGCGGCTGCTGCATAATTACTGGGGCGTGTTCCTCTCGCTGTTGATCACCGGCTTTCCGTTCACCTTCCTGCTCACCCTGTCCTATCTCAGCGGCGTCGACCCGGCGCTCGAGCAGGCGGCGGCGACGCTGGGCGCCGGGCCGCCGGCACGGTTCCGCCATGTGCTGCTGCCGCTGTTGTTGCCGGGGCTGGCGATCACCTTCTGCCTGTCGTTCGTGCAGGCGTTCTCGGTGTTTCCCTCGGCGGTGTTGCTCGGCGCGCCGGCCGGGCCGACGCGGGTGATCTCGATCGCGGCCTACCAGGCGGCGTTCGAGGAGTATGACTACTCGCTGGCCTCGGCGATCGCGATGATCATGGGCGTCGTGGAACTGGGGATCGTGGTGGTCGTGCTGGGCAGCCGGGGCCTGGCGTATCGCGGCCCGACCAGCGGCGGCAAAGGCTGATGGCGAACGCGGGGATGCGCAAGACGGTCGGCGAACGGCTATGGGCCGGCGCGGTCTGGACGCTGGTCGGGTTCTTCATCGTCAACCTGCTCGCGATGATCGCCGCGGTCATCACCAGCTCGTTCGCCACGCGCTGGCTGCGGAGCTGGTTGCCGGATGGCTGGACCACGCGGTGGTATGGCTCGGCCTGGGAGGAGTTCCAGCTTGGCGACGTGCTCGGCGTGACGTTTCAGGTGGTGTTCCTGGTGGTGCTGATCTCCGGCGCGGTCGGCGTTCCCGCGGCCTATGCGCTGGCGCGGCGCAACTTCCCCGGCAAGAACCTGCTTTTGTTGTTGTTCCTAGTGCCGTTGCTGGTACCGCCGATCACCTACGGCATCCCGCTGGCAACGGTGTTGTATCAGGCCAACCTGGCTGGCTCGATGGCGGGCGTGGTCGTCGCCAATTTGGTGCCGACCGTGCCGTTCGTGATCCTGGTGATGATCCCGTTCGTCGAGCAGGTGGATCCGCGCATCGAGGCCGCGGCGCGCGTGTTCGGCGCGTCGACCCCGCGCCTGTTCTTCCACGTGCTGATCCCGTTGCTGCTGCCCGGTGTGCTGGCGGCGCTGCTGCTGGTGCTGGTGCGCACGATCGCGATGTTCGAGCTGACCTTCCTGACTGCGGGGCCGACCAGCCAGACGCTGGTGGTGGCGCTGTATTACGCAGTGTTCGCGGCCGGGGTGCGGGCGGTGCAGTCGATCGACGCGATGGCGGTGGTCTACATGGTCACGACGCTGATCTGGCTGCTGATCGCGCTGCGCTTCGTCAACCCGACGCAGATCGTCGGACGAGCCAAGCGGACCTGACGAGTCGGGATCAGCGCGCGTCGTGGAAGATGATGCCGAGGGTGTGGCGGCGGCCTGAGCGGATGCGGCTGACGCCGTGGCGCATGGTGACGCGGTAGGTGCCGCGGGCGCCTTGGACGGGGCGCTGGTTGACGGCGAAGATCACGCCTTCGCCCTGGCGCAGCGAGATCACTTCGGCGCGGGATTGCATGCGCGGGCGCTGTTCGGTGAGGACGAATTCGCCGCCGGTGAAGTCCTGGCCGGGTTCGCTGAGCAGGATGGCGATCTGTAGCGGAAAGTTCAGCGCGCCGTAGAGGTCTTGGTGGAGGCAGTTGTAGTCGCCGGGGCCGTATTGCAGCAGCAGGGGCGTGGGCCGGGTCTGGCCGGCTTCGTGGCAGGCGTGCAGGTAGGCGGCGTGGTCCGCGGGGAAATGCGGCTCGCGGCCGAGCGCCTGTTCCCAGCGGTTGGCGATGGCGGCCAGCGGCGGGTAGAGCGTGGTGCGGAGGTCGGCAATGGCCGGCGGCAGCGGGTAGGCGAAGTATTTGTATTCGCCCTGGCCGAAGCCGTGTCGCGCCATGACGATGCGGGCGCGGTAGGCGGCGTCGTCGGCATAGGCGGCAGCCAGGGCGGTGCAGGCCGCGCGGTCGAGCAGGATGCCGATGGTGGCGCAGCCGTGCGCCGCGAGGTCGAGTTCGATGCGGGGCCAGTCGATGATCATGGGCCCAGTTTGGGCGCATCGGCCGCGCTTGCCACTCCGCCGCTTGCGCCGGCGTCGAGCCTTCGGACATCCGGGCGCGGTTGGCCCTCGATCGCGGCGGCAAGGTCGTGGGAGATTTGGGCCAGCGGCTCAGGGCGCATGTGCACCGCGTCCCACCAGAGCGAATCGTCGCTGGTGAGCGCGTTGGGGAACGCCAGGTCGAACACCTGCGCGTTCGGCCGGGCACGGGCGATCCGCACGACCCGGCGCTTGCACTCGTCCATCATCGCCGCGCCCACGCTGCCGGGCGCGGGATAGAGGTGATAGCGCGGCACGAACACCAGCAGTTTGCGTGTCTCCGGCGGCAGGCGGTCGAGCCGTTGGGTGAGGCGGTCGAGCGCGGGATAGCGCCAGGTGGCCGGCTCGGGGGTGATCGGCTTGGGCCAGAGATCGGTCAGGTCCTTGGCGATGAGACTGTGGGCGAGTGCGGGGTCGTAGCGGTGGCGGTCGACGTCGATCAGGGCGTAGCCGTTGCGGCCGTAGGGGCGGGCCGAGAGGCCGAGTTCGGCGCTGAGCGAGCGCCAAGCGGTCTCGATCGCGTGCAGGTTCAGCAGGTTGCCGAGTGCTGCGCCGAGATCGCCGTCGTAGAGCCATTCCGGGATCGGCTCGTAGCCGAACAGAAACTGCTCGGCGTTGCGCTCGCACCAGACGCGGTCGAGCCCGATCAGCACGGCGCGCGGCCGGGGATGGGCGTCGAGGAAGACGTCGAGCAGGCGGGCCTGCTCATAGGCGTAGGCGCGGACCATGGAGAGGTTGACGAAGCGGGCGTCGGTGGCCGGGTCGAGATCGGCCGGGTTGAGCAGGCGGGAGCCGGAGTTGCCGATGATGGCGGCGTCGAAGCGCTTGTCGCGGGCGAGCTCGGGGTAGGCCCAGCGCTGGCTGTGGTCGGCGGGGATGGTCGGCACCGGGCTGCCGAGCGCGCCCCAGGGGTCGAGCAGAGCGAGCAGGGCGAACAGAGCGAGGCTGCCGCCGAGGAAGACGGCGACGAGCTGGAAGACGAAGCGACGCCAGGCCATCGTTTAGAACTGGAAGTAGAAGAAGACGGTTTCGAGCCGCCCGCCGGTCAGCAGGACGACCCAGATCGCGAGCGCGCCGGCGGGCCAGGCCATCCAGGTGCGCGGGCGGAGGCGCTTGAGCGCGATCTCCTGGCTGGAGATGCCGAAGAAGGCGAGTGCGGCGGCGCCGAGCAGGGCGGCGGTGTGTTCGCGGTCGAGCGTGACGTGGCCGAGCCCGTGGGCGCCGGTGAGTGCGAGGAGGAAGCGGCCGGCAGCGCCGAAGCCGGGCGAGTGGAACACCATCAGGGTCAGGAAGAAGAAGAAGAAGGTGAGCGCCCAGCCGAGCAGGCGCGGCAGCTTGATGCCGGTGCGGTCCCAGACATGGTTAACCGCCAGGCCCAAGCCCTGCAGCCCGCCCCAGGCGACGCAGTTCCAGTTGGCGCCGTGCCACAGGCCGCCGAGCAGCATCGTCAGCACCACGTTGCCGACCTGTCTGACTTCCCCGGCCCGGCTGCCACCGAGCGGGACGTAGAGGTAGTCGCGCAGGAACCGCGACAGGGTGATGTGCCAGCGACGCCAGAGGTCGCGGCAGGAGACCGCCTGGTAGGGCGAGTTGAAGTTGATCGGCAGCTTGAGCCCGAACATCAGCGCGAGCCCGATGGCCATGTCGGAATAGCCGGAGAAGTCGAAATAGAGCTGGAAGGTGAAGGCCATGCCGCCGACCCAGGCCTGGGCGGCCGAGAGGTCGGTGGTGGCGGCGAGCTGGAAGGCGGGGTCGGCGAGTTGGGCGAGCGTGTCGGCGATGGCGACCTTCTTGGCCAGACCGATGATGAACAGCACGAGGCCGCGGCCGAGGTTCTCCCAGGCGTCGGCGCCGCGCGGATCACGCTGGAATTGCGGAATGATCTCGTTGTGCCGCACCAGGGGCCCGGCGATGAGCTGCGGGAAGAACGTCACGAACATCCAGAAATCGAGGAAGCCGTAGATGTGGCGGTCGCCGCGGCGCAGGTCCATCAGGTAGCTGATCTTCTGGAAGACGAAGAAGCTGATGCCGAGGGGAAGGATCAGCTGCCAGGGCTGCCAATCGGCGCCGGCGACGCCAAAGACGGTGCCGCGCAGGAAATCGGCGTACTTGAACAGGGCCAGGACGCTGAGATTGAGCGCAATCCCGATTGTGGTGATCCATCGCTGCCCGGTGCGGCCGAACCAGCCTGCGAGCAGCCAGTTGGCCAGGGTCAGGCCGACCAGCAGCGGGACGAAGCGGATGTCCCAGTAGCCGTAGAAGCCGAGCGAGGCGACGATGATCCAGACTTGCCGCCAGCTCCGGCTGCCGGCCAGGAGGTAGTATCCGGCTAGCGTGGCCGGGAGGAAGCCGAAGATGAAGACTTGCGAGTTGAACAGCACGGGAGGACGGGTTTAGCGCTGCGCGAGTGTCGCCGAAAAGCCCTGTCCGGGCAGAATTTCGCCGCGGGGACGGCGGCGCAGCAGCAGGGACAGCACGATAGCGACGTTGAGCGCGTTCCACAGCAGGCCCATGGCGAAGGAGGCGCGATAGCCGCCGGCCCATTCATCGACGGCCCCGGCGAGCCAGCCGCCGGCGGCCATGCCCAACATGGTTGCCATCAGCACGAGGCCGAACCTTGTTCCGGCCTCGCGGGCCGGGAACAGCTCGCGGATGACGACGGCGTAGCTCGGGACGATGCCGCCCTGGAACAGGCCGAACAGGGCCGAGATGACGTAGAGCGAGTCGAGCGCGCTGAACTGGACATAGAGCAACAGGGCGACCCCCTGGAGCACGGAGCCGAGCAGCAAGGTGTGCATGCCGCCGATGCGGTCGGACAGCCAGCCCGACCCGGCGCGGCTGACGATGCCGAAACCGAGCATCAAGGAGAGCATTTGCGCGCCGCGGGCCGGGCCGTAGCCGAGGTCGGCGCAGTAGGCGACGATGTGGACCTGCGGGGTGGACATGGCGACGCAGCAGGCAAAGCCGGCTAGCACGAGCAGCGCCTGGATCATCCCGGGCGGCAGTGCTACTGCGGTCGCGCGGCCTTCCCCTCGCCCGCTCGCCTCTGCCGCCTCGGGCTGGCCGCGCAGGAGCAGGGCGAGCGGCAGCATCGTGGCGGCGCAGAACAGGCCGACGCCGGCATAGGTCGCCCGCCAGCCATCCGCCTCGATGAAATGCTGCAGGATCGGCGGCCAGATCGTGCCGGCGAAGTAGTTGCCGCAGGCGCACAGCGCCATGGCGAAGCCGCGCCGGCGCACGAACCAGAACGAGATGTGCGTCATCAGCGGGCCGAAGGTGATGGCGCCGCCGAGCATGCCGATCAGCAGGAAATGGGCCAGCGCGAACGTCCCGAGGCCGCCGGACAGCGCGGCCAAACCGAAGCCCGCGGCCAGTACTGCTGAGGCCGCCAAGGCCGGGCGGCGGAGACCGAAGTGGTCCGTCAGGCGGCCCATCAGGACGCTGCCGAACGCGAACCCCAGCATGGTGGCGGTGTAGGACAGCGACGCCGCGCCGCGGTCGACGCCGAAATCGGCCTGGATGGCCGGGAGCACCACGGCAACCGACCACAAGGATACGCCGCCGATGGTCGACAGCGCCATGCAGACGGCTAATCGGACCCAAGCGGCGCGCGTGTCGGGATGCGGCATCATTGCCGAGGAGGCTACTCGGGTGGCGCGCGCGCGTCCCGCTCGTCCGGATCAGCCCAGCATTGCATCGGCCAGTTCGGCGCGGGTCAGCAGCGAGGTCAGGAAGCAATAGCCGTCATGGTCACGCCCGACCAGGCAGCCGACCGCGGTGTCCATGGCGCCCGAGATGGGTTGCGGCGCCCGCTTTGGCATCGAGCGCTGGCAGGCCGGGTCAGTCCAGGACGCCGAACACCCTGCCCCGGCCCTGGTCACCGGCGCTGCGGAACATGCGCATTTCGCCGCCGCCGGGGAAGCGGACGATCTCGGTGCCGTTGGGCTGCTCGACGACCGGCACCGGCGCGCCCGACCAGACGGCGGCGATCAGCTTGGCGTATTGCGCGCCCAGGCCCGGGGTGAAGGAATGGTAGGCCGAGGCGGCGGCCGGCCAGGCGCCGAGCCTGGCATAGAGGCTTTGCAGGAAGCGGGCGGCATAAGTGGCATTGACGCCCGGCTCGAAGGCATCCTCGAGCGAGCGGAACGCGGCGGGGTGGTATTGCAGGTTGACCTGCATGCAGCCGACGTCGACGGAAGTGACGCCGCGGGCCTGCAAGGCCTGCACGGCGGTGATCGCCTCCGCCTTGGTCGGGTAGAAGGTGCCGATCCCCTCCGCGCTGATCGTCCAGGGCCAGGGGCGGCGCGTGCCGCTGCGCGGATCGGCGCGGCCGCTCTCGACCAGGCCGATCGCATGCAGCAGGCCGGGCGCGGTCTGTGCGCGCCGTTCGGCGGCGGCGATGGCGGCTTCGCAGGCGGAGGCGACGCTGATCGGGGGGGCTGCTCGGGCCGCAATCGGGATCGTGGCGGGCGCGAGCAGGCAGGCCAGGGCGGCGAGGCGCTTCATCGGCCGGATATGGCGGACCCGGCCTCTTGCCGCAACTCACGACGCCGCGGCATGCTCGCCGCCATGACCTTCTCCCTCCTCGTCCGCGATCCCCGCACCGGTGCGCTCGGCGCCGCCGTGGCGTCCCGCTTCTTTGCCGTCGGCGCGCTGTGCATCCATGTCGAGGGCGGCGTCGGCGCGCTGGCGACGCAGGCGCTGATCAACCCGATGTATGCCCAGAGCGGCATGGCGCTGCTCCGCGCCGGGCAGGATGCCGCTTCGGTGGTCGAGGTGGTGAGCCGGGACGACCCCGGCCGGGACCAGCGCCAGCTGCATGTGGTCGATGCGCAGGGCGGGATCGGCCAGCACACGGGCGAGGGCTGCGTCACCTGGGCCGGGCATGTGCGCGGGAACGAGGTGTCGGCGGCGGGGAACATGCTGGCCGGGGCCGCCGTGGTGGCGGCGATGCTCGAAGGGTTCGAGCGCGCCCAGGGCAGCATGGCCGAGCGGCTGATCGCCGGGCTCGAGGCGGGCGAGGCGGCCGGCGGGGACAAGCGCGGGCGGCAGAGTGCGGCGGTCAAGGTTTGCGTGGCCGACCCGTATCCGGACCTCGACATCCGCGCCGACGACCATGCCGACCCGTTGGCCGAGCTACGGCGGCTGCATCTCGTCAGTCTGGAGCGGTTCGCGGTGTTCCGCCGCTTTCTGGCCGGGTCGCGCGATCCATGGGGGATTTATGATCGCGCGGCGATCGAGGCGGCGATCCAGCGCGAGGGTGTCCTTGGGAGCTAGTCGGGTTCAGACCTTGCCGTGGCAATGCTTGTATTTCTTGCCGGAGCCGCAGGGGCACGGCGCGTTGCGCGGCGTGTTCTTCCAGGTGGCCGGATCGGCCGGGTCGATGGCGGCCGGGCGTTCGGCTTCGAGGACGTCGCCGCCGGCATAGGGGGCGCTGGCGGCCGGATCGGAGTAGCTGAACGTCGTCGTCGGCGGCGCGGGGGGTTGGAAGAACGGTTCGGGTGGCGCCTCGGGGCCGATCTCGACGCGGGACAGCATCGCCGTGACGCGCTCCTTCAGCTCGTCCAGCATGGCGTTGAAGAGGGCGAAGGCCTCGCTCTTGTATTCATTGAGCGGGTCGCGCTGGCCGTAGGCGCGCAGGCCGATGCCCTGGCGGAGGTGGTCCAGCGCGAGCAGGTGCTCCTTCCAGACGGCGTCGAGCACCTGCAACAGTAGGTTCTTCTCGACGAAGCGCATCAGCTCGGGGCCAAAATTGGCCGCCTTGGCCGCCATGCTCTGGTCGACCGCGGCTTCGATCCGCTCGCGGATGCCGGTCTCGTCCATGCCTTCCTCGCGGCCCCACTCGACGATCGGCAGGTCGAGGTTGAGCAGGCGCTTGACGTCCTCGGCGAGCTCGCCCGTCTCCCACTGCTCGGCATAGGCCTTCTCGGGGATGCGGCGGGCGACGATGTTGGAGATCATCTCGGCGCGCATCTCGCCGACGGTCTCGGCGACGTCGTCGGCGCGCATGAACTCGCGGCGCTGAGCGTAGACCTCGCGGCGCTGGTTGCTCATGACGTCGTCGTATTTCAGCACGTTCTTGCGCATGTCGAAGTTGCGGGCTTCGACCTTCTTCTGCGCCTTTTCGAGCGCCCGGTTGATCCAGGGATGGACGATCGCCTCGCCCTCCTTCAGGCCGAGCCGCTGCAGCATGCCGCCCATGCGGTCGGACCCGAAGATGCGCATCAGGTCGTCTTCGAGGCTAAGGAAGAAGCGCGACGCGCCGGGGTCGCCCTGGCGGCCGGAGCGGCCGCGGAGCTGGTTGTCGATGCGGCGGCTCTCGTGGCGCTCGGTGCCGATGACGAGCAGGCCGCCGGCGCCCTTGACCACGTCGTGGTAGGCCAGGACCTGGTCGAGGATCGATCGATGGCGGACCGGGTCGTCCTCGCCCCTGAGCTCGAGCTTGATGCGCATCTCGGCATTGCCGCCGAGTTTGATGTCGGTGCCGCGGCCGGCCATGTTGGTGGCGATGGTGATGGCGCCGGGCGCGCCGGCCTGGGCGACGATCGTCGCTTCCTGCTCGTGGAACCTAGCGTTGAGCACCGCGTGCGGAATCTTCTTGTTGTTCAGCAGCTCGCTGATGATCTCGCTTTTTTCGATGCTAGTGGTGCCGACCAGCACCGGCTGGCGGCGCTCGCGCGCTTCCTCGATCAGCTTGGCGACGGCTTCGTATTTCTCGGTCGAACTGCGGTAGACCTCGTCGTCCTGGTCAGCGCGCGAGACCGGCACGTTGGTGGGGATGTCGATCACGTCGAGCTTGTAGATCTCGGCGAACTCGTCGGCCTCGGTCATGGCGGTGCCGGTCATGCCGGCGAGCTTGGGGTAGAGGCGGAAATAGTTCTGGAAGGTGATGGAGGCCAGCGTCTGGTTCTCGGGCTGGACCTCGACGTCTTCTTTGGCTTCGAGCGCCTGGTGCAAGCCTTCGGAGTAGCGCCGGCCTTCCATCATGCGGCCGGTGAACTCGTCGATCAGCACCACCTTGCCGTCGCGCACGATGTAGTCGACGTCGCGCGAGAAGAGGGTGTGGGCGCGCAGGCTCTGCTGCACGTGGTGGATCACGGAGACGTTGAAGACGTCGTAGAGGTTGCCTTCGGTGATGATGCCGGCGGCCTTGAGCATGTCCTCGACGCGCTCGGAGCCCATTTCGGTCATGTGGACCGTCTTGAACTTTTCATCCTTTTCAAAGGTCTCGGGGTCGACGACCAGTTCCTGGACCACGACGTTGACGCTGCGGTAGAGCTCGCTGCTGTCCTCGGCCGGGCCGGAGATGATGAGCGGGGTGCGGGCCTCGTCGATGAGGATGCTGTCGACCTCGTCGACGATGCCGTAAGCGAAGTCGCGCTGGACCATGTCGTCGAGGCGGTACTTCATGTTGTCGCGCAAGTAGTCGAAGCCGAACTCGTTGTTGGTGCCGTAGGTGATGTCGGCGGCGTAGGCGGCGCGGCGTTCGTCGTCGTTGAGGCCGTGGATGATCACGCCGGTGCTCATGCCGAGGAAGGCGTAGACGCGACCCATCCACTCGGAGTCGCGCTGGGCGAGGTAGTCGTTGACAGTGACGACATGGACGCCCTTGGCCGGCAGGGCGTTGAGGTAGACCGGCAGGGTGGCAACCAGGGTCTTGCCCTCGCCGGTCTTCATCTCGGCGATCTTGCCCGCGTGCAGCACCATGCCGCCGACCATCTGCACGTCGAAATGCCTGAGCCCGATGACCCGGCGGGCGGCCTCGCGCACCACCGCGAATGCCTCCGGCAACAGGTCGTCCAACGTCTCGCCCTTCGTCAGGCGCTCGCGGAGCTCGACCGTCTTGGCGGCCAGCGCCGCGTCGTCGAGGGCCTGCATCGCCGGCTCGTGCGCATTGATCTGCGGCACGCGGCGCTGGTAGCTCTTGAGCGAGCGGTCGTTGGCGGAGCCGAACACGGCACGGGCAAGGCTGGCGAACATTCGGGTGCCTTCGGGCAGAGAGGATCGTTGACGCTTGGGCTCGATGGGCCCGGAGGTCAGATAGGAGGGGGCGGGCACCGGGTCAACGCAGAGCGGGTTGGGCCGGGCTGCTTGTGGGGCGTTTGGCCAGCACCTATGGTCCGCCCGCTTCTCTCAAGGAACCAAGATGCGCCGCTCCCGCCCAGCCGCCACGCTCGCCGCCGCCGTCGCCCTGCTCGGCGCGCCCTTGCTGGCCCCCTGCCCCGTCTTGGCCCAGACCAGCCCGTCTGCCAGCCCATCTGCGCCGGCTGCCGCGCCCATCGTTCCCTCGGCCGCCCCCCCGGCCGCGCCGATGGTGACGCCCGCGGCCGATACGGTGATCGCCAAGGTCGGCCCCGACGTGATCCGCTATGCCGACCTGCAGGAGGCGCTGCAGACCCTGCCGGAGCAGCTGCGCGCGATGCCGCCGAACATGCTGTATCCGATGCTGCTCGACCAGTTGGTCGACCGCGACGTGATCGTGCTGCAGGCCAAGAAGGAGAACCTGCAGGACGATCCGAAGGTCAAGCAGGCTATCCAGCGCGCCACCGACCAGGCGCTGCAGAACGGGCTGCTGGCGCGCGACATCCAGCCGCTGCTCACGCCCGAGGCGCTGCAGGCGCGCTATGACAAGGAATACGCCGGCAAGACCGGCGAGGAGCAGGCGCGCGCCGAGCACATCCTGGTGGCGACCGAGGCCAAGGCCAATGAGATCATCGCCCAGCTGCAGAAGGGCGGCGACTTCGCCGACTTGGCCAAGAAGAACAGCACCGACCCGTCGGCGGCGCAGAACAGCGGCGAGCTGGGCTGGTTCAAGAAGGGCGACATGCTGCCGGAGTTCTCCGACGCCGCCTTTGCGCTCAAGCCCGGCGAGATCACCACGACCCCGGTGCACACGCGCTTCGGCTGGCACGTGATCAAGCTCGAGGAGAAGCGCACCGCGCCGGCGCCGAAGCTGGACGAGGTGCGCGACGATATCCGCCGTCAGATCATCCAGGAGGGCGTGGCCAAGGTGCTGGCGAGCGCCAAGCAGGGCGTGGCGATCGAGAAGTTCAACCTCGACGGCACGCCGATGGTCGCCGCCCCGGACTCCACGCCCGCGCCAGCGCCAGCCACTCCGGGCAAGTAGCATGGCGATCCCCGTTTCGCCGCTCGCCGTGCCGTTGCCGGCGCTGCCGCCCCTGGCGGGGGTGCGGCTCGGTGCGGCACAGGCGGGGATTCGCTACCAGGGCCGCACCGACCTCATCATGGTCGAGCTGGCCGAGGGCACGCGGGTGGCCGGCGTGTTCACTCGCAACAAGTGCCCCGGCGCGCCGGTCGACTGGTGTCGCGAACATCTCGCCCTAGGCCGGGCGCGGGCGCTGGTGGTCAATGCCGGCAACGCCAACGTGTTCTCCGGGCGCGCCGGAGCCGACGCGGTGCGGGCGACGGCCGAGGCGGCCGCCGAGCTCGTCGGCTGCAAGCCGGGCGAGGTGTTCGTCGCCAGCACCGGCGTGATCGGCGAGGTGTTGCCGCACGCCAAGCTGACCGCGGCGCTGCCGGGCCTGCACGACCAGCTGGCCGCCGACCGCTGGGAGGCGGCCGCGCGCGGGATCATGACCACCGACACCTTCCCCAAGGGCAGCACCCGCACGGTCGAGCTCGGCGGCGCGCCCGTGCGGATCAGCGGTATCGCCAAGGGCAGCGGGATGATCGCGCCCGACATGGCGACCATGCTCGCCTTCATCTTCACCGACGCCAAGCTGCCGGTCTCGCTGCTGCAGGACGCGCTCTCGCACGGGGTCAAGCGCAGCTTCAACGCGACCACGGTCGACAGCGACACCTCGACCAGCGACACCGTGCTGCTGTTCGCGACCGGCCGGGCGAACCACGCGAAAATCGAGAAGGACGACAAAAAATCAGTTCGCGCCTTCCGCGACGCGCTGGAGGCCGTCATGCACGACCTCGCGCTGCAGGTGATCCGCGACGGCGAGGGCGCGCAGAAATTGATCCGCATCGACGTGACCGGGGCGGTGTCGAAGAAATCGGCGCACCGGATCGCGATGGCGATCGCCAACTCGCCGCTGGTCAAGACCGCGGTGGCCGGCGAGGACGCCAACTGGGGCCGCATCGTCATGGCCGTCGGCAAGGCCGGCGAGCCGGCGGACCGCGACCTGCTCTCGGTCGGCATCGGCGGCACCTGGATGGCGCGCCACGGCACGGTGGTGCCGGCCTATGACGAGGGCCCGGTGGTCGCGCACATGAAGGGCCGCGAGATCAGCATCGCCGTCGATATCGGCCTAGGCGACGGGCGCGCGACCGCGTGGACCTGCGACCTGACGCACGGCTACATCGACATCAACGGCAGTTATCGAAGCTAGCGTGGCGCTGCAGCTCTCGGCGATTCCCGCGTTCCAGCCGCTCGCCACCGAGCGGCTGCTGCTGCGCCCGCTGCGTCTCGACGACGCCGAGACGGTGCACCGGCTGGTCAACGACTGGGCGGTGGTGCGGATGTTGTCGCAGTTGCCGTTCCCCTACCCGCGCGCGCTGGCCGACCAGTGGATCGCCTCGACGCTCGAGCAGATCGAGCGCGGCAGCGGCTACCACCTGGCCATCACCGGCCAGGAGGCCGGGCGCGAGATGCTGATCGGCTGCATCGGGCTGCGGCTGGACATGACGCCGGAAGTCGGCAATCTCGGCTACTGGATCGGCAAGGCGTTCTGGGGCCATGGGGTGGCGACCGAGGCGGCGGCGCGGCTGTCGCGCTGGGCGCTGGCCAATCTCGATATCGAGCGGCTCGAGGCGCATGTCGCGGTCGACAATCCGGCCTCGGGCGCGGTGTTGCGGCAGGCCGGGTTCCGCGAGGTCGGCACCGGCATGGCGCCGTTCCTGGCGCGCGGGGGGCAGCATCCGGTGATCCGGTTCGAGGCGACGCGGGACGATCTGTTCGGCCGGCCGGGTCCGGACGCCACGGCCGAGACGGGCAAGCGGCTGGTGCTGGTCGCGGCCTGCGGGCTGATCGACGCCGACGGGCGGGTGCTGTTGACCCGGCGGCCGGAGGGAAAGGCGCTGGCCGGGCTGTGGGAGTTTCCGGGCGGCAAGATGGATCCGGGCGAGTCGCCGGAGGAGGCGGTCATCCGCGAGCTGAACGAGGAGCTCGGCATCGACGTCGCCAGCTCCTGCCTGGCCGCGTTCGCGTTCGCGTCGCATGCGTATGACAGCTTCCACCTGTTGATGCCGCTGTTCCTGTGCCGCCGATGGACCGGCCGGCCGGAGGGGCGCGAGGGCCAGGCGCTGGCCTGGGTGCGGCCGGACAAGCTTGCCGAGTATCCCATGCCGCCGGCCGACAAGCCGTTGATTCCGCTGTTGAGGGACTTTCTGTAGCCATGCCCAATCCCACGGCCTGCCTGCTGGTGATCGGCAACGAGGTGCTGTCCGGACGGACGCAGGACCTCAACATCAAGTTCCTCGCCAACGGGCTGGGCGCGATCGGCATCCCGCTGCGCGAGGTGCGCGTAATTCCCGACGTGGCCAAGACGATCGTCACCACGTTGAACGAGTGCCGCGCCCGGTTCGACCATGTGTTCACCACCGGCGGCATCGGGCCGACGCATGACGACATCACCAGCGAGTGCGTGTCGGCGGCGTTCGGCGTGCCATGGGAGCCGCATCCGGAGGCGTGGGCGCGGATGGAGAAGCATTACCAGCCCGGCGAGTTCAACGCGGCGCGGCAGCGCATGGCGACGATGCCGCGCGGCGCGACGCTGATCGACAACCCGGTCTCGATCGCGCCGGGGTTCACGATCGGCAACGTGCATGTCATGGCCGGGGTGCCGCGGATCATGCAGGCGATGTTCGCCGGGCTGGCGTCGACGCTCGATGGCGGAACGCCGGTGTCGTCGCGGGCGGTGCATGCGGCCGGGCTGCTGGAGGGCAATGTGGCGGCCGGGCTGGGGGCGATCCAGCAGCGCTATCCGGATCTCGACCTCGGCAGCTACCCGTATTATCGCGCGAGCGGCAACGGGGTGGCGTTGGTGGCCAAGGGCGTCGACGGCGCGGCGGTGGATGCCTGCATCACCGAGGTCACGGCGCTGGTTCGCGAGATGGGCCAGGAGCCGGTGCAGGGCGAGCCTGCCGTCTAAGTCACTCCTCGGCGGCGGGCGGGAGCGCGTCGGCGGCGGCCATGGGCAGGTTCGGCGTGGTTCGCCGCGGGGTCGGCGGCGGCGGAACCCAGGGGCGGGTGCCGCGGGTGGCCCGGTCCGAGACGACGCGGACAGCGCCGTTCTCGATCCAGACTGCGTGCGCGCCGTCGCGCCAGACGGTGAAGCGGTCGAGCAGGCCGGTGCCGCGCGGGCAGCGGTAACGCGCGGGCTCGGCGGCGACCACGAGCGAGACGCCGGTGCAGTCGGGCTGCGGGCGGAGGTCGCGCAGCAGCAGCACCGGCCCCTTGCGGCAGGCCGCGGCGTCGCATGACTCGGGCTCGCCGGTGCGGACCGGACGCATCGGGCCCGACGCGAAGTGCTGCTCCCACGCCTCGCGGGTGAATTTCGACTGGCCCTGGTGGGTCTGCATCCAATAGGTGCCACCATCGCGCCAGGCAATCAGGCGGGCGTCGTCGGAGACCAGCAGGTCCGGCAACGGCGCCCAGACCGGCGACAATAGGCCGAGCAGGATCGGCGCGAGACCGAGCAGGCGCCAGCGCGTACGCCATAGTCCCAACCAGGCCAGGCCGAGGCTGAACACCAGCAGCCCCCAGCCGGGCATCGGCGGGACAGCGAGCGTGGCCTCGGGCCAGGAGGACACGGCGCGGCCGATGGCCAGGATCACCTGCACGCCCCAGCCCATCGGCACGAGCGCCAGCCACTCCAGCCCGAACGGCATCAGCGCTAGGCCGATCAGCCCGGCCGGCATCACCCACATCGCCGTCAGCGGCACGGCGATGACATTGGCGGCAATGAAATAGAGCTGGATGTGGCCGAAATGGTAGGCGCCGTAGGGAGCCGAGGCGGTGCCGGCGAGCAGGCTGGTCAGGACCAGCGCGGCAACATGGGCGCCGGTGCGCCGCTTCCACCCGGGCCCGTGCAGGCGCGACAGCAGCGGCCGCAGCGCCTCGTAGCCAGAAATCAGCGCCAGCACGGCGGCGAAACTCATCTGGAAGCTGACGCCGACCACCTCCTGCGGCGCGAACGCCATCAGCGCCAGCGCGGCCAGCGCCCAGCCCCGCAGCGAGAGTGCGCGGCGGCCGACGACGATTCCGAGCGTGACCAGGCAGGCCATGGCGAAGCTGCGCATCACCGGCACGTGCGCGCCGGCCATCAGCATGTAGGCGCCGCCGGCCAGCAGCGAAGTGACGGCGGCGATCGGCTTGGTCGGCCAGCGGAGCGCGCTGTATTCCCAGGCGGCGAGCAGCAGCCGGGTCACGCCGAACACGAGGCCCATGACGATGCCGATGTGCAGCCCGGCCACGGCCAACAAGTGCGCCAGTCCGGAATCGCGGAACGCGTCGCGGTCGGCTTGCGGGATGGCGAGTGTGCTGCCGGTCAGGAAGGTGGCGGCGATGGCGCCGGGCGGGCCGGGGATGGCGGCCATGACGCGCTGGCCGATCGCGTCGCGGGCAGCCTGGATCCAGGCGCCGGGTCCGGATGGCTGGTGGTGTTCGAGCACCGTGATGGGATTGAGCGCCGTGCCGCCACCGCCGAGCTTGTTGTAGAACGCGTCGCGCTGCAGGTCCCAGCCGCCGGGATAGGCGGGCGGCGCGGGCGGGCGCATCAGCGCGCGGATGCGGACGACATCGCCGGCGACCACCTCGGTGCTGTCGCCGCGCTTCATGCGCACGCGGACGCGCCGGGCCAGGGGCTCGCCCTCGCCGAGGCGCACGTCGTCGAGCACGAGGCGGCGGCCGTCGGGCAGGATGTCGACGGCGCGGACCGAGGCGGTCAGGATCACCGCCTTGCGCGGCAGATCGATCGGCGGAGCGGCGCGCCAGGTGGCGGTCTGGGCCGAGAGGAAACCGAGTGCGGCCGCGAGCAGGGCCAGGGCGGCGGGACGCGCGCCCGCATGGCGCCAGCCGAGCGCGCAGAGCAGCAGGCACAATCCTGCAGCGGCGGCGCCGATCCAGGGCGCGGGCTCGGCCAGCAGGGCGAAATAGCCGACGACGCCGGCCGCCATGCAGACGGGCAGCCAGGGGCCGAACCGCCCCTGCTCGGCGTCGGCCCAAGCGTGAACCCGCTCGGCCAGTCCGCTGCGCGTTTCCGCGTGGTCGATTGCAACCGCTTGTTGCACGTCACCTCCGTCCTACACCCGCTCTAGCAGACTCTTGCGTCGAGAGCACGTGTGGTAGAGAGCGACGCATGACCGTCCGCACGCGTTTCGCGCCCAGCCCCACCGGCCTGCTGCATATCGGCGGCGCCCGCTCCGCCCTGTTCAACTACCTGTTCAGCCGGCACCACGGCGGCCAGTACCTGCTCCGGATCGAGGATACCGACCGCGAGCGCAGCAAGCCGGAATATACCCAAGCCATCCTCGACGGTCTCGACTGGCTCGGCATCCCGCCGGACGCGCCGCCGGTGATGCAGTCCGCCCGAGAGGCGCGGCATGTCGAGGTCGCGCGCGCGCTGCGGGAGCGCGGTAACGCCTACCACTGCTACTGCACGCCGGACGAGCTGAAGGCGATGCGCGAGAAGGCCGCCGCCGAGGGCCGCGCCCCGCGCTACGACGGCACCTGGCGCGACCGCGACCCGGCCGATGCGCCGCCAGGCGTCAAGCCCGTGATCCGCCTCAAGGCGCCGCGCGAGGGCGAGACGGTGGTGCACGACCTGATCCAGGGCGAGGTCACGGTGCGCAACGCCGAGATGGACGACATGATCATCCTGCGCAGCGACGGCACGCCGACCTACCTGCACGCCGTGGTGGTCGACGACCACGACATGGAGATCACCCATGTCATCCGCGGCGACGACCACCTGACGAACACGTTCCGGCAGATCCAGATCTATGACGGCATGGGCTGGGAGCGGCCGCGCTTCGCCCACATGCCGCTGATCCATGGCGAGGACGGGGCCAAGCTCTCCAAGCGGCACGGTGCGGTGAACCTGCTCGACTACCGCGACCAGGGCTACCTGCCGGACACGATGTTCAACTTCCTGCTGCGCCTCGGCTGGGGCCATGGCGACGTCGAGATCCTCGATCGTGACGAGGCCATCCGCCTGTTCGACCTCGACGGGGTCGGCCGCTCGGCCAGCCGGATGAACCTCAAGCGGTTGGACCAGCTGAACGGCGTCTATCTCCGCCAGGCCGACGACGACTGGCTGACCGGCGAGGTGATCACGCGTCTCGCCGCCAAGGGGCTGGACGCCGAGCGTGAGCTGGCGCGGATCCGGGGATTGATGCCGGCGCTTAAGGAGCGTGCGAAGACATTGGTGGAACTGGCTGACAGCGCAGCATTCTTGGCGCAGACGCTGCCGCTCGCATTCGAGCCGAAGGCGCAGGCGTTGCTGACGCCCGAGGCCAAGGCGACGCTGCAGCACATGTCGGGCGCGCTCGGGCAGACCGAATGGGCGGCCCCTGCCCTCGATGCCGCGCTGCGGGCCTATGCCGAGCAGGCCGGGCGCAAGCTCGGCCAGGTCGCCCAGCCGCTGCGGGCCGCGCTGACCGGCAGCACGATGAGTCCGCCGATCGACCTGACGCTCGAGGCGCTCGGCCGCGAGGAGGCGCTGGCCCGCATCGCGCAAGCCGCCGCCTGATGTATCCGCACCGGCATCTATTGGCGATCGAGGGCCTGCATCCGCCCGAGATCGCCTCCCTGCTCGACCTGGCCGAGAGCTACGTGCTGCTCAACCGCTC
>JAABUL010003855.1_pt1 | contig 21254 bp, 2 predicted proteins | sample 5559151 | NCBI WGS metagenome assembly JAABUL01 (sample SAMN10711876, study PRJNA513368) | rock metagenome | isolation source: Antarctica rocks | place: Antarctica: Victoria Land, Pudding Butte sud | reverse complement strand
CAGACTCGCTGTCGACCTCGATTCGAGACTCAAAAGTAAAAGCTGGATTGCGTGCGGCAATTCCATTCTCTTTTTGGTCTTCGTCGATTAGCTCTTGACCGATCTTCAGAATCTTCCGCGATGATCTAGAGTCTACAAAGCGATCTTCATTTTCCTCCGCTTTCGCTTTCCGCTTGTTTGACTTGACCCGCAGATTACCAGTGGCTACCAAATCTTCCGCAAGGGGATTGTGACGCCGCGCACTTCGGGACCTTGATTTAGACGACATGGAGCTTGTGGGAATGTCCTAATACTCTGTGCTTCAATACTGTGTTATTTGAGATTTGCGACGCTGCTGGTTTCAATATCGGCACAGGATTTGTGAAATGGGATGCTCCCGTCGCTCGGCTGATCTGCAAGCTTTTCTTGGCGTCTTGGCTAAGGTTCTGTGCATTCTTGCATAAGGTAATGTAGTCCTCAACACCTTCCTGCTACCTACAAAATATGCTTCTGCAACCATCGAAGTATTCAACCTTTAGCCATGATGGCACATCGGACCAAAAGGATCAGAGGGTCATCTCGGGAGCTTGGAGAGGTCTGGATCTGTCTCGTTACCCTTGGCAATCCTAGTACTGGATCGGATAATTCGTGCGGCTATCCGAGGATGGAGCTAAATTCATCTTCAGAGATCCTAACCTTGAAAGGCTGATGAAGCGATCATAATGCCACCACCCTGGTTGAGGGTAGTCTTGTTCTCTTCTTCTTTCCTTCTTTCCGTTTTGTTGCCTGGGCTTGAGTCGAGATAGTGGTCAACTTCCCATGCTCTCTATACCAGGGTGTGCTCGCTCTATATTGCCGCATACAAATTGTGTGTAGAACGATCAGGACAGTTGAGGTCACTTCTTCCGTTCCTTACTTACGCCTTGTGTCCGATCTATACGCATCGTCACCAATCTTGCACCCAGGTGACACATGGCACTCTGACCAATAGAGAAGCTATGTCAAATGATACCCAGTCGATTCCAGTCAGAAACTTGGGGAAACCTACGACCAACAAACGCTACATCCTCCTGACACGACCTTAATTTGACGTTGTATCACGAGATAGTATCTCGAGGCTACGTGCACAACGAGTCGGAAATCCTGTCGAGGCTAACGGATCTGTTGAATCCTCTGCGGGACTGCCAGGCTTGCTTGAAATTCGGGCAGTCTGCTCTTTCGGGAAACTTTACTCTGATAGGTCATGGGCAATTGTGCTCCTGATGAAGAACCCAGAAGAGTGAATTTTCGTTTATTCTTATGTCGACATCAAATATGTAATTACATCCTCGTATCACACACTACAATAGAGATAAACATTGGTTTCGTGAGATCACAGTCCAGCTCGAGCTCACATATGGTTACTCCTTCTCACCTAGTAATGCATTCTACCCAGTAATGCAGCACGCTAGCAGGGGGGTTTTAGGGCTTATTTTTTTAGAGTTACAGAATTGTTCTTCGATTTAGAATCGAGCAATCTGCATTTTTAATTGAGTCAAATTACTATCAATATTGCATATCTAGATTCAAAAGTTATATTTAAAGCAAAATCAATTATATTAGATCTAGCTAATTGAGACTTACAAATAAAAGATACTATTGTAACGTTTTAAACGCTTTATAGTTAATATAAGATCAATCTATATATCGAGAATTCTTTTGAATTGTCTATTATTAAAGTTGTTGCAAACTTCTACTATATTGTTTCTATTATTTTTTTAAGATATCTAAAAGAGATTACAAAATTTTGAAAAATAATATATATTCAAAAGCAACGCATTACAAAAGAGAGAAAAAAGTTACTAGCTATATAGATAGAATTGATACAAATTTAAGAATAATTGCTACAAGTTTGTTAAATCTAATTAATAACAACAAAGTTCTTAATTAGACAAAATATTAATATTATTAAATATTTTTTAGATATTAATTGAATACAAAATTTTTTGCAACGTTATTTGTATTTTGATAGCAATTAATCTTAATTGATCGAATATAATTGTTTTTGTTTTAATTGTTACAAAAATATTCAAAAGTAATTTTTGTTCTTTTAAAAGATAATAGAATGCTATAATTTTTTTTTTCCAAATATCTATAATATAAATAAAAAGAGTTTTGCTTAAGAATTACTAGAAACTCTTAAAGTTGTCTATAACAAGTATTTTAAAAATATCAATAAGTTTCTATATAAGTATTGCGATTTACGCGAATAGATATTTATTATTAAGTATATTTGTATCGACGAAACAACTATATTATTGTATCTAATTTTTGTCAAAAAGAAACATTTATATATATAGTTAAATACTTTTATTGTATATAATTTAAGAGATACTTCTATATTTGCAACAAAAAGCAAATAGACAAACAACAAAATAGATATTAAATAGTTTTAATAATTGTTTAAATTGTAGACTTGTTGTTGTTAACAAAATTAATATTGTTGCGTAATTCTTAATAGATATAGATTTTATCTAATTATTAAAACTATTCAATTTTGCATTAATAACAATATTATTATAATTTGTTTACTATTATATTTTACGCATCTTTTGCAATCTCTAGATGTAGATATTTTTGATTTGATAACAATCTATTATAAAGACGAATTAGAGACTATACTATTTGGCAAATTTGACTTTATTATTGACAAACTCAAATTTATATATATATTTTGTAAAGCGCGCTTAAAAACGATATCTAAAAGCAACATACTAAGTTTCTAAAAAGTTGTCGAATTATTTTTTTATTATTTCGAAGCAATACTACAAAAAATAAATTGTCGAAACAAAAAACTATTAATATCTAAAAAAGATTTTGTTACTATTATTGTTTTTAATAAAGTCTTCGTAACTATAGCAATGTCGTTAAACAAAACAAAGATAATTAATAATTGCGTTGCTTGCTATAAGAAGAATTCAATTAATTGCGAAATTATACTTACTTGTATAACTATAGTTGTTTAGATAGTAGCAAACGCATATTGTTACATATCTAGCTAGTAGATTGCTTTACTAGACGAGTTCCACTCAACAAGCTGCGCTAGTTCCTAAGGGGATTAACTCGACAAGTAAAGATAGATTTGCGCATAACTAAATAAATTATTAATTTAACTATCTATTACAACTTGTCTAGTGTTCGCTTTGTCTATTTTTTGTCTTGCTTTCGTAACAAATAGTAGTTTCAAACAATATACAAAGTACTTTTCTATTGCTAGCTTATTGTATTAACTAATCGACGAACTATATTAATTATTTTGTTTTTTGCTAGATTTGATATATTAATTTATCAACTATTTTAATTACTTATTAAGCGAATCTTTGTATTAAAGATAATTTATTTTTGCTTAATATTTGTCGAGCTACGCAATTAACTTGCAAAGCAATTTGCTAAACTACGCAACTAACTTGCAAAACAATTTGTTGTTTTTAATTAATTTGTTTATTTTCTAGCTTATTCGCAAATCTTATTTAATTTTTGTATCTATTAAGTACGCAATATTTATCTTTTATTAGCTTTTGTTTTAAGCTAACTTTATATACAAAGAAGAAAGTATCTATATTAGCTTATCAATTTCTTGCTTTTCTATCTATTGATTATTAATACTTAGCTTATCTTTTATTTTTTACTTAACAAGTTGTTGTTAAGATTGTTAAACAAGCTTTTTACTTTTCTTTATTTTTTATTTAATTAACTCGCAAATGTAGAACTTATTTAATAGAAGAGTTTTGCATTTAATTTGCAAAGTAAACTACTAACAAGTCTCTCTTTAAGCGAATTGTTAAAAGATTCGAAACAACTATTTAAGATGTTAACAAGTATATTAATTCTATTGTTTTGTTAACTTTTAAAGACTTGTTAATAATTTTGAAGTTTTTAAATAAGTACGAGAATTCTAAGCTTGTTGTCTTAACTTCTTCTATTAAATTGATTAATCTAATTACTACTATTCTATTAGACAATCTATATTTGAGTAATTTATCTTCTTCTATCGAATTGATTGACTTAATTATTATTAATCTATTAAGCAACTTGTATTCGTATAATTAATTTACTATAAATAATAAGTCTTACAATTAATCTAAGAATCTAAACAATATCTCTCTTAACAAATCGACAAATTGTTTTAGATCGAACGCTTGTTATTAAATATTCTTTGTTCTATATAGAAATTGCAACAATTACAATAAAATAATAGATTTGTTTAATAATTTTTCTAGAATTTGCAAACAACAAGAGTTTGCGTTTGCTCGCAAGAACAACTTGTTATATATAAAAGTATCAAACTATATTAAAACAATAGAAGAAATTACGTTAATAAAGCAAGTCGATACTTCGAAGATTGCAATTGTCAAGTAGTCTCTCTCTTCAAATATACAAAGTTATCTTGTTCTTAATATTTAAAATATATTTATTGCTCAAGACTTACAAAATTAACTTGCTTTATTTACTTAAAACTTCTTTACTTAGTTTTTTACTTACTAGATATCGAACAAGTAATATAATATTAATTAGACTTTTTCTAGTTATTAAATGTCGAACAAGCAATACAACTTTAATCAAATTAATTTCGCTTAATAAATATCAAACAACTAGTATAACTTTAATTAAAACGCTTTCGACAACTAGATATCGCTTGCGTTTAAATATTTAACTAGTTTCGCTACTTATTTATATATTTATAACAATACTATCTATAGTTAATCGAGTTAGTCGAAAGATTCGAAAACTTGTTAAGAAAATAAAGCATTTACGCCTTAAATAATAAAGCAATTGCGTAAGTTAATACGTTAAGAAATTTAACAATTTAATCGAGTTAACAAGAATTCTTAAAGATATTGTTATTTAAATAGAAGCAATAATTAAAACAATTTAACTATTTTAATCAATTGCTTTAGAGCAACAAATCTAGAATTTTTTTATTTAGACGTCTCGAAAAGCTATAAACTAGATAGTATTATCTTTGCAAATAAAGAGACAATCTATTAAGAAATCTTTATATTTGTCGAACGAATAAAGAATTATACTTATATAATCGACAAAGTTGCAATAAAGAATAATTTGTTATTATATTTTTGTAACATTGCTATAATTTAATATTTAAAAAAAATCGAAAAATTTAAGCGCAAAATATTTAAAAGTTTTCTACTTATTAACTTTATTAACAAACTAAAAACGCAATTTAAAATAAAAATTAATAAAATTTTTAATAAACTTATTTTTAAGATTTTTACAATTAAGAATATGCAAAATAATTGTAAGACAAACAATTTTCTTTAAAATATTATTTTGTATTTTTAATTAATCGATATCTCTAATTTATAAGATTAACTTATATAAGTCTAGAATTAACTTAATCTAAAATTGCGTTTAATAATTATTATATTAACAATTTATATAACAATCTAAAACTTTATTAAGAAACTAAATGCAAAAAAAGAGCTATAAAAGACAATAATAAATATTTGTCAATTATTAACTCAAAATTGCGATTGCACTCAAAAATTTAAGAAGCGCAATAACAATCTTAAGAATAGTAGTTAACAACAACAAACTTGTTAACTATTTGTATCTTATTAGTTACGCTTCTCTTATACTTTGCGTTCTATTTACTTTAATTTATATTAATTGTTTATAAACTATTAGATTTGTTTATCTTTGCAAAACGCGTCTAATTTTAATAGTTAATATTGTTCTATTATATTGTTGTCTTCTCTCTTTAAATATCTTGCTATTATTGTTGTTAATCTCAAGACGCAATCAAATAGCAAAAACAAAAATTTGTTTTTTCTTAAAGCAAATAATTGTTGTATCGAAAGTAGAGATCGACAAAATTATAATAGTTATTGATTTTAAAAATATTAATTGTTCTATTAATTGTTAATATACTAGCAATTATCTTATTAGCAATCTAGATATTAATCTTTTGTCTTGTCGACGTATTAATTAGTTGTTGTATCAACTTATTATATAAATTCTTTGTTATATAATAATCTATATTATTCGATCTAATTTTACGACGTTTCTACATACTATTTAGAAATCTCGCAAGACAATATCTATTATGCTAAAGAAAATTATTTAAGAGAGACTTTATCGAAGAAACAACGCAAGAACTTGTTAATAATTGTTGATATTTTTTATATTAATTTGAAGATAAAACTTCTATTATTTAAACAACTTACTTATATAAAATGCTATTGTGTTTTTCAATTAACTAACAAGCTTTTTCAATATATTAAGAAAAGATACAATTTTAAGTATTAAACAAAACAAGTATTTGTTAAGATCTTTTATGTCGACAAAGCAATAGTAAAATTAAATTAAATTATTAATAATCTAGAACTAATTAAGTTAAATATTAAAGCAATAATCGATATAAACTTAATCTTTTGTTTATATTATTACGTTACTATTTTGCTAGAATTTGTCTAACAAGACTTGTTGCATATTATATGCGTAGATATCAAATATATTATAATTTTTATCAATTGCAAGTTTCTTAAGAATTTTGCATTAAATCTCTCTATTAAGAAAATACAAGCACTTATCTTTGTGTGCAATATCAATATTGCAAAACACTTAATTAATAATTATTTTGTACTAGATATATATATTAAAGATTATATACGCAATAAAAAATCTATCGCATATATTTATTAAAAAATATATATTGTTAATAATCTTAAAATTAAACTATTACTTAATATAAATATTATAACTTTTAAACAAATAATTATTAATCTTAATATCAAATAGTTTACTCTAAATAGTTGTCGAAAACTAACAACTAGTCTCAATATTATAATACAAAATAATATTAAGATTTGTCAAGTTTTAAAATCGAAACACAAAATAATTGTTAACGCAAATAGCATTGTTAAAATGTCTATTTAAATTAATTAATCTTTATTAGATTGTAATTTTCTATTTAAGTTAAATTTTATCGACGCTTATATACACGTAGTAAATACTTTATTGTCGACAATTTATATACGCAACAAGAGCTCTTTGTCAATTATTGTTTATAAGTGTTACGAGCCGCGTACTCAGTTCTACTGACTATAGCGCAAAGCTCTTTACAGCATGCAGGACACAGCCTGCCAAGAAAGTATTATATAACTGGATCAATAAATCAGTAGAATCAGCAGTACTGATTTACTGAGACTATCGATTCAGAGAATTAATAGATTGTTGAAATCAGAGTAACTGATTCAGTAATTTAACTGATCTATTATATATATAAATTTCTGAACACAACTTTTTTATAGATTGTATTCAATTTATCTATCAAGTTACTCTCTATTATAGATACAAGCTGCAAACTTTTGTTATCAAATAATTGCTTGTATTGTCTGAAAATATCTATAGATTTTTTTAATAGTATTAATCTATTCTGATACTCTAGTTGTCTAGATAGCAGTGTAACATTTTAAATATTCTAAAAATATTTGTATCAGATTAACGCGTCTCTATTCCGAGCACTAGTTTATTAGCATTATATCAATTATCGATTATAGAAGACAACAAAATCAGAATTAACAAACTCGATATCTACTATAGAAACTGTATCGATCTGAAAAACTGATTTATGCAGATAAATATCTATTTTATTTTCTATTCTGTTTCAGCGAATCAGAAAACAATTTTTGTATCAATATTTTTCAGAGAAAGAGTTTAATACTAATTTAAATTAAATTTACAAAAATATCTAAAAAATTATAACAAAAATTCTTGTACAATATTTACAAACTTCGACAACTTCAAAAGAGAGTTTCGAAATTTTTTTGAAATATTTAACAAAAAACAAATTGCAAAAAGAGTAATTCAGTATCTAATTCAACAAATTTCTACAGCAGATTATGCAGTTAGATTTCAGAAATATATCAATCTAATCGAGTAGAATAATACTGTATTTATAACAATATTTTGACAAGATTTTAAGAACAATCTAAAAAACAAAATTATGCACAATAGCAGAAATATCAGCAATATATTCGATCTTATTAAAGTAGCTATCGATCTCGACAACAAACTGTATAAAAAAGCTATAAAAAAATATAATCAATTTTAAGAAAAAGCAGAAATCTTTTTTAAATCAGCAATTAAATATCAGCAGAAAAAATCTTGTTCTAATCAGAAATACAGTAACTCCGATTATTGTAAATCTGTATCTATAGAACTGAATTTTACTCAGCAATATAAAAAAAAGAATTCTAGAGAAAAACAAGACAACAAATTTCAGAAAATATACTATTTATATAGCAAATCGGACTATTTTGCAAAAGATTGTTAATTACAAAACTTGATAAACTGTCGGCAGATTAATACTATATTAAAAAAGATATTCGATAGTTAGAACAATATCAGAAAGCAAATCGATATAGAAACAGAAATTTTCGAGATTAAATCGAATAACAACTACTATCTGATAGAAAATTCAGATCAGTTATAGAAAATTCTAAATAAAATATTATCAGACAAGATATTTGTATCTATATAGAAAATCAATCAAATACTTAATAAAACTATAAAAATACAACAATCAGAAATATTATATTTTTATTTAATAACAGACTCAGACAACAAATACAACTGAAAGAATTTTTATAAATGTCTAGACAATATTACAAACTATCTTGATATTTTAGTTAGTTTATTAAAAGAAAAGAAGATAAATCAAACTGTAAATAAATGCGAGAAAGCGCTAGAAAGCGACGCTACTATAAAAAAAGATATTTTCGATAAAATTGAACAACAACTGAGCAGTATAAATCTATTCCGAGAAAAGATAGAGAAAGCAAAAAAATATACAATATTCAGTTAAACAGAATACTATAACAACTTATATTAAATTTATCTAGAAAACAAAGAAGAATCTGAATAGTTTTCTAGAAAACTATCTATTTTTAAACAACAGCAGAAAAAAGCTCAGTACAAACAGATACTTAAAACAGAAATTGCAGTACAAAAACAGAGAAAAGTTTAAATTTCTTGATAAAAAATATATCAGAAAAATACAATATGTTAGTTTAATAGCAGCAACTAAACTTAACAGTATACGCACGATATTTTATTATATCAGTTAAGATTAATAGCTGTCAATTTACTGCAATAATCGATTCTGATACAACAGATAATTTTATAATCAGAACTCTTGTTAAAAGAGAAAAGTATTTTATTTAAAAGAAATCTGATATATACAATCTAATAATTGTAGATAGAAATTTATTATCCGACAAAAATAGAAAAATAAATAAAGAAACGAAATTACTATCGATAGCTATTCAGCAACACTATAAAAAACTAATTTTTAATATAGTAAAAATAGCTATTTACAATATTGTTCTAGAAATATCTTGATTGAAGCAGCACAATTCAGAAATTGACTGAAATACACAAATACTCAGATTTGCGCAATATAATTATATAATTTATATTTAATTTATATATCGACAGTATTCGATAATAGATAAAAGATTGAGTCGAAAATCGATTACAAATAGTAAGTTTGTATTTTTGCAAAAAAACAATCTAACAGAGTTCGACTCGACAGATATCGGCAGAAATTAGTTAAATTACAAAATTAGAATAAATAAATAAAATTACAAATTTTCTGAAAGTTTTGAACTATCTGATACAGCAAAAAAATTGCTAAAATATTTATTACAAATATACAACAGTTAAAAGTATCTGTTCTAAGAAAAGAAAACAACAGAAACTCTCTCTAAATATCAATTATAAAATTACGAAATCAGATTTGAATCAGACAAACAGTTTATATTTGAATTTATATATATTTTATTTAAGAAAAAACTCGAAGTATTTTGCGAATATCTGACAGAAAACAAAAAGAAAAAATTTATTAGAAAATTTTAATTATAGACAGAATATCCGATTTTTTTTATATTAAAAAAGAATAGAACTTTCTATCTATATATCGATTATCGGAAACTAAATAATATTACAGTTAAGAATCGATATTTACTATTTAATATCAGCAAGTTTCAGAATCGACTATTCGGAGCAAAATATTTTATTAAACTGAATTTACAAAAAGTATACAATTAGATTAGAATAAAAACAGAAAAAGAATAGAAAATAGTTTTCTGTATACAGTATAGATTATACAAATATACAGTAATACTATTCGAATTTACAAATGTTTCGGCAATATATCAGAAAATAATTAATAATATACTACAACAATATCTGAATCGATTTGTTATAGTATATTTGAACAATATTATAATTTACTTAAAAATCTTAAAAAAGCATATTAGTTATATTTTCAAAGTATTGGAATGTCTGAATATAAGAAACTTATATTTTAAATCAGAAAAATACAAATTCTATCGAGAGAAAATTAATTTTCTTGAATTTGTTGTTAAACAATATAAAGTATATATAAATTCCGAGAAGCTACAAGCAGTCAGAGAATAGAAATTATTAACAAATATCAAAAAAATACAATTTTTTCTAGATTTTATAAATTACAACAAGAAATTTATCAAAAACTATTTAGCAAACACAATATTACTGACAAATCTTACGAAGAAAAATACACTATAGATATAAGAACTCGCAGAAGAGAAATTATTTCAGAATTTTAAGCTAGAATACTTGAAAAAATCAGTATTAAAAATATACAATTTGCAGTTATCAAACAGAATTGAAATCGATATATCAGATTTAGCTATCGATATATATTTCAGTCAGAAATATAAAAATATATAGTATTTAATAATATATTTTTCGAGAAAACTTTTGTCAGCCGAACAGAACTATAATATTTACAATAAGAAACTACTTGCTATAGTAGTTTTTTTAAAATTATAAAGAGTATACACAGAAAAATTATCAGAATTTACAATTTTTATAGACTACAAAAATCTTGTACACTTTACTACTACTAAGCAGTTTAACAGAAAACAAATGCAATAATCAGAAAAACTCGAACAGTACAAGTTCAGAATACAGTATATTTTAGATAAAAATAATAGCAGAGCAGATATACTCAGCAGAAAAAGTAATTATATAGAAACAAAGAAATTGTTCAATTACAATATATTTAAAATCAACAAAAACAAATTACTATTAGCAAACAAATATAAGCTGAATACTATACTACAAATACTTCGAGACAATACAGAAAAAATTTTAATAGAGAAAAAAAAACTTCAGATATCTATCGACAAGATTGACAAATATATAAAAAAACATTATAACAAATTACTGCAAGAATATTCAGAAGTAACAAAAATTCTTCAGTTTTTATATTAGTATTGTTAGTTTTTACAGATAAAACAAGTTGTCGAGATATATATTAAACAATATTTTAGCTGTCAGCAGAACAAATATAGTACGCACGCAAACTATAGCAAAATTTAATATCAGAAATTATCTGAATCGCTATAAGATAAAATTACAATAGACTTTATTATCAAATTGTCGAAATCGATAAATTCAGCAACTGAAAACAGATATAATTCGATATTGATAATAGTTAATAAATTTATTAAATACTTATATATTATTGCATACAAAAAGAAGTTTATCGCAGAACAACTGAAATATATTATATTGAATCGACTTATACAATATTATAATATATTCAAAAAACTAATCAGTAACAGAGACAAGCTCTTTATATCTAACTATTAAAAAATATTTTTTTCAATATTAGATACAAAACTCTGAATATCTACTGTCTACTATTCGATTACAAATAGTTAGACAGAAAAAACAAATTAGAGTTTTAAATAGTATCTAAAATACTATATTAACAATATTTATAGCAATTGAATATTACTTCTATCTATAGTACAACTGACACTTAATGCAAAGATTTCGAATATTACTAAAATAATTTTATTTTTTGTTAATTATAACAAAAAATCAAATTTTTTCGAAAAAAAGTGTACACATCTGTCTGCGCAGTCAGCTATCGAAAAAATAGCAATACTGAAAAAAATATACAACAATATTTTAAAGATACAGAAAAAGTCGATCAAGTATCAAAATAAAAAACAAAAAACGATATCTCAGTTAAAAAAGAAAAATAAGATATATCTTTTTACAAAAAATCTTAGAACAAGAAAATTAAACAAGAAATTGAACTATATTAAAGTCGGACCGTTTCTTGTCAAAAAAGTTAAAAAATCAGTTAACTACAAACTCGATTTATCTCAAGATATCAGAATATTTTCAGTATTTTATATATTATTGTTGAAGTCAGCAGATTTAATTATATTTTTACAAAATATTTTTTATTTCTATTTACAGAAAAAGAAACAGTTCGAAATCGAGAAAATTCTAAAACAAAAAAATCAGAAATATTTTATCAAATAGAAAAAATATTTTATCTCCGAGAATATATAGAAATCTTTTAAGAATCTTCGACAATATCAGAAATTGCTGAAGAAATTTCGAGAAAAAAAATATTTTCTTAGAAATCAGAAAACAGCTCTCGAAACAAATTACTATTAGAAAAAGCAACAATTATCTTTTGATTCGAATAAGAATCAGTCGGATTTTTTAAAATATTCAATTTATTCAGACTTTGAATTCCGCGACAAAGTATTTTACTATTATATTTTTTCAGAAATTTCTTTTGTTTGTACAGTCTCTTTATACGCGTATATTGTTTACAAAACTTTTAATAAAACTTATTTGCACAAACAACTGTCAGTCGTATTTTTTTTTCTAGAATATTCTTTTGTTGCTTCAAGAACCGTTATTCAATATCGGAGAAATTACAACAATTATATTTAATCGAAAATCTTATATATTCAGTACAACAACTGAACTTCTTTTCTATTTTACAGAGAAAGTTACAACAAATATAGCAAAAATATTAAGATATAGTAACGTCTGTTCGAAGTAGTTTTCGATAAAGCTTGTAATATTGTTGGGATTTTTTGAAATTACCAGATATAATAATAGAAAGAATAAATTATAATATTTTCGAAACAGAAAATCTCGGAGAGAAAAATAGTATTACAAATTGCGTATTCAGTTCTACTGACTACAATACAAAACTTTTTACAGTATGCAGAGCACAGTCTGCCAAGAAAGTATTATATAATTGAATCAATAGATCAGTAGAATCAGCAGTACTGATTTACTGAAACTATCGATTCAGAGAATTAATAAATTGTTGAAATCAGAATAACTGATTCAATAATTTAACTAATCTATTATATATATAAATTTCTGAACACAATTTCTTTATAAATTGTGTTCAACTTATCTATCAAATTATTCTCTATTATAGATACAAGCTGCAAATTCTTGTTACCAAGTGATTGCTTGCATTGTCTGAAGACGTCTACAGATCTCTCCAACAGTATCAATCTATTCTGATACTCTAGTTGCCTAGATAGCAGCGTAACAATAAGTCGACGAATTTTAATTGTCTAATTAAGTTCGAAGAGCAAGATTACTATTAAATTAGTTTCGACAAATATAATTGAATCGCTAAGAGTAATATAAAAGTAAAAATATTATCGAACAAATATTAAACAATTCTATTTAATAATATATATATTTATAACTTATTAATTAAGATAATTAAGTTTTGTACTTTTGTCGATAAATTTGTTGTTCTTTGAAAGAATAGTAATAGAATTGTTAAATTAGCAAAAAACAATTAAATAATTGTTTTACTAAATAACAATTAGAATTTTACAACAATTCTTAAGATAATACAAAAGATTTATTTGCTAAGCAAACAAAATAAAAGAATAGTTAATAAGAAATTCGACAAACTTTATTAGCAAAAGAAGATAAAATAATCTACGCAATTAACTTCTTTTAATTTTCTAATCTTTATTATTTGATATACAATTAACAACTTTAATAGTTAGTCTACTAGAAGTCTAGAAAGTATCAAGTAGTTACAAATATTAAAAATCTAAACAAACTAACAATTATTAATAGTTATTTAATACTTATATAGAGCAATATTATAACGCAACTAAAGAACTACAACTATATAAGCTTAATAAATAATTTTGTCTTCTTTCTTTAATTTGTAATAGTTAAACAAGATTGTTACAAGTTTTTGTTTATTATTTATCGAAACAAGAAATAACTTAACGTTGTTATTATAAAATTCAAAAACTCTTCGACTTATATACAACAAATAATAATTAAAAAATTGCAACTTCTACGCAAGTTCTACAAAATATATATTAATAATATTGTTATTTTCTCTAAATTCTTTACAAATTATCTCGATTATTTACAAAATCTTTTTACTAAATTTGTTAAACTTCAAGTTACGCTAAGTTCTACAAAGATTTATTTTAACTATTTTAGTATTATTTTGCTTAAACAAAAGATTAACGTCTTCGATTTATTTATTATTAAAAAACAAATTATTGCAATTAAAGCTATCTAATTTCTTAAGAATCTTAGAGCGTTAAAAATGTATTTAGATTTCGTTAATTATTAATACAACAAAATTATTTAGTATGCACAACGCGTCGACTTGTTGCAACAAGAGAAGATACAATTGTTTAAGAATTTGTTCGCGCAAAACAATTAAAAGCGTAAAACGTATTTTTAAAATATTTCTATCGAACAATTATTAAGTTTATCAAGCTTTTTCTATTAGCTTTAATGTATTTTTACGACGTCAAATTTTCTTATCTACTTCGACGTCAATTGTTGTTTGTTTGTAAGATTCGACGCAACAAAGAAACAAAAATACGAGATTAAAATCTATTATATTAAAGACAATTTTATTAATAATAACTTTCGAAAATCTAATATTTAATATATATTGTTTTTGTTTAAAATATTAAGTATTGTCGAGTTTTACTATTAATTAATAAAACTAAAAATTGTTTACTTAATTTAAACAATTAAAAAGATAAAATATTTAATTAAGATTTTTAAGTAATCAATTATTGTCTATACAAATTATTCGACTATATTTAATATTGTTAAGCAAACAATCTTGTTGTTATTTGTTACAAACAAGCTTAATCTTAAACTTATATACGTATTGCAATATTTTTTACAATTTAATCTTAATATTCGATACAAGACAAATTGTCTAAATACAATATTTAACGCTCTATTTTAATTGCTAGCATTAATTAATAAGAAGAGAGTAAATAATATTAAAAAGTTTAACAAAGTCGACGCTTTTGTATTTAAGATTAAAATCTTAAAAGTAAGTAAACTTGTCGAACAAATCTCTAAAAAAAAGAAAAATCTAGTTGCATAAACAATTTTTAATAGAGCAATATTCTTTTATATTTGCTTAATAGAAATAAGCGCTAATTTCAAAAAACAATTGCTCGATATCTATATTAAATTTGTTAAATAAATAAAAATTATAAATACTATTTAGAAGTTTATTATATTGTTAAATATACAATTCTTTGTAAAAGATAAATTGCTATACTATACAAACTACGTTAATCGAAAAAGACTTTATTTATTAAAGAAATTTAAAAAAGAAATTTTTACTTAAATATACAACAAGAATTATTACGTTAACTTTACTCGTTTATATAAGACAATTTTTATCAATTTTTACTTTTGCAAGTTAAGCAATTGTTTACAACGTTATATAATATATTGTTAAGAGTGCAATCTTTATTAAATAAAGCGTTATTAATTGTACGATATTTTAAATTCTATTACTAGTTTTTTAATACTCTTTTACACAATAAGCTTCGATTTTATATTAATTTTATCGAATAAGCAAAGCATAGATGTTGCACTTATCGCAATATATAAATTTTTCAAAAAAGTAATAATTATAGTTAATAAAAACACGCACACTACTAAGAACTAAATTAATATAATAGTAAACAAACTTGCAAACTAAGAAATACCAAAGACTTTTATACACAATTGTAATAGAAAGTTTCTTTCTAAGTTTTGACGCATTGTATTTAAGAAATTTGATGTTAACTTTTTAATTTTTGTTGCGTATTATTCTTAAATCAATAATTAAAGCAAAAAAACTAATTAAATAATAGAGCTTGCTTTTTGCTATACAATAGCGAACAATTTTGAACTTAATTAAATATTCTTTCTTCTAATTCTTTAAATACAATTGAACAATCTATCTAGTTTTTTTTATCGATCTTTCGTTAAATAAGATAATTATAAAATTTAAAATTTAAAATTTTTTAATTTTTCTTAAATTCGACAAGCAAAACAAGAATTAATTTGAAAAAAAATTAATAAATGCAACAAAGATTAAAATTGCAATTACTTAAGCTAATATAACAACAAAGAATTTCTACAATAAATATTATCAATCTTTAACTCTTTAAGTAAGCAATTAAGCTTTTCTTTGCTTATATAAGAATTACAATTTATCTTTTGTAAAGTCAACAAAGTTAACTATTTAGCAAGTTAATTTTTTTACAATTCTCGAACAAAAAGATAATCTAATCTATAAACTTAACTTGCTCGTCGATTAAAAAATTTATTTAATTATTTTTATTGTTAATCTAGAGTCGATCTTTAGAGAAAACAACTTCTACAATTGTTTGCGTTCTAATTATTTTAAATTAATTACAAAATTCAATAATAAGTAATACGTTTACAAAATTAAATCTCTTGTTAATTATCAATTTTATTGTTACAATTGCAAGAAATTTATTTTAAAATATTTAGTTTGTTAAAAAGACTATAAACTTAAGTTCGACTATTAATACAACAAAAATTTGCTAGATAAAGTTAAAGATTTTGTCAAAGAATACAAAATAAAGTATAATATTTTTATTAATAATATTATACAATGTTCTAATCAATTTACAAAGTCTATTGCAATAAAAGACTTAATCGAAGAAGTTATATCTACAATATTGCAACACTTCTTAATTAACAAAATTAAAAAGATTTTATAACAAGATTATAATTGTTTTCGAAAATTATAAAATAAATATTTTTGTTAAATTAAGACGTTAAATAAGCAAGCTATTATTAATTAAGTAGCTTTTAACTTTATTAGTATAGTTTAAATTAAGACTTACAACAAATTATTATACTATAACTTTCAATTTTTTAAGCAATGCTAGACAAGCAATTTCTACAACATTATACTAGTAATAACACAAAATATTAATATTAATCAACGTTCTTATTAATATACTAATAAGATTAAATAACAAAATTCTATTTACTAGATGTGTAATTTCAAATACTATTAACATTTACTTAATAACTTCTTCTTTAAAATTAACAATTTATTTAACTTTACAATTTAATTAATTGCAAAGATTTATTACTTGTTTGTATATTGTTTACTATCTTTATTAATTGCTTAACTTGTTAAGTATTATACTATTATTATAAAACTTCTTAAGTTTGCTAATATTTCTATAATTGTTGCTTAGAAAGTTGTAACAACTTATTAAGTTAAAAAACAAAAACAACAACTTGTTATTTAAAAGAATATAATAATTAAAGAAGTTAAAAAATAGATTATTTCTATCGACTTTAAGCAAAAAGATATTAAATACAAAATTATTAAAAACAAAAATAACAAAAATTAAAATAGTAACAACAATAAAAGTTTGTTCGACTATAGTTGTCTAAACATTTAAGCTTTTTCGATATTTATTAAGAACAAAAACAAAAATTGCAACAACTTTTTTATTATCGAAATATATATTTGTTATACTCTTACAAAAGAATTGAAATTTCTTATTTCTAGAAGTAAAGTATTTGAGACAAAAATTAAAAACAATTATTTAATTCTAAATTAATTTAAGTTTAATGTTAAATTTGCTAAGTTAGTTAACAACAACAACAAAACAATCTAGTCTTAAGCTTTTATTGCGTTAATTAATTTTAAAATTGCTTGCGTAATTCTTGTTAAAATTAAAATTAATAAAAAAGATTAATTATAATTAGCGATTTTTAATATTAATAGCAATTTACAAATATTTTGTAAATTATTCGATATCTTTGTAATTATAAAATACAAAGAACTACTTTATATATTAATCTATAAACAAAAGTATTGACTACACAATAAAAAGATCGACGTTATATTTATTATATTAAACGCTAGTTATTGCACAATAAAGATCGACAATATAGTTATAAATCTAATAAAGAGCAAGATCTATACAACAACAAAATCTATATTAATCTTATCTACAATCAAAAAGTTTTTACAAACTTATATATAAAATATTGTAAATTAAATAAGTCTAATAAGCTACGACAATCTTTATATCGACTTTGTTTGCATTAAGTTTGTCGAACTTAGACTTAAAACTATTAAGAATAAATCTTAACTTAAAAAGATTATCGATTTAATTAAACAAAAGTTACAAAAAGCACTTAACGCATCTATACTAGTCAAAATATACGCAAAAAAGAAAACAATATATACTCTAAGCTTTAACTACAAATCGATTAAGTATTACAAACTTGTCGATCTATTTAATAACAAAATTAAAATTAATTGTTCTAGTAGATTAACGTATACGCGTTCGCAAAGTAACGCAAAGAATAACAAGTTCTCTTTAAAACAAAAAGTAAACATCTTTTTAATAATTAACAAAGAGAGATTGCGAAAGCAAATCTTTGTCTTGCTATTCTTTTTGCGCAATACGTCGACAAGCAATGCAAAAACTACAACTTCTACTTGTTCTAATTCTATAGAAATTGAGACTATAAAAATCTTCAAAACTATTAATACTTTAATTAACAAATTATACAATAAGTTTTAAGAGATTGACGTAAGATTTAAAATTATTGCAATAAGTACTTTAACAATATAGAACAATAGTATTACAAAAATATATAAAGACGTTATTCTAAATAGAATTGCTAAATTTGTTCAAAAATTGTTAAGTTTATTAGCTTCAATTTTTAGAAGCAAACAAATTATACAAAGTAATGTGTATCTTATTAGTTAATATATATATAACGCGTATACTAAGATCTTCGAAAAAACTTATTAAGAACGATTTCTTAAATTCTACGATTTGCTAACTATTATAAAGAATTAACTTGTCGCATTTACTAAATACAACAAGACAAAAATTAAAAAAAATTAAAATGCAAATAATAATAATAGCACAAAAATAAGTTGTTTGTTATTTAAAAAATTACAATATATAATTTAATAAACATTTGTCGATAAATAAGTCGATTTTGCTCTAATTGTTGTTAATATATTACTACAAGTTTGCTCAATATCAATAAATAATAAATAGATCGACTAATTTGTAAATAGATTAAGAATTAAGAATTTAAAGATTAGTTGTTTTTCTTTTATTTTCGCGATCTATTCTAGTTGTTTTATAAACGTACTATTACAAGTCTACTTAACAAGTATTTCTATTAATTATTATTAACAAGGGCGTTGTCTTCTTTCTTTGAGAGAGATATTTGTTATATATCTAACTAGCAAATTGCTTTACTTGACAAGTTCTACTCGACGAGTTGCGCTAGTCTCTAAGAGGACTAGCTCGACGAGTAAAGATAAATTTGCGCATAGCTAGATAGATTATCAATTCAACTATCTATTACAACTCGCCTAGTGCTCGCTTTATCTATTTCTTGTCTTGCTTTCGTAACATATATATTTACAAATATACAAACAATATTTTAATCAAGATTATCAAGCTTAAGAAAAAAAGCAAAAGTTAATAAAAGAGACAAAACAACAAGACAAAAATATTAAACAAATAGATATATAGTCAAAAGTATATAGAGACTTTAATAAAGAACAAAATCAAAATTTTAAACAATATATATTTTGATATTTTTAGATACTTAACAACAAGTTAATTAATTATAGATTGTATTAATTAGCAAACTACAAAGAAGACAAAACAAACAACAAAAAATATAGCAAAAAAGATAGCAAAGCAACTAACTATATTAAAAAAATAAGCAACAAAAAATAAAAATAATCTATACAAAGTTTTTAGAAATCTTGTTAATATTAATATTTTTAAATTTCAAAATTTTCGATCTAGTTCGAAGAAATTTTTTTGAAAGAATTTTTAAAAAACTACTATCTATATACTAGATGCTTCTTATTTGTCTTCTTTAACAACGTTATATATTATATTTTTATTGTTTTTGTAAATATTTTTATTGCTATTTTCGCTATTATTTTCGCTATTATCTTCGTTATTATCTATATCGAAGTTAAAGAGACAAAGAAAAAAATTATTGCGAAAAATAATAAAAACAACAATAAAGAAGTCTTTTAAGTACAAAGCAATAGTAATTTCTATTAAATTACAAGTCAATCGAACTAAACAAATAATTAAATCTTCTAAACAATAATATTTGCAAAATCTCTATTAAGTCGCGTATACAAGTTCTATTGTTGTTATTTTATATAAAGATATTACAACTTATAAAGCGATCGTATATTATTTTATAATTCTAAAGATAATAAAAAAAATAATACTAATTAACAAAAATAATTTAGATACAAAAAAGATTGTTATCGATATATACAATATCTATTTGTTTGTTAATATTGCTAAAACACAATTTAAAGTCGATAATTTTATTGATTTAAAATTGTTAATAATTAGTAGAATAGTTATTTGAGCAATCTAAACAATAATTAGTATAATATTTGAAAAAAAATAGTAAATAGCGCATTTACAAATATAGTTTAATTGAAGTGCTATTTAGATCTTATTCTAAGTACTCGAAAAAATATATTTTAGATTTATTTCTTAAATAAATATCGCAAAGATTGTTTGCGAAATTAGAGTTTTTCTTGTTTTATTTTGATAATAGAAAGACATATTTGATAAGATTTCTTGTAATGGTGGTGGTATTCTTTGTCAACCCTAATTATAGAACCCTAAACCCCCCTGCTAGCGTGCTGCATTACCGGGTAGAATGCATTACTAGGTGAGAAGGAGTAACGAACAGGAATTATTCAGGAGCTCTGTCTGTGCTTGCAAAGTTGACCACTGAATTGTGGCCGGATCTTTCAAAGACCAGAATCCATGGCTCCCCGGCCCACTCCTACGGTGTTTTCAAGGTCTGTCAATAACCTGGACACTTGATTACAGTTGTCACGTGATACAGTCGTGCTTGTTATCTTATCGATTATGCTTGTTATCGATAAGCGGCTCACCAGTCATTCAACGCTGCAAAGTCCTTTTCACTATTTCCAGGCACATACAACACCATGCAAACTCCGAACAACCTGGGACATTGATGGAAGGCCCAGTGTGCCTCGAACGCTTTTCATTGAAACTTGTCCGGCT
>JAABUL010003854.1_pt1 | contig 21259 bp, 36 predicted proteins | sample 5559151 | NCBI WGS metagenome assembly JAABUL01 (sample SAMN10711876, study PRJNA513368) | rock metagenome | isolation source: Antarctica rocks | place: Antarctica: Victoria Land, Pudding Butte sud | reverse complement strand
TGTCTGTTCGATGCCAGCGTGCGCCAGCATCTCGTGTAGCAGCCGGATAACGCCCCACCGGTATTCCAGCGGAGGACACACCAGCCACCGCTCCGGCCCGTGTCGAATCTTCTTACGCACCTGCAGCTATTTAGGGTTTTAGGGTTTGTAGTTTGTAGTTTGTGTGTTTGTGTTTGTGTTTGTGTAGTTTGTAGTTTTAGGGTGTGTAATAGTCTTACACACCTGCAGCCAGCCATCAATAGAGGGGTGTAGCTTGACTGCCCAAGAAGTCTGCAGCATCGCACGTTTGGCAGCCGCGTCTAGAGGTAACAAACTGGGATCCCTAGCAAACGGCAACAGTATGACGACACAAGCTCGGGTAACATCATTGGCTTACTACACATGCATCTCTTTCGAGAGAGCTACAGCTGCGATATGGAGCACTGCCGGCAAAAGCCTCGAGGGAACATTCATGACGCATACCTGGCTACAATTGTCACTCGCAAACTGAGCTATACCAGAAGTGTAGCCAAATCCTCATCCAATCGAACGGCCAGAGTTTGTTCCGCATGCACAAGGACCTCCACTGCTGACTGCAACTCATTGCAACAGCGCCGGCTCGGAATCCGGTTCGTGAGGTTCCAAAGCAATCGGACCAGGCCAGCAGCAAAGCCGCAGCTGCCTAGGCGGGGCTCAGGACGAAGCCCGGACAGCAATCAGGACCAGCCGAACAGGCGGGAGGTGAGGCTGCGCGCCGCCGGCTGCTTGTCGATGCGGTGCTCCAGCGACGGCGGCTGGATGTGCTCCTGCGCGCTGTCTAGCACGATCGGCCGCACCGGGATGGCCTGCGCTTGCAAAGGAATGTTAGTCCCGCACAGCAGGCGCAGCTGCAGCAGCAGCAGCTCGCTTCGAGTAGTTGACGTGACGCTGTGTCACATGGCGCGCTACGCTTGTGCTGTCCCTCAGGCCGCGGATTGCTGATAGACACATTTTAAAGCAGGTGTGCAGGGCGCATGCAGGTTCTCCAACTTAGGCCTGCTGCTGCAGCGCAGCCCAAGTCCAGGCATCGCCCTCTACAGAACCACAGCAGTCGATATACAGTGCTCTTGGCCGACAGGGTGCTGCTCGAATCCCAGTGTAGTCACCTGCGGCCCCGGGACGAGCGGAGCAATGCGCGCGTCCCTGCCGCCCGGCCCGCCCGCAAAGGACACCGCACTGCCCAGGCTGTCAACCATGTAGCCCTGCGGCTGGCTGTCCGCCGCCGCAGTCGCATTCCCAGTGTCCAGGGAAATGTCGGCAATGCCGCCTGCGAGGCGCTCCTGCGACGCGGCGGCGCCGGCGTGCGCCGCGACGCGGAAGGCGCCCCCCGAGGCGCGCAGCCGCTGCAGCTCGGCGAGCGCCGCCGCGTCCGGCGTCACGCACTCCTGCAGATGTTTCGGGGCTCGTTTATAGAGTGCTGTGGCAAGTCGAGCTGAGCCACTTGAGATGTATTGCCAATGACCGAGCTAAGCTTAGGGCAAAGCGTGATGTGAGCGTCAACAGCATGCCATGCTGTGCCTCCAGGTGTGCTCTAGCGTAGGAAGATTGGCACAGCCCATGATGGCGTGTGATGGTTGTGACTGCCACTGGCTGGCAATCTGCAGTCAGGTAAGGTGTGAGCAGGCAGCAGACACTGTGAGGCAGCGACCTGTACACTCAAATCTACGAGGCGTCCCACCTGGTAGCGGTCAGTGGCCGTCTGCACATGTTCCAGGGCGCGCTGGAAGAGAGCTGCGGCCTCTGGGCGGCGGCCCGCCGCCAGCTGCGTGTGCGCCACGAAGTAGCAGCGCGCCGCCTGGCACGCCGCAGCCTGCAGGGCCGTACTGCAGTTTGCGGTCAGGAGCATTCAGCGTGAATGAGGCAGCGTTGCACGCACTTGGTTTGAAGAGGAACCTTTCATCCGATGCGCACCGCAAGGACGCTCGCTCGAAAGCCAGCCAGCCAGCCAGCCAGCCAGCCGCCTGTCTTCTGAGCAATACAGCCGCACCCAAGCAGCTCTTGTGAATTGTAGGAGCTTGGGCTAATGTGTGGAAGGTATATCTTACCTGGGCGGCGGTGGCGTCGAGGAGGGTCTCGCCGTTGACGCCGCCGAGCGCCGCGGCGACATCCGACAGATCAGCCACCAACGCCGCCAGGCTGTCGTGCAGCCGCACCAGCTCCTCTGGCCGCCCCGCCCGCTCCTTGTCCTGTTGCCATGGAGAGGGTTTACATTTGAGCTGCTGTAGAGTAGCTTTCAAAGGTTCAAGTGGGAATGACTCGTGTTGTGCGGCCGCACCAGCTCCTCCGGCCGCCCCGCCCGCGCCTTGTCCTTCTGCAAGACGAAACGATTTGGTTCGAACTGGTTTTTCGAGTGTTGCCTGGAGATCGATGTCGCGATCATCGCATCCTGTCCTGCAAGGCGGCTTGTGGGTTGTGGTTGCTGCTGCTACTCGGTACTGGCATGTCGAGCTTGTTTTTGCAATGCGCTTGCAGCTGTACCTTCCCTCCGCAGTCTGAACCATGCAATGCTGACTCCACAGGCTGTCAATACCCCCAACCCGTGATCTGGTGGAGATAAATGACCTTGGCGCGGACATCACCCTGCAACCCAGTTGCATCGTGCTTGCACAGAGTGCGTCCTCTCGCAGAAAGGCACGAACCTTGGACTTGGGATCGTTGGGCGACCGCAGCAGCGAGCGTGCAAGGGTGCGCTCGAATCGCGCCTGCGCGGCGGCCGCCTGCAGGCGCGCCCGCCGCAGTGCCGTTTCCGTCGTCGCGCCCCGCAGCGCCGTCTCCAGCGACCGCCAGGCTGCCACCTTGCCGCCCACATCTGCCCGACAAGCCCAAACACCGACTTGCATCACTTAGAAACGCACTTAGACAAGCTTCCGCCACTGCTGTTGGACACGTCGGCAGCGATTCGACCGCTGATAAGCCGACAGCGCCTGCACCGTCCAGGGGCCCCGCTGTCACACTAATCACGCATGCGCCAACGTGCAAATCCACCTGAAGCAATGGCCTGCGCGACGGCGGCGCGCGCGGTGCTGTATGCGTTGGCCAGCTTGTCCAGCGATGCCAGCTGCTGCTCCAGCCGCGGCGCGCCGCTGCCGCCACTTCCCCCGCTTCCGCCTTCCTCCGTGTCCATGGCCGCCGCGCCGTCCGACGGCAGGCCGTCAGTGACGGCAGAGTCCAGCTGCGCGGTCAGCTCGCCGGCGGAGTGCAGCGCGATGCGGGCGGCTTCGGAGGGCAGCTCGTAGGAGGTGCCGCGCCAGGCGAAGGAGTCTGTGCCCGTCGACGCGGACGCCTGCTGCTCCGCAGCCAGCGCCGCCAGCTTGCCCTGCCTCAGCGCGGACCAATGCATCAGATGCTGAGAGATGAGCATCACACGATCGGTTTTGTGTCTGCCAATGCAGACGCCTGCTGCTCCGCCGCCAGCGCCGCCAGCTTGCCCTGCAGGGGGGCGGCCGTGCGTCAAGGGGTCTGGCGGCGCGTCAAGAGAGGCATGTTGATGATCACTGTCCTTCACGCTGTTTGTGGGGCTATCTGCACTGGAGCGTACGCAACCGCTTGAGGCAAGGCAAGGTCATACAGTTGTTTGGTTGAGAGGCATACCATCAAGGGCGCACAGCCCTTCATACATGGGGAGGGCAGCAATGCCTGTGTGTGTCCAACCAGTGTGACAACAGGCAACAACCACCGAATGCGCACCCCGAGCAGGTCGCCGCCGCCCGGGGGCAGGTCGCCGGCGAGCTCGGCGGCGGAGGCGCCGTCGGCGCGGCCCAACCGATAGGAGCAGTAGCGGATGGCGGGTTCCACCTCGCCCAGCTGCGCCCGCGCTGCCGCCTGCGCCTCAAAGCTGCCCACCTTGGCCAGCTCGCCCCACAGCTTCCTGCGCGGCGGCACGGGCGCAAGTCAGTGTGTGATGTTGAGAATCCAGGCAGTACAGAACTTGGGAAGCCGCCTCCAGGTTCCAGCAGCCAACAGGACGACCAGATGAAGATGCGCGTGGCTAATCAGCACATCTGCTGTCTGCATTGACTGGCCGGCTGCTGGTCCAGCCCACTGCCGACTCATGACGTGCATTGACGCCTGTTGCGCAAGTGTGGTTGGCGGAGGTGGGAAGCATGGTCTCCTTCTCACTTGGCGCGTAGCAGGGCGGAGAGGGTCGTTGGTCAAGCCCACAGCTTGAAGATGTTTGCGACTTGCATAACGCACAGAGACATGTTGCGCAATACAAGTCGACGCAGCAGCATTGAGTTGCGCTCACTTGGCGCGCAGCAGGGCGGTCAGGGCGGCCTGCCAGTCCTCCTCCTTCTCCAGCAGCGCCGAGCCCCGCAGCCACGATGCGTACGCCTCAGCCTCCAGGCCTGTCCAGAACCACAGGCTGCAGTCAGAACCAAACAAACCGTCCTGTCGCAAAGTGCGCCCTGTCCTAGGGACTGCTGGACTGAAGGTGTCAAGCATGAGCGCGCCGTTCGCTGAAGCACCAGAAACCCAGGAAGATCTCGGGCTTGGTACAGCCATGGCAAGCTGGTATTGCCTCAGAGCCGGCAGGAAGCGATGGCCTCACCTGTGCGCGCGTCACAGCGCTCGGCGGCCAGGCGGGCGAGCTCGGCGCCCCAGGCGGCGGCCTTCCACAGGCGACGCTGCAGGTGCGCGCGCTTTGGCGCCTCGGGCCCCGCCGCCAGCTGCCCCTTGATCTCCATCGCCATCGCCCAGCCGCGCTCCGCGCTTAGCAGCGGGATCGCCAGGAATCTGCGTGCCGCGCTGGTGTCGCTTACTGTCTGCATTGATCTGAGGCGATGCAGTGCTGATCAGAAGCGTCCAGCTCTGGGGACACCATCTCCGCGCCAAGCCCAAGGTGGTGCCATTACGCCGTCAAGCGTCTGGCGAACGTTTCAGCCTGTACCCAGACGCCTCAGACACAATGCATGGCGATGTCACAGGTTTTGTTCATGAGAGTGCTGTGCGGCGATGCACCTGGCGTCCGTGACCATCGCGGGCTCCATCTTTTTCTTCTGGAAGCGCCCCCGGCCATGCAGGAATTTCGTGCCCTTGTACAGGCGTCGCAGCCGGCGGGAGCAGTATTGCCTGCGGCCAGCGAAGAGGGCTCATCGCGAGTGCTGGGAGCGCGCAACTGATATCTACGAAAACACACATGCAGCATCGGCTTGCCTGTAGCGGCCGTAGTCGCCGTGCCGCAGGCCATGCTGAGACTGTGCTGTCCGAATCGTCTGCAGAACGTCCAGCGACAGCAGTGGCAGCTCCGGCGCCGCTGATGCCTCCTCCTCCGCTGCCGGAGAGGCCATTGCGCTCGACTTGAACCAACGCCTCGTCCCGAGCGCGCGCAGTTAGACGTCACAGAGCACTGCCTCGTCACTTCATAAGGCTCGATCAGACATCTGTGGCTCTGCCGGGGCGGGCTTCAGCCGTGAGTGCTCAAGGAAAGGCAGCTCCAAGCTCAGCAAATTTCCCGCCAAAAATATTCAGCAAGTACAGCAGTAGTAATTAATGTACAGGAGGATTACATTTCGCTTGTCAGAATTGCAATGCCGAGTTTGCCTCCTCATTCTGCCGCATCTCGCAAGAGCTTCTGACTGAGCGAGTCTGCTGATCAGCCGCACCGCCACGCAATCACTCGCAGTTTGGCGGTCATGATGCAGACGAGCATGCTCAGCTCAAGTCACAAACCATGCACGACAACGTCAGGCCAGTGCAGATCCGGTGCATCCCTTCACAGCTCGTGCAGCACCTCTTACCAGCAGCTTCCCGCTTTTGGCCAGCACAGAAGGGAGCAAAAATTGCCGCGGGGAGCACGGCTCGTCACGCGCATGGGCATCAAGGCCGTCCAGAATTTCGACGCGGCATTCGATCTCAAGGACGACTCTAAGTCGGCATTGACAGAGCTGCTGAGCAGCGAGACCTTCTGCCAACAGGTCGTCGGTCGGTCGGTCGCTGCTGTGGCGTCATGCGTCCATGCGGCAGCGCAGTCCCCCTGCATTGCAGAGCCTGCGCATAGCGACATGTGTTCGACTCTGGCTCAAACGATCTCCGGACCAGAAAGAAATCGTGAACATGCACGTTCTCGTCGTTGCAGGTGGCAAAAGACACGCAGCAGGAGGGGAAGATGATGAAGTTCGCCGACGTTCTCTTTCAGCCCGTCCCCTGGAGCGTACAGACGAAGAAGGTGCGTGCACGGAGCTAGGAGCTGCACAGATGGCCGCGAGGGGCAGGAGGTTGATGCTTGCCCGAGGCTGAACGAGCGATCCGAGGTTGTGGCACTGCGGCCCGCCTCGTGTGGCGCTGTGCTCAGGAATGGCGCTCACCAATTGCTGACGGCACGGCAGTGTACTTTGAAGCTGACTGTGTCACTATGTTTTTCGTCGAACGCTTGCAGGGCATGCCGACGGAATACGAGCAATACCTAGAGGATCCAAACTACACCATCATCAATATACCGCCCAACTTCATGTTCAAGGCCAAAATCTTCAAGCCATCGAGGTTATGCGCAATCTACAAAGCGGCGTGACTGCTCGAGGCTGGTTGGGAATCGTCGGGAAGCGCAACTCATACCCTGTTTTGAGATTTCATGGAATCAGCACCAGCAGGGATATCTGCCTCTCAAGAATCGAACACAACTGCCCCGTGTGTCCAAACCACTCAGCAGACCTGGCGCTGCTGCAACGTCACTTGCGCTTTCCAGAGCGACCAGTAGGCCTGCTAATTCGCTTATCGAGCCCGCACTGCTCCAACAGCAGTCGTGCTGTGTTGTTGATGGAGGTGAAGCGCTGCAATCAGAGGGGAAGGTGCCGTGTGACACGTGCTTCGGGTCATCTGAGCAGCCAAAATCAACGTGCAATCAGGAGGCAGACAGCTGTCTGACCGCGCAAGCTCACCTGTGGACCCATGAGGACGCCGCCAAACCACCGGCTGACCACGACCACCACATCCCGCACCTGAGCATCATGAGAGCCAAACTTCAGTTCTGATGCCATCTTCCTGAGCATTGAGTGCATCATATCTGATTGAGATTGCTTGTACCCGTCTCGCGATTGCAGCAAGTTGACGGTTCACAGGCTGCGCCACGAGGAGCACTGCGGCTCACATTCATGATCTCTAGCAGGTGCAGCAGTCGCCCGCCGGCAGCGCACTCGCCGTCGTCATCGCAATCCTGATCATACAGCTGCCGCTCCTCCGACCAGCTCCTGTAGGCCATTATATTGTGCGTCGCCTGCAGACACTCACAAGTAGGTGTCACGAGCCATGCCCAGCCGTGAGCAGAGAAGCGATGGCAAGGATCAAGCAGCTGCAGGATGGGAGTGCAGGACAGTCCGGAACATCTGTGGCACCTTTGCGATCTTGTTATTCAGCAGCAGCGCCGCCATGACGGCCGCCACATCCTCTCGCGAGTGTATGGGCGCCAGGTGCGCCTGGAATGTGGACTTCCTTTCCGTGACAGGCTCGCCGGAGACGATGGCCGCAGCCACCGCGGCGGCATGCGCGTCTGCCGCCTGCTGGCTGGGCGTCGGCTCCAGAGTCACGTTTTCCACCTCGTGCAATGCCTGCAAGCGGAAGGGCATTCGTGTTGCATGCTATTTCGATTCGAGCAGACTCGGCAGTACCACTGGCACACTTCGGCATCCCTGACGCCATCCCCAACGACCGACCGCATTGAGTCCAGAGATGCAGGTGAGGCAAAGCTCGCGTCTTCCAGCAGCTTCTCTGCATGTCTCCTTCAACCCTAGCCTGTATGGGCATCATCGCGGGGTGCCTGACCTGTTCTTGCGCCTCAGCAGCGGCAACGGCGGCGAGTGCTTCCGCCGCTCCCTCGCAATCGCCGTCGCTGTCCAAAACCTCATCCAGGTGCTCCCGCACCGCCTCCACCCAGGCGTACAGGACACTCTCGCCGGGCGCAAACAGCTCCTCGAGCTGCGTCAGCGCCCATTGCGTGAGCAGCGCGCTGATGTCGCGGCCCTCGAGCACCACCAGAGGCGCCGCGGCGGTGGGGTACGCGTCCGGCAGGTGCGCCCGCAGCGTCACGGACCTGCCCTTCACATCGAGTTTGATCTGCGTTCAGACAGTCGAGCGCAGCTGATGACGCGGTTTCGTCTGTGTGTTCAACCCTCAGGGCGTCCTGGTTCAACCAGGTGCGTCATGTCCACGCTGTGCCAGACATTGGAGTGCCAGCAAGCCCCAAGACTCGCCTCAACAGTGTGCCGGTCGCCGTCAGCCACGCAATCGGGACCGTATATGGCTGATAGAGCAAGCAGCTCCTCCGCCTGAGTCACTAAATTGTCCAGCTTTGAGTCGTTTCGAAGGTAGGATTGGAACGGGTCTGTCTACAGCGTTCTGCTGACCTCTCTGCGTCGGTGCGCGCTCAGATTGCAGACAGACTTATTCTTTCAACACTTCCTTCGACAAGGCAACGCGTTGTCATGCAATGAGGAAATGCATGGCAGATTCAGCAGGACATGCTGCGGCAGGGTTTGCCGGCGCCGCGGCGCATAAGTAAACAAACACAGCAGTTGGTCATGGGATTGCAAACGCGATGCAGAAATGACAGTGCGCAGTCAAACACAACACACGATTGTGCAGACACTGCCTGGCACCCAGAAGTCAGCGGCGTAGCCTCAATTGCTAGAATGGCGGCATGCGACCGCGCTCGTTTTACAGATCAATATGCAGGAAGCCACATCAAGCCGATACCTAAATCACGATGGCCTACATACTTCGAAGTCACGATACACACTACAGGTCACCAAACGAGCTTCAGCGTTGCCGTTCCAGCGCTGGTGCAGTTCACGGGATCAATACCAAAATAACATACAAATGGCGTCTGCCTACACACTTCGATGGCTGGCTTCCTGCTACTCAAGTGCTGCACCACGCTAAAATTCCATGACACGATGTGTGCCACGGCCTCACGTCGCGGTGCCGCCCACCGAACCTCTAAAGCCTGCAGCAAAGCCGGCTGCACGCTGGTCGCCGCGAATGCCAAACCTCCAATGGCGCTGCGCCGCGCAGCATGTCTCACGTTGACTGTCTAAAATCTGCCTCCAATCTCCAATTGAGTAAAATATCTAGCCCTTTGCTGTGGGCGCGTATTTGTACCAGGGCGAGAGCCCCAGGCTTCTCGACAGGAGGTCCACCCGCTCCCATGCGATGCTGCGCCAGTCCATGTTCAGGATGCCGCCGGTGTCGAGGCTGCCCGCATTCCAGACCCAGTAGAAGTAGCTGGTGATTGGTGGGTGCCTGCATCCAGTGCGGTCAGTCAGCGAGCCAGGCAACAGTCCAGCTCGTGATTTCTTGTGCGCTCTCGGTAGGTGCAGGCAGGTGAACGGCGGGCTGCCAGCAACACCCACTTGTATCCCGCCGCCTGGTTGTTCATGTACTTGACGATCGAGCTCATGCACTGTTTCTCCTTGTCGTTCGCCAGCGTGGACCCAAATTCGCCTGTGGGCAGGAAATGCGCTGATGTCAAAACGGCTTGTTTCTAGTGAAACTGGTATGCTGTGCGGGTCATGCAATCCCCAAACACCAAGGATGAATATGAGCAGCGGTCAGTGCGTGCAGCGATAAAGATATGTGCCGCAACTCGAGGTTTGTCTCACTTGCCGAGCCAAAGTAAGCCAAAGTAAGCCGGCAAACGCACCATTGATCACAGGGTACTGGCGCTTGAGCCCCTTGTAGATGTAGCCATTGGCCTGTTTGTCTCCAAACGACCACTGCAGCCGCTTGTACAGGTCGTTGCCTGCACAGCATTGCCATCGAAGTGTTAGCCGATGTCATCGGCTGGCAGCGGTGCAGATCAAGTTCAGCTTTTCATACTTCACGAAAAGCCACAGCACGGCGTGGCACTGCAGCATGATCAACCAGGATGCTCACCAGTGTAGTGGTCAATGGCGCCTGTGACCATTGGGCAATAGATGTGTGGCGACAACACAACCTGCACAGAACGTAAATGATAACTGGGTCGCCCCTGAACTCGATTTGAGTCAACCCAGCCCAAGCTCGTCACCCCTAGGAGAGAAGTAACAATGAGATGTTTACATTCATCATCTACAGGGACAAACTGTTCACACAGCCCACCTGCCGCTGCCACTTGGCCCAATGGATGGTCTTAAAGAAGGGCGAAGCGTCTGCGTATCTTCCACCGCCGTGGCTCGCGATATAGCCGCGGATGGTGCGAATCACCTGCAAGCATGGCGCCAGGAGTCGACATCAGCGCAAGCCTCACATGAACTATGCACACCGTCAGGCAAGCACAGCACGTGAGCTTGACATGGGCAGAGATTGCTGCGCAACTCACGCTCGGATCGGTGCAAAATCCGTCGCCGTAGTTTGCCCCTGAAGCACATGACGGATGGGGTCAGAAATTAGCGAGCAGCAACACGGGGGTAGCAGCTAGTCAGAGCAGGCAGTCGGTGCAGTTGGAGTAGACGCATCCAGGTTCTGCAGGTCGTTGATTTGATTAGTTTTTGGTGCTGCACTCACATCCTGCAGCTTGGCCGCCGCCCTCGGCCAGCAGCAGGCAACCCGGGCAAATGGGGTAGAGCGCGTTCCAGGTGCGGCGGTACATGTTGGTGAGCGTGCCCCACCCCTTGCAGCCGGCCCAGTCGCTGCAGGAGCAGGTCAGAGCACAGGTCAAGGGCTACGGTTCAGCTGTGCGAGCGGAGCCGACGGCCGATGGCAGTGCATTGCTGAGCCAAATGGCGGTGCTCTTCTGAGGCTGAGGTGGGATGCGCTGATGGTGCGCCCCTGCGGCTTTGCGATGTGTGTTCTGTGTTACACCAAGCAAGCAGAAGCAAGCATGCACCAGTTCTCACCACTTGTAGCCATCTGGCTCATTAACGGCATCAATGAGGATGTGGTCATGTGCGCCCGGCAGCTTCATGACATCCCTGCGTGCAACAAGCCACATCACGTTGCCTAAAAATCCCCTTTCGTGCTTGCAGTGCTGCCCCAAGTCCCGGCAAAAGGGTGGCTCTGCATGCACAAGCACAACAGCGGCGGGGGGCTGCGATGCGGCAGCGCAGTAGAAGTGGATTCGCACCTAAGGAGCTGCTGCCAGCTCGAGATGAAGTAGTCGGGCTGGTAGAAGGACTGGTCGCCGTACTGGTTCCCGTGGAAATCCAGCGACACATACATCCCTGCCTTGAGTGCCTGCCCCACTGCCCAGACATACTGGTCCCACGGCCGCGACGTCGGCATGCCGGCATTGCAGATGCCACCTGAGCACATCACAGACTTGACAGTGACAAAAAGGTGTCAGGGAATCCCGGGTACAATCGACCTGCCAATATGTGCGCAGTGGCCTTCAGATTTGTATCAGCTTTGCCAGCACACCTGGGATATTAGGCGGCTGCGAGTTGGGGACCTTCGACTTGAGGCCGGGGTGCAGAACGCTGTTTATGACGGCCTGCTTGCTGGCGACGGCGCACGACTGCGGGAAGGTGCCGGTGGGCCGCGTCAGGATGTCGAACGTGAAGGCGAGGCGGATGGCGTTGAAGCCCAGCGCCTTGATGCGCCAGATGTTGGTGCGCACATCTTTTGTAATGCTGTCGCTGCCCTTGCTCATGTCGCCCAGGAAGTTGCCTGCGCACAGGGTTGTGGTGCGGTGATCGGGTCTCATGCTCAAAAAGAGTGGTACAGTGCAGCACACGGACGCAGGCATGGCGCATTTCGTTGGCATGACCGTGCTGAAAGCGCTTCGCACCATAATTCGGGACGTTGAAGCCATACCAGGCGAGGCCCTTGAAGCGTACGTTGTTGCCCCGAGCATCGATAATGGACGGTCCACTCGTGCTGAGGGCTGCGGTAGCAGCAAATCGGCGACGTCACTGGTGCCGCACCAGTGTCCAACAGTCAAGATCAGTCTGCAGGTCTGCGTGCAGCCTGCGGCCGCGCTTCCGTGTCCAATTCGGTTTCTGTCCCCATGTCCTCCAGCGGAAGCCAGCAAAGCCGTCGCCCGGGCTTGCATGCACATGTGCACCACTTTCCAGGGCAGGCGCAGGAGTAGGTCATGGCAAGCAGCGCAGTTGGCGCAGGTATGCGCTGGCCATCAGATCACGCTTTGCAAAAGCCACACGATGGTTGCTGATGCGCGGTGCGCCCGGACGCTGACTGTGCACTTTGCAATATCGAGACAGAGCTGATGGGCGCTGTCTGACACGGGTGGATTTCCCCTCCATTCGATAAATCGAGGTAAGGGATCAGCGAATGCGTCTGGAACGACCACTGAGCCGCGTTTGACGGTGTTTCCGTGTGAAGGCGCCGTTCCGACAAGATTGCCGGCGAGCTCGAGCAACCGCATGTCCGTCGGCAGGCACCAAGCCGGCAGAGGTGCATGCGCATCATGTGCACCACGTTTTCGAGTTGACTCAAGAAAGACGTGCGGCCATTGAAGGCCGTCGCGGGAATCGAAACAGCTGTCTCTCCACAAGATCGGAGGAAATCACCGACCTTCGCTTTTCGACGAGAAGGCGAGGCAGGCCGCCAGCAGCACAGCGGCTACCAACGAAGCCTTCATGACGGTCAGTTTGCTGGCCTGCCGCAACTCCGGTGTGTCGGGCACTGATGAATCACGCGCCTCGGCTCATCAGGGCAGGGGTTTTCGCGTCGCTCTCTCGTAATTGGTCGCCAGCTGTGACCTACGGCGTATGCCTCTAGGGCTGAACCACACTCTCGACAGGCAGTCCAGAATTCTAGCCGTGAATGTCTGTTTGCCGAGTGCTACAATGGCCGGGCCATCGCTCCCTTGCGGTGCCTTGCGGCGGCGGCGGCCTTACCGGCGGTCATGCAAAAAGCCGCCGGAGCCGAGCAACGCTACCTATCATTCACTTCTCCATACAAAACGCTACGATCCTTTGCACATGATAGGCGACCGATGCGCCCTGGTCTCTGTGCGCCTGATGCTTCCGCTGTGCGCCACCGCACGCACAAAATATGCGATTGTGTCTGCATGCGCCTGTGCTTGGTCATCAATGTAGCAACAACCAGGCTTAATGCCGGATTCGTTCTGTCAATGCTGTAAACATGCTGTTGATACATTGTCAGCGCTCTTCCAGAACGTCGATGAGCTCCGGAGTGAATTGAGGACTGAATCAACTCCGTCCAACACAAGCGCAAAACCAGTGAGTCCAGCCGCCGCGGGCTCTCAAAATTTAAAGACGATGTCGTGCACGAGATCGGGCGTCGCCGGCACCGCGAATCGCACGGCGCCATCCTGCGGCGAGAACTCAAAGGCCAGGCCCACGCCATCCAGCGCTGCCTCAGCCGGCGCCCTGTCAGCATACAGCAGCCCGTCGCCAGCGCCGCGCAGCCGCAGGTGCAGCTCCGCCGTACCATTGCTGCCGCCGTCCCCGCCGCCGCCGCCGCCGGCGGCAACCAACACGGATGAAAATGTGACAGCGCCACCGGCATTGAGCATGTTTGTGAGGCCAATGGGCGCCGCCCAGGCGTCGCCGCACCGCAGCGCCGGCGCAACCACCAGGATGTCGCACTCCGCCGCGCTCAGGCTCACCTGTAGACAAATCGGAATGACAATTTCGCTCAGTGTGCTTTGCTTCCACTAGATGCGGTGGACCTGCAGGCATGAGGAACGCTGTAGCGCACATAGGTGATGCAGCAAATGTTAATTCACAGCCTACAGCACCCGCACCTCAAGGTCTTCATCTCCCTGCATCACGCTGAGGCGGCGCATCCGGTCGCTGTACACCGCGTAGCGAGGTGCTGGAAGTACATCCCCGTCCTCCTCACGCTTTTGCGCCTGCGCCGCCAGGACGGGCACGTCGTGAGGGCGGAGGGTGCCCGCCAGCGGCGGCGGCGCGGCGTCATGCGTTACAAAGCCGTGCCGCCAGCGGTCCCAGCTTGCGCCCTGGATGTTGGCGAGAAACAGCAGCCCGTTGACCCTGTTCATATTCCACACCTGCGCAGCAGGGCAATGTATAGGTTCATTTCCCTTCTATGCGAATTCCGAAACGTGAGAGCCCAATGTCTGGAGCGCAGCCTGCTGATGCACTGCCGCATATGCCGGCGCAGCGTGCTCGTTTGCGCCGCCTGCACGGCCCCTGCGCTTTCTGTGCCTCCCAATGCAACCTCGAAACACACCCTCCCCATCACACTCAAGCGGCACACGAGCCTTGAGCAGGCTGCAGCAGTCGCGCAGCACATCGGAGAACAGCGTGTCAGCCGTCGGCCGCGCCGGCAGCGCCGCCCGCAGCACCGAGCCGTCCGGCAGCACCAGCCGCCGCAGCAGCGCCCCCTCGTGGGCGCCTGGCGCATCGCTGACGTAGACTGGGCCGCCCGATGCGGCGCGGGCGGCGGCGTGCAGCTCCGCCCGCGGGTGGCGGCTGTGGAACATGTCCTGTGCGTGAGGCGCCGGGCGTTTGGCCTTTAGGGTTTGCAAACTTCTTCCTTAACCTTTCTGGTGGCACGCATAATCCTGCCGCGCATCGAGTTTTGGTATCGAGCCACGCTTCTGCTGCCATCTGTTGACGAGGTGCGGGTGGCGCTGCAGCTGAGCAGGCCACGTCAGCAGGCGAATCTGAGATGGTGCTTGGCACATTGTACAAAAGATCACCGAGTGCAGCAGGAGAGGCATGAGTGAACGAAAGGCACGAATGCAAGTCTTACCCAGTCCGGCAGCAGCAGCGGGCCGATGAAGAGGGCGTTGAAGGCGCAGATGCCCAGGTGCACAGTGTGCGACGCCGCCTCCCGCGGATAAAAGTCGTCTGACGCGCGTGTGACGGCCGTGGCTGTCGTCCGGTACAGGTTCTCCGTGGAGTGCGCCTACAGGCACAGGTACACAGATCACATAAGCCGTACCTCTATTTCAACTTCAACTATAAAGCAGCATTCCAATGCAACATGACAGGATGGCCACAGGCCAGTCCAGACCTCACACCTTGCAGCGATGCTTGTCATGCATACCAATATGCATCATGGTCTGGCAAGCCCATCGAGCACCAGCTGATGCGCAGACCCAATGAGGTAACACACACCATGCAGTTGATGGTGGTGTTGCCGGGGAAGGCGTCGGCCACCGAGGCCTCAAGTGAGCGATGGTAGGCGGCGCTGAGCCGAGGGCCGCCGCCGCTATCGCCGCCAAACATGCCGGAGCTGCCTTGCACATCCACTTTCACGCCGTCCACGCCGCAGCCTGCGCACGGTGTTTGGGGTTTTGGGTCCGAAGGGTTGAGTGTGCTTATAGGTCTGAACATGCCTCCCATCCACGACGCAGCCTTCGCATGGATTCGGGGATTTTGGTCTGAGATCTGCATATACTTGGGATCTTCGGTCGGAGTCCCTACTGAACCTCAAATGACTGTGCCACTTGACACGCTGCAGCTTGAAAGGCTGATTGGATGATGGGGACAGTGTCGTGGTCAGCGGAACGCCCCTCGCGAGCATGTGCTACATGTTTAGCCTGGAAGGTCGTGGCATCGGCAGCGCACTCAGCCCACAGGCTAGGGTCTTGGGATCGCTCACCTGCCAGGTAGCCGTGCATGTCGCGATGCAGCTTCGAGATGTCGTCCACCAGACCGATGCCTGCGCATCATGCCAACATTGTCTTCGACTGACGTGCTGCAAAGATACATGTATACGAGATTCCTCATGAAGAAAACATGTTTGCAAAACAGATCACGGAAGACTTGACGGCTGAAAAGCGGCTGCAACAAGGCATTCGAGTCCTGGCAGACCCAGGCACTGGCATGGCTGCAGACGCCTGCAACGTAACGCAAAAGAGGCAGGCAGCGCGGTCGCGGTCGCACCAGTCAGCGTCTGCGGGTTCCACACAATGCTGGGATCCACCTCCACTATGCCCGGCACAGGCTGCGGCGTCTTGACAACCGCGCCGTGCAGCTTTGGCGACACGCCCGCCCAGTACCTGTCTCGCAGATAGGCAGGTGTCGATGCATCAAGGTATGTTCGCCAGGCTCCTTTCAGAGGGGCGTCCCCAGGTGCTGCTTGGAGAGGAGCGTGTATTCAGGCGATTATCATGCGCATATGCGACGGAGGCGCATTTGGTTTGCATGTGTTCTAGCTTTACCCGTGCATGGCATGCCAGCAGACACGTAGCGCAGCGGCGCAAAGCGCTCCTTCAGCTGCGCCACCACCGCCCCCAGGTCCGCCTTCCTGCTCTGCAGGGCAGCACAGCGCACATTGCTCATGAACGCCGTCACTTCACAGCCTCTGTAGCCCAGTGTGCTTGGCTCATCATGCCCGTTGCCACGAGCTGTAGCAGGGGCACGCCTTCGGATGTGCGTCCCATGCTTTGTCCGGAAGGCAGAGACTTCTGCTGGCATTGCTCCGGAGCAAAACACAGGTGTACACGTCAGAAGACAGCCGCACCGTGCAGGGCATGTCGGCCCCAGCGTTCAGCGACGAAAACTTGGCGTTAGCCTCCACAGAGGTGAGCCGCCGCGCATGGTCGCTGGTGGCCGCGTAGTGCCGCGCCATGACGCCCCGCAGGGGCGTGGCCAGCAGCGCCTGCACCAGGCCCGGCCCGCCCGGCCACTGCACCAGTTTGTCTACCAGCGCGCCCGCCATGCTGAATGCAGCGGCGGACAGCCGGCCCCACCAGCCGCCTTGCCTGCAGGGGCAGTGCAAATGGCTGATGAGTTTCGCTCTCAAGCAGTACTGGCGGGTTTGTTCCCCGCCCGGCCAGCGCACCAGCCGATCCGCCAGCGCGCGCCGTGCCGACCGCGGCAGCAGACAGCCTGCCCCACCAGCCTGCCTTCTGCAGGGGCAGCGCAAAGGCATGTCGGCTCACTGCATGTGTGAATACGCCAGCAAGGCGGTACGATAGCAGCTTTTGCGTGCCAATGCGTCGCCGGCACTTGATGGCGGCAGTACCATTGGGGATGACTTGCTGGATAGCGGTGCAAGTACTGCACGGCACATCCGCAAAGCCGGTGGAATGCAGCGCTCACCATGCGGCTGTGGCATCCCCTCCCGCAGCCGGGGCTGCCACCCCGCCGTCGACCTCAGTGAGCTGCCAGCCGTCGTCGATGATCAGCAGCTGGGGCGGCGCGCCGGCCTCCTTTAGTGCCTCCAGGCCCTCCACAATGCCTGCAGCAGCCAAGAATGCGGTCGACGCAGGAAGAGTTGAGGTGTTTGGGTTGTCTGGTGCTCATCATGTCTGCTCGATGTGTGATGACAGAGCCCCACAGGTGGTGACCATATTGACCAGAGTAAGAGTGAAATCTGGATCTGCAGGGTGACTTGCTTGGTTTGCTGAAGGATCTCAGAAGGAAGAGATCTGTTCACTTTGTTACGACTGGACCTCACCTTTGGCTGACACGTCCGAGTAAAACGCATCCCAGGTGCACCAACCAAACACGTCCGCAGATGCGGGGATGTACTTGTCACGCAGTGCCGGCGCGCCGCCTGACAGCGACGCTGCGGCAACCACCGCCTCTTCGACCAGCTGGAAGGGATCTGCGCCGACCGCTATCAGCAGTGCATCTGCATCACAAAAATAAATACCATCAGACAGGGCTCGGAGACTGGTGTTTGCACAACACCAGTTGCCATTGCGGCGCCATCTCGCAGCTTTTTTCTCGAAAGAACGTGTTGTCAACGTGGAGATGTTTCATCTGTCCAGCTGGACGCCCTAACCGCTGCGTCGCCGCTCTCCACCCGCACGCTGACACCGTCGCGGCCACTGCAGGCAATGACAGAAGCATTACGCATTGACGCTGAAATACGAACCAACTGCAGCAGCAGATGGAAACGAGCTTGGACTTTGCCGCAGCATCCACTGTTCCCCACTGGATAGTGATGGTGCATGTACTTGATCCGGTGCACAAGATGGCATCCACAACCCTGGCACCACATGCCAGGGTTGTGCACCTGGCCATGCGCAACGTTGCCCTGAATGTCCCTCCGGAGATGAGGGGCAGCAGGATGGCATATGGCCCGCCGGCTGCGAGCTCCAGGAGCAGGAACTGTGTCTCTGGCGGCACCTCGCTGCTGTGCTTGCCCCAAGAGGGGATCATCCACCTGAGTGCAGCACATTATTACTAGCTGTGAGGCACTTCATCACGTCGCGCGATCATTCGTCGAAGTTGTTGTGTGCGAGCAAACCAATTGAACCAGCGAAGTCTTGCATCGCAACAGACATTCATTAGGTTATACTGACCAGAGTTTGACACGGCTTGCGGCCAGGAAGCGCGTGCAGCTCAGCTGCAGGCCAAAACAAAAGCAACATCAGCAAGCAAGTCTCGCGATGCAAGTCTCGCGCCTCACATACCTACAGGGCAAGTCAACACCAATGGTAAAGGACCAGGCGCCGCCAATGACGTCAGGCACATGCCCACCTTGCCGAGCGCCGCGTCATAGGTGCTGACTTCCTGGTCATGGTGCAGTCCCAGGACAAGGCCGTTCAGCGGCCCATCGACTGGCCGAAATGACACCGCATCCGTCGAAAATTCCCGCAGCAGCACATGCCCATCTGATGTGGCGAGGCTGCCGTTTGACAACGCCAGGCACGGTGCTGCAGCACCAGATGCCATAGCAGAGAGACGCCGCAGCGGCTTCCTCTGAACAGCAGATTTCTTCCAGCTCTGTGGAAGGGCAAAAGTGGTCCTAGGCCTGCACAGAAGCATGCCATATTGACGCCGCATATACAAAATAACAAATTTGACACAGACGGTCAATGCGCAGCGGGTGAGCCAAGGCGAGGTACATCAATCAAGACGCACCTTGCAGACAGGCTGCACGGATCAGTCAGTTGTACAAGGAGCATTCGCACCACCGCCCTGGCACAACGACAAGCAAAGATCGAAGTTGATCTGACAGCGGATCATGTTGCCAGCCGGCCGAGCAACAACAATGTGTTTCTTCGAAGGGCACGGCTCTGCAGATCGCGCTTTGCACCCAGATCGCAAGTCTGCATGGAAAATTCGCTGTGCACGTGCGTTTAGTAATCGGAAAGATCTTTTTTCGAGATGATCGGCGAGGTGAGTTCAGAGAGTGCCTGCAGTGCATCTATCGATTTCCAAACTCTATAACCAATGCTCTTCAAATACATCGGTGCGGTGCCGCGATCTGCGGTTGTAGCTAAAAGCTGCCTGTGAAACTGTGATTGGACGATATCAATAACTCTAGAAATTATGCGTGGAAACGCGCGGGCTGCCCGGCCTCTCGGTCCATAAGAGTGTAGAGCCATGCAGGCTTCTCACTTGCAGACCCAGACACAGCCACAAAACGGCGCATGCGTCTATGCGGGCGCGCCTGCCTCGCGGCGCATACGCCGGCATGCTGCACCTGTCCGCAACCGTCTCAGCGTGACAGCCGCAGCACAACAAATCAGTGAATCCGCATCAGAGAGGTGAGCGTTTGCTGTGTGCCGCCAGCTTCAGTGCATTGCCGCGGGATGCGCATGCGCCGGACGGTGTCTTACTGCCGTGCTTGATGAAGGGGATTGCGTCAGTGAGTGTTTCTCAGCATCATCTTATGCTAACTTGACTGATGCTCACTGTCGCCTCCCCTAAAACAGGCCGGCGCAATGCCTCCTGCCGGTGCGGCGGTCGCTAGCGGAGCGCCCCATGCATGACGTTGGCGGCGGCCGCGTGATGGTCCCCCTGTTGCAGGCGCGCTGTGCAGATCACCATTTTCACGCTTGCGTTTCTGTGGCGCTCAGCAGCTGCAGCAACTGCATGGAGGGCCTTTGCTAAATACTCTTCTGGTGCTTCCTGCCTTCACTTTGGGCAATGGCAGCTGTTCTGCTCCGTGCAGCCGGAGGCAGACGAGCTGCCCTTTGCGGTCGCCCTGGAGCTGCATCGCCGCGGCAGTGGCTGCGCGACGGAGGCGTCGAGTGGCAGCCACAGCCCGGCGCAGCAGAGCAGCTACCAGCTGCACTACGTGCTCCAGGGCCAGGCGCAGGTGCCGACCTGTCTGAATGGTTCACTAGTAGCAGCGCGCAACTGCAAGATCTTGATGGTAGTTTAGGAGATCACACATGCTTATAGAAGTATCAGCATTTGTCGTCACTGCCAAAGGTAACAAAAGCTACAGGCAGGTGACTCAAGGGCTGTCCATATCCGCACCGCAGCTGGTGCAAGGCGGTCAGCCGCTAGGGGAGGTGCGCGCCGGCGACAGCCTGCTCATGAGCAGCGGCGCCGCGCAGTGCCAGACCGACGGCGGCGATGCGGTCGCTCGGGAAATCGAATCGGAGTGGCACCTCGCGGCGCTTATCCTGGTGCTCGGCGTGCATCAGAGCGGCGACTCGGATTCGGACTCGGAGGGCGCCCACGCCTCGCTTGTGAGTACAATGATCCTTGACGGCCGATGCATGTCAAACGCATGCAGGTACATCCAGCGAGGCCAGCGGGATCTGTGATACCCTCTGAGCGCAGCAAGGCTCGCGCTGAGCACATGGCCCTGAGCACATGCCACCCATGTTCCCCGCTCGTTTGTCGGTTGCAGCGAGTTATGTAGCAGAAGTTACAAACAAGCCATCAACTGCTGTTTTGACCTGCCACGGTTCTTTGTCCCACATAGGGGCCCGTGGTGGACACCGCGGTGGCGCAGCGGGTCGCGGAGGAGTGGCAGGCGGCGCCCGTCGTCGGCGCCCTGTCGGCGGTCGCAGTGCAGCGCATTGTGGTCAGCGCCCAGCAGGTGGCGCAGCAGGCGGTGTCCACCTCGCGGCAGCAACCGCAGACATGGCACATCGACGGCACGCCTGCCGACAGCGCCCGCCGGAGCGGCAGCCACCCCGTGGCAGCCGGTGTCCACGACGCGGCGGCAGTCGGGCACCTAGGCGCAACATCAGAGCGGGCCAGCGGCGGCGGTGGCGGCGTCGGCGTCGAGGCCGATGGCGGCTCGTTCGCCGGCGAAGTGGCGGCCACATGGGCGGCCATCAGCAAGTCGCTGCTGCGGCGCATCCCGGGGTCGCTTTCGGCGGTGCTGCAGCGGCTGCAGCAGCAGCGGGCGGTGCGGCACCTGGAAGCCTCCCTCGCATCAGGCGACCCCAGCGCACAGGCGAGGCTCCTATTCGACAGCTGGCAGATGGTCAGTCCCTGAGAAGAGCTCGGCTTAGCGACGTCCACCATTTCAAGGATGCCCCGTTGCAGGCGGTGCAGCGGCGGCGGCTGCGGGACCTGCCGGCCTACAAGCTGCCTGGGCAAACCAACCGCGTCGCGCTGCTGTTCAACCCGCTGGACGATGCCCACCTGGGCATCCCCTTCACCTTCGGTCTCGAGGTGTGTGTGTGTGGTGGGGGGGGGGGGGGGGGGGGGGGGGGGGGATGTGGTTC
>JAABUL010003851.1_pt1 | contig 21293 bp, 20 predicted proteins | sample 5559151 | NCBI WGS metagenome assembly JAABUL01 (sample SAMN10711876, study PRJNA513368) | rock metagenome | isolation source: Antarctica rocks | place: Antarctica: Victoria Land, Pudding Butte sud | reverse complement strand
GGCGAGATAGACGACGATGGCGCCGATGCGGGCGCCGTACTGCACCGGCGCGGTGACGCCTTCGGGAAACTGCCCCTGGGTCTGCGTGCCGCAATCGGCGCAGCAGCAGACGTGGGCGCGGTGTTCGGTCACGACGAGGGGCGGCGGCTTGGGCAGGTCGAACACCTGGCGGGCGGCGTAATCCGTCGACACCGAGCCTGCCAGCGAGGCGCCGCATCCGCCGCAGGTGGGCGGCACGTGATCGACCACATCGTCCGGCGTCTCGATCTGCCGCAGCGTCTCGCCGCGGTGACCCTTCTGGCCGCCGCTCTTTCTGCCCGAGCGCTCGCGCAAGCTGCGCACCCGCGACGGTTGCTTCTTCAGCCCGTCGCTCGACGGCGGCTTGCCGCTGTTGGAGCTGTCCAGACCAAGCCGGCGTTCCAACTCGGCGATGCGGCTTCGAAGCATCGCGTTTTCCGCCTGAAGCAGCGCCACCAACGCCTCCAGCGAGATCGTCGTCGAAGGACGACCCTCGGCGGCACGATCCTCGTCGGTTGGCTGATTCGGCGGCGAAGTCACCGGAAGCTTGACTCATACCTTGCCGCATCGAGTCAATACCCGTCGCCACAAATCGACCAACCTGGGCAGTTACAAAAGAAGGGTCAATGTAAGTGAACTGCTGCAGGCATCGTGATTAAGAGCAAGCCAAAGATGCTGATAGGCTTGACCAAAAGGTGTGGAGTTAGGTTGGCTCCCTCGTCAATGGGGTCACATGGACAAATAACTCCCGGTGTAAAGGCAGGACCCTCACTTTTCGCGGCAAAGGTGCGGAACGTGGTAAGCCCGTATTTCTCCCAACCAGATCATCGGAAGGGAAAGCGACCCGTAAGGGAAGCCGATGGAAGTGCGGGTAAAAGAAACTGGAGAAAGCGAAAGCCTCTCGTAGCGGAGAGGATAGGGATTGAGCATAAGCAACATAATCCCGCGGGAAACCGAGCAGACTTCTGGTTGGTCTCTATACACGAGATTGTTCGTAGAACTTTCAACGAGAAGGAGAGCAAATGAACATGGCTTCTGCTGTGTGTGCGCCTTCTACGAAAGCGAGGGAGTGGCACAACATCGACTGGGCCACTGCTCACGCTTCCGTCCGGAAGCTGCAGGCACGTATCGTGAAGGCTACTCAGGAAGGTAGGCCAGGCAGGGCTCGAGCCCTACAATGGCTGCTGACCCACTCGTTCTTCGGCAAAGCCATTGCCGTTAAACGAGTGACCGAAAACCAGGGCAAACGTACGGCTGGGGTTGACGGAGAAATCTGGTCAACTCCGAAATCCAAATCGGATGCCATCTCAACATTGGGTCGGAGGCTCTACAGCCCTCTTCCCCTCAAACGGGTGCGCATTCCGAAGGCAAACGGAGATACTCGTCCACTTGGAATCCCCACGATGACGGATCGAGCCATGCAGGCTCTTCACCTGCTTGGTCTCGCCCCCATTGCGGAGTCCACGGCCGATCGGGACTCATATGGGTTCCGACCGGGGCGGTCCTGTGCCGACGCAATTGGCAGTCTTTTTACAACCCTAAGCCAAAGAACATCGGCACAATGGATTCTAGAAGCGGATATCAAAGGCTGCTTCGACAACATCAGCCATGAGTGGTTGCTGACGCACGTTCCGATGGACCGCGTCATTCTCCGCAAGTGGTTGAAAGCGGGCTTCATGGAACACCGTCAACTCTTTCCCACTGAGGCGGGAACTCCGCAGGGAGGCATAATCTCGCCAACGTTGGCAAACTTGGCCTTGGATGGTCTTGGACCACTTTTGAAATGGACTTTCCGACACAGGAGGCATCGAGTGAAGGGTGCCCCCCGTGGGACGTTCATCTCGGGTCCTCGGCACAAGGTAAATTTTGTGCGGTATGCGGACGACTTCGTTGTAACCGGGGCGTCGAAAGAAATCTTGGAAAACGAGGTCCGTCCGTTGATTGAGAAGTTCTTGGCTGAAAGAGGACTAATTCTTTTGCCAACCAAGACACAGATCGTCAATATCCGCAAAGGTTTTGATTTTCTAGGACAAAACATACGCAAATACGGCGAACGGTCGGTGATGCTTATCATGCCCTCAAGCAAGAGTATCGCAAGCCTCCTCCGTAGAGTCCGAGAAATTGCCAGGGAACTACGAGGGTCGGCGCAAGAAACGCTGATTCGGCAACTCAATCCCCTAATCAGGGGTTGGGTCAATTACCACCGCCACGTAGTGTCTGGGAAGGTATTTAGCGACGTCCGCAGTGCGATTTGGACCGTATTATGGAACTGGGCGCGTCGCCGACACTCCAACAAGAGGCGTCCTTGGATAGCCAAGAGATACTTTCATCGAAGGGGGTCGAGGGGCTGGATATTTGGCGTCACGACGGAATTAAGGCGTGGCGAGGTCGGGTTTCTCCGTTTGGTGGACCCGATCGACACCAGAATCGTCAGACACGTCAGAATCCGGACAGATGCGAACCCGTATGATCCGAAGGACGAGCCCTACTTTGAGGAACGCAATAACCTCAGAATAGAGCGAAGCTTGGCGGCTCGGCGGACGCTTCTAGCGCTTTGGCGGGGACAGGATGGTCTCTGCCCCGGTTGCGGCCAAAAGATCAATGAGATTACGGGGTGGCACAACCACCATGTAATCCGGCGATCAAGAGGCGGACCGGATCAGGTGGCGAATCGGGTATTGATGCACCCGACCTGTCACATGCAGTTCCACCACCGATCTTTGGTGGAGGATAGAGGAGCCGGCTCTCAGTCAAACGGGAGCTTACTGGAGGCTTGAGCCGTATGCGAGGAAACTTGCAAGTACGGTTCTGAGGGGAGGGGAAGGCAGCGATGCCTTCTCCTTACCCGATGCATGGCGGCACTGATCCGAGCGCAAGACCGCTTTCTCGGACGCCGCACGCTCATCCTGACGGGCGAGCGTGCCGAAGAGAGCACGGCACGGGCGCACTATGCCACCTTCGAGCCAGATCGAACCGATACGCGGGATGGCACTCGCAAGCGGCGGTATGTCGATCACTGGCGGCCAATTCATGCTCTGGCCGAGCGCGCCGTGTGGGGGATGATGCAGCGATACGGAATCGTACCTGCGCCAGCCTATCGACTGGGATGGTCACGCCTCTCGTGCATCGCCTGCATTTTCGGCGGGAACGATCAATGGGCGACCATTCGGCACATCGCGCCCGAGCGTTTCGAGGAAATTGCAGACTACGAGAACCGCTTCGACCGCACCATCCACCGGACCATGACGGTCCGAGAGCGGGCCGATCGCGGGCGACCCTACGTCGCCGCCACCGAACGACCCGGCCTCGCGCGTGCGGCCATGCGGTCGACCTGGGCCGAGCAGGTCCGCGTGCCCCCACACGTCTGGCAACTACCGGCCGGTGCTTTCGGGAACAGCCTCGGCCCGAGCTGACCGGCCGCTCGCCCTCTCGTCACCTCAGCCATCAGCGAAGGATCGCCGCCATGCGCAGCGCCACAAGCTACACCGTCACGCGCGAGCGTGACGGCTCCTACCGTCTCCACTGCTGCGTGCCACCCGGTCCACGGGTCGTCGCGGTCATCGCCCCGGTCAGGGATCGCGCCGACCAGGTGCTCGGCTGGAAGCTCAAGCCGCTCGTCGTCATGCACGGGGCAAGGAGCCGCCTCTGGACCGCCCCCGACGAGGCGATCACCGCCACCAAGCTGATGACGCCCGGCCAAGCCAAAGCCGCCGTTCGCGCGGCCGAGTTGGCAGCAGGTCCAACACCATGACCGCGCACTCACGCGGCGAGAGCGAATTCGGAGCGGATCCGATCGTGGTCGCCTACGGCGCCGGTGTCGACAGCACCGCCATGCTGATTGGGCTGCACGAGCGAAAAATCCCGCTCGACTTGATCCTGTTCGCCGACACCGGCTCCGAGAAGCCGGAGACTTACGCATACCTTCCCGTCATCCAGGACTGGCTCGCGCGACGCGGAATGCCGCCGGTCACCGTGCTGAAACGTCGCAGTCCGCGTGCTGGCGACACGTCGCTACACGGCGAGTGCCTGCGCAAAAGCGTCCTACCGTCGCTCGCCTATGGGGGACACTCGTGCTCGCTGAAATGGAAGGTCGAGCCGCAATGGGCCGCCACGCGCGCCTATTTCGGCTGGGACGCTCGCGCGCAACGATGGACCCACGGGTCATTCATCACCAAGCTGATCGGTTACGACGCCGGACCCCGCGACAGCCGACGCATGGCGGCCGCGACTGGAAAGTGGCCACCCGGTCACCGCTACCGCTATCCGCTGCAAGAGTGGGGCTGGACGCGCGAAGACTGCGAACAACGCATCCTCGCTGAAGGACTGCCGCTCCCGATCAAGTCCGCCTGCTTTTTCTGCCCGGCTTCCAAGAAGGCAGCAGTAGAATGGCTCGCAGCGACGCACCCCGAGCTGGTGCGTATCTCGACGGAGATGGAAAGCCGCGCGCATCAGCGCGGGCTGACCACGACACGCGGCCTCGGCCGCCGTTGGTCCTGGACCGAATACCTCCAGCAACGTGCTGCTTGACCAACAACGGCTTGGATGCTGACGGATGCCAAAGGGACACCACGCACAAACCTAAGAGGGATAGACCATGAAGATGCTTGCCTGTTTAGCCATCGGTGCAGCGACCACCCTCGGTTCCGTGGGCGCCATCGCGTTCCCGGCGCTTGCTCAGCAACCTTCAGAGAGGCGTCTTTGCAGGACGCCGACCGCCTCCGACTACGACATCACCGACGCCGACCGCCGGTTTGCCCCCGATAAGCCGCACCTCGACGCGACAACGGAATGGCACAAGGGCTTCGTCGCGGCAGTACAGCGCTGCCAAAAAGGCGACGCTCTGCTCATCGAACGGGAAGTCATGGCGTTAGCCGCACGATTCTGCGACCTCGACAAGCCGTTCGCGTTCAAGGCAGGGCCTGCCGAGGCCGCGCTATGCTCGTATGTGGGCGGCGAACGCGCGATACGATAAATCCACATCCTGTTCGCGACTGGGCATCTGAAATGTGGCGAGCAAGTCTGTCGATTTCGTCGTGATCGAGACCACGACAGGAGACCCTCGTCTGGTGATCGAATTGGATGACCGAACGCATGAGCGTGGCGACCGTCAACGCCGAGATGCGTTCGTGGACGACATTCTCCGCCAGGCCGACATTCGCCTAGTCCGCTTCAAACCATTCGAAGACCTCGACATCCGCCGGCATCTGGAGCTGGACGGCGCGACCAGGCCAGGCGTGAGAGAAGTGGCAGGAGCGTAGGCCGAGGACCGTTGCCGCGTCCGCCTGGCGGCCGGCAAGGGTCGCCCTGCGGGTGCCCGGCTGCGCCGGCTTCGCCCTGGCCCGCCACAGCGGACACGGCGGCTTGGATCGGGTCAGGGAGAAGAGTGAGAGAGGCCCCGAACGGCCGCTCCGCCTCTCCCATCACCCCGGTCCCAGAAATCGCATCCCATTCGCGACCCTCTGTGTGACCGCTCGATTCGGAGAGTGGTTATGCCCGACGCCGCACAGTTCACGTTCAACCTGTTCGACAACACCGCCCTCGGCTGGACGGTGCCCCTACCGGCGCCCGACGAGCCGGACGACCATGACGCCGACGCGGCAATCACCGCTTCTACGCCGACCCTGACCCCGACCAAGGGTAAGCGGGTCCCGGCCGCGAACTACCGTCTCGACGGCGATCGCACCCTCGCCCGTGGCTGGCCAAGCCGCGCCCGCGACAACATCGCCGCGATCCAGCTCTCCAAGCAGATCGAGAACGAGGGACGCGCCGCGACGCCGGAGGAACAGAATCGACTCATGCGTTATGTCGCGTTCGGCGCGTCGGACCTGGCACAGAGCGCGTTCGTCGCCCCGGGCGAGGGGAGCTTCCGCCCCGGTTGGGAACAGATCGGCGACGAGCTGCGCGAGACGGTGACGCCGCTCGAATATGCCGCCCTGCAGCGTGTGACGCAGTATGCCCACTACACCTCCGAGCCGATCGTGCGGGCGATCTGGCGGGCGGTGCAGCATCTGGGCTTTGCCGGCGGCCGCGTGCTCGAGCCGGGCATGGGCACGGGCCTGTTCTTCGCGGCGATGCCGGACGAGCTGCGCAGCGTCACCCGTCTCACCGGCGTCGAATACGACCCGGTGACCGCCCGCATCGCCCGGCTGCTGCATCCCAAGGCGACCATCCGCGCCGAGGACTACACGCGCAGCACGCTCGGAGACGGCTTCGATCTTGTGATCGGCAACCCGCCCTTCTCGGCGCGAACCGTCCGGGCCGATCCTCGCACCGCCTCGCTCGGCCTGCAGCTCCACGACTACTTCATCGCCCGCTCGATCAGCCGCCTCCGCCCGGGCGGCCTTGCATTGTTCGTGACCAGCACGGGCACCATGGACAAGACCAGCACGACCGCCCGCGAGCATATCGCCGGCATGGCCAACCTGGTCGGGGCCGTCCGCCTGCCGGAATACAGCATGCAGCCAACGGCCGGAACGCACGTCGTCGTCGACATCCTCGTTTTTCAACGGCGCGCAGCCGGCACGTCGCGGGGTGGATGTGCCTGGCACGACCTGGTCGAGGTGAGCGTCGATGACGAGGCTGCGCGAGGCGAAGCAATCGAGGAGACCGAGGACACGGTCGAGCCCTCTCCGGATGCCCCGGATGGTCCGGAACTCCCGCGCCACCTCCGCCGCGGCTCGGTGATGCTCAATGAGTATTTTGCCGAACACCCGGAGATGGTGCTCGGCACCCACGCCCAGCGCCGCGGCATCTACGGAGTCGGTCGGTCGTATACGTGCCTACCCCACGCCGATCACGGCGACCTCGAACAGCAGCTCGACAGCGCGCTCGCTCTTCTCCCCGCAAGAGTCCACACGCCCGACCCGGACGCCCTCACCGACGAAGAACCTGTCGAGGCAAATGCGTCGGTCACGATCGGCCGGGCCGCGGACGGCGCGACCATCAAGGAGGGAAGCTACCTCAATGACCGCTCCGGGCGGCTCTGCCAGGTGATCGATGGCGCCGTCGTCCCGGTTTTGATCAAGGAGGGCAAGAGCAAGGAAGGCATTGCCCCGAAGGCGGTGAAGGTCATCCGCGGGCTGATGGGAGTACGGGACGCGCTGCGGGACGTGCTGCGAGCGCAGGCCAACGACAAGCCCTGCCAGGAGCAGCAAGTCCGCCTCCGCTGCGCCTACTCCAACTTCATCCGCTACTACGGCCCAATCAACCACACGACCGTCTCGGTCCAGACGGACGCCGAGACCGGCGAGGAGCGCGAACAGCACCGCCGTCCCAACCTGGCGCACTTTGCCGACGACCCGGATTGCTGGCTGGTCGCCTCGATCGAACACTACGACGTGGACAGCGGCCTCGCCCGGCGTGGCCCGATCTTCAGCGAACGGGTGATCGCGCCCCCGGCCGCCCCGATCGTCACGACGGCCGCGGACGCCCTGGCCGTCACGCTCAACGCGACTGGCCGGGTCGATCCCGACCACATCGCCGAGCTACTCGAGTGCTCCGCCACCGAAGCCATGGAACGGCTCGGCCAGTCCGTGTTCCTCAACCCGGCGACCGAAGCGTGGGAGACGGCGGACGGCTATCTTTCTGGACCGGTGCGGCACAAGCTCGCCGCTGCGGAAATGGCGACCACGTTGGAGGCGCGCTACGGGCGCAACGTCGAGGCGCTCCGCCTCGTCCAGCCGCAGGATCTGCTGCCGTCGGACATCACCGCCCGCCTCGGCGCCCCTTGGCTGCCCGATAACGTCATCGAGGCGTTCGTGCGCGAGGTGATGGATGGCGAGGTGGCGATCCGCCACACCGAAGCCTTCGCGACCTGGACCGTCGTTTCAGCCAACTTCGGCACCACCGCCGCGGGCACCTCGGTTTGGGGCACTGGGCGGCGCGACGCCGCCAACCTGCTCCATGACGCGCTCAACGGCAGCACGCCGCAGATCTTCGACATCATCATCGTCGGCGGTTCGGAACGTCGGGTGCTGAACCCGGAGGACACGGAGGCCGCCAAGGAGAAGCTGAACAAGATCAAGACCGCCTTTGCCGAATGGGTCTGGACCGACAGCGCCCGCGCCGATCGGCTCTCCCGCCTTTACAACGACCGCTTCAACAACCTGGTCACGCGCCGCTTCGATGGAGACCATCTGACACTGCCGGGGGCGTCCGCCATCATCCGCTTCTACCCCCACCAGAAGAACGTGGTCTGGCGGGTGATCGCCTCCGGCTCGACCTACATCGCGCACGCGGTCGGCGCCGGCAAGACGTTCACCATGATCGCGGCCGTCATGGAGCAGCGCCGGCTCGGCCTGATCCGTAAGGCGATGATCGTGGTGCCCGGCCACTGCCTCGCCCAGTTCAGCCGCGAGTTCCTGCAGCTCTACCCGAACGCCCGCATCCTGGTCGCCGACGAGACCAACTTCGCCAAGGAGAAGCGCGCCCGCTTCCTGGCCCGCGCCGCGACCGATGTCTGGGACGCCATCATCATCACCCACAGCGCGTTCAAGTTCATCGCCGTGCCGGGCGACTTCGAACGGGGCATGATCCAAGACGAGCTGGACCGGATCGAAGCGGTCGCCCTCGATATCGACCGCGACGACCGCATCACCCGCAAGCGGGTCGAGGCGCTGAAGGAGCGGCTGGCCGAGAAACTGGAGACTCTACAGGACCGCCGCGACGACATGCTGACGATCGCCGAGATGGGCATCGACCAGCTCATCGTGGACGAGGCGCAAGAGTTCAGGAAGCTGACCTTCGCGACCAACCGCACCGCGCTCAAGGGCGTCGACCCGGACGGCTCGCAAAGAGCCTGGGACCTGTATGTCAAGCGGGCCTTCATCGCGACGATGAATCCGCGGCGAGCGCTGATCCAATCATCGGGCACGCCGATCACCAACACGATGGGCGAGTTGTTCACGCTCCTGCGCTTCCAGAACGAGGGGCTGCTGCGCGAACGCGGCGTCCACGAGTTCGATGCCTGGGCGGCGTGCTTCGGCGAGACCCGCACCGAGTTGGAGCTGCAGCCGTCCGGCGCCTACAAGCCCGTCGAGCGGTTTAGCCAGTTCGTGAACATCCCCGAGCTGATCGACATGTTCCGGACCGTGGCCGACGTCGTGCAGAAAGACGATCTGCGCGCCTACGTGACGCTGCCGCCGATCAAGAGCGACCAGCGCCAACTCGTCACCGCCCCGGCCAGTGAGGAGTTCCGCGCCTATCAGGCCACGCTCGCCGAGCGCATCGAGAAGATCAGACAGCGCACGGGCAAGGTCGAGAAGGGTGACGATATCCTGCTCAGCGTCATCACCGACGGCCGGCACGCCGCGATCGACATGCGCCTCGCCAGCGCGTTCGCCGGCAACGACGACAGCAATAAGCTCAACCGCATGATCGGCAACGTGCTCCGGATCTGGCACGAGGGCGCACGCTTCCGCTTCAACCAGCCGGACGGCACGCCATTCCCACTCCCGGGCGCGGCACAGATGATCTTCTCCGACCTCGGCACGCTCGCGGCCGAGGACAAGCGTGGCTTCTCAGCCTACGCCTGGATCCGGTCCGAACTGATACGCCTCGGCGTGCCCGCGTCCGAGATCGCGATCATGCAGCACTTCAAGCGCTCGACCGAGAAGCAGCGCCTCTTCAACGACATCAACGCCGGCCGCGTCCGCATCGTGCTTGGCTCGACGCAGACCATGGGAACGGGCGTCAACGCACAGCTCCGCCTGCTGGCGCTCCACCATCTCGATGTGCCGTGGCTTCCCTCCGACATCGAACAGCGCGAGGGCCGGATCGAGCGGCAGGGTAACCAGAACACTGAGATCGAGGTCTATGCCTACGCCACGCTCGGCTCGATGGACGCGACCATGTGGCAGAACAACGAGCGGAAGCAGCGCTTCATCTTGGCCGCGCTCGCCGGCGACCGATCGGTCCGCAAGCTGGAGGACGTGGGCGACGCGGCAGACCAGTTCGCGCTCGCCAAGGCCATCGCATCCGGCGATGCGCGGCTGATGCAGAAGGCAGGGCTGGAAAGCGAGATCGCGCGGCTGGATCGGCAGCGCGCGGCGCACTTCAACGATCAACTCGCCGTCCGCCGCCGGATCACCGACCTGCAACTCGAGCAACAGCACGCAGAACGCCGCGCCGAGCAGGTCGGCACCGACATCGAGCAGCACGTCTCCACCCGCGGCGACGCTTTCGTCATGCGCGCTGGTGACCGCCAGATCACCGAGCGTCGCACCGCAGGCGGCATCCTGTTGTCCAAGGTGCGACTGGTGGCGCGGGCGAAGCAGGAGGGCGAGGTGGCCCTCGGCACACTCGGCGGCTTCGAGCTGGTGTGCCACGCCGGCCGGACCTGGCGCAGCGAGTTCGAGACGTCGCTCCTGCTTCGTCGGACCGGCCTGGACGAGGAGATCGCCCTTGAAGCCGACATCACCCAAACCGGGTTGATCGCCCGCATCGAGCACATCCTCGAGCGCCTTTCGGACCAAAAGCTCGCCTTCGAGCGGAAGGCACGCGAGGCCGAACAGCGGCTTCTCGGGTTCCGCGAGCGCGTCGGCCAGCGCTTTGCGTTGCAAGAGGAGTTGGACGGCAAGCTCGCGCAGCTCGAGACGCTCAACGCCGACCTGAAAGGCAAGGCCGAGGACGTCCCTCAGGCAGCCTGACGGTCGGCGGCATCACCCGACTGCCGCAGAACGGAAAACTTCAGTCCATTTTGTGCTGAAGATTTCCGTGTTGTGAACGGATCGGGAAAACAGGAACAGGTGCGAACGACAATGGAGGATAAAGCTGGATGCCGCAGCGGGACCGCCGCGGCAAGGGGCGTGCTCGCCTGCGGCTGCGCGCCCGGCTGCGCCGGCTTCGCCCTTGCCCCGGCGGACCACGCCGCAGCCCGGGGGAGGGGTCTTCCAGAAGAATGATGGAAGGCAAACCCACACTCGACCAGGAGCACAGAATGCCTGAGATGCGCCGCGTCAGCCCCAAATTGCTGACCCTGAACCCGAACAACCCCCGCCGCACGCCCGCAGGCAAGGAGATGGACGCCCAGCTCGTCGCCTCCATTCTGGCGATCGGCCTCATCCAGCCCCCGGTCGTGCGCGAGATCGACGGTAAGCTCGTGGTGCGTGCCGGCGACCGCCGGACCAAGGCCGCGATCAAGGCCGGCCTGAAAGAGATCGACGTCTACGTCATCGATGGCGACGAAGCGCACGATCCAATGACCAGCATGAGCGAGAACCTGGTGCGCGTGTCGATGAACCCCGTCGATACCTGGCGCGGAATCCAGGGCCTCGAACAACAGGAGTGGAACGAAGAAGCCATCGCCGGCGCACTCGCCATCCCGGCCCGAACCGTGCGCAAGCTGAAGCTGCTCGGCAGCCTACACCCGCCGATGCTCGACGTGATGGCAAAAGGCAGCATGCCCTCGGACGATCAGCTTCGTACGATCGCCGCCGCCTCCGCCGAAGAGCAAGAGGAGGTCTGGAAGGCCCACAAGCCGAAGAAGGGCCATGACGTGGTCTGGTGGGAGGTGGCCCGCTCGCTCACGAAACGCCGCATCTCGTTCTCGGCAGCACAATTCGACGAGCAGGCCGCACGCGATAACGGCGTGACATGGGAGGAAGACCTCTTCGCACCAGCCGGCCAGGAAAACCGCTACACGACCAACCTGGACGGCTTCTTTGCGGCGCAGCAGGCGCACATGCAGGCAGCGATGCCGGATAACGGCACGCTGTTAACGGTCAACGACCACGGCACCGCCCAGCTTCCGAAGGGCGCCGAGCGCGTCTATTCCGCCCCGAAGCCTGGCGACGTGCTCGGTCACTTCGTCGACGAGCGCAGCGGCGAAATCCAGACGGTGGCTTATCGGCTGCCCACGCCGAAGGCGAAGGGCAAAGTCGACATCGGCCAGACAGGAGGCGGGCAGAACGGTGCTGCCGAGGAAAGCGGGCCCGTGGTGGTCAAGATCAGGCCCGACGTGACGCAGAAAGGCATGGCGATGATCGGCGAGTTGCGGACCGACGCCCTGCACACCGCCCTGGGCGACAGCGAAATTCCGATCGACACGTTGCTGGGGATTCTGGTGATCGCGTTGGCAGCCAAGAACATCTCCGTGCAGTCGCCTGCCGGATATGGCGGGACATCCCGGCTGCAGGTGCTTGCCTCGATCTGCGAGGGCGGCGTGCTCAGCACCGACACCGCTGCCATCCACCAGGCGGCCCGCACCATGCTTACGCTGGTCCTGTCCTGCCGCGAGAACAACACCAACAGCGGGATCGCGGCCCGCATCGCCGGCGACGCGCTCTGCGCCAGCAAACACCTCGCGCATATGGGGACAGAGGAGTTCCTCGCCTGCTTGTCCCGGGGAGCGCTGGAGGCCGCCGCCAAGAGTGAGAACGTCGCTCCGGGTGCCCGCGTGAAGGACACGCGCGCCGCCCTGATCAAGCAGGTCGAAGGCTCGACCTGGCAGTTCCGTGGCGCGCGCTTCGAGCTGGTCGGGGGCGAGTTCGCCGCCGGCACCCACGAGTATCGCTACGACCCATCGCACTTTGTGCCTGGCACGGGTGCAGTGAGCGATGACGAGGGCGAAGGCGGCGACGAGGAGGACATCGCCAAGGACGTGTCCAACGACGGGGAGAACAACAAGCAAGGCGCTTCGGATGACGGCGACGGGGAGCCCGACGACATCACCGAAGCCGCCTGACCGCAGCCACATCCCCGGCCCGGCGCGCTCCGGGCCGGGTTCCTCCGGAGGACGCCATCATGACCCACCATAGCCCGGTCAAGGCGGTGATCACCGCCTCGCACACCACGTCTCGCCCACAACTCCCACCGCTCATCGGCAATCTCGCGCAGCTCCGCTCCGCACTGACGGACAAACGGATCCTTATCGCCAGAATCGAGGCGGCATGGGTGGCAACGGCCGAGACCGCGATCACCAAACATCTGCCCAAGCATGTCCGGATCGGCGATCGAGCAACATGGGATGGTGAAACCTACAAGCGATACATGGCCGAAGCCGAACGGATCGAACCGAAGTTCAAGCCCCGGCTCCGTCGGCTCCTGGCCGAAATCGACAACCTGGAACGGCTGCTCTCGCCGGCACCCTTGCGGACCACCCAAAACGCCGCCTGACGGCAGCCACGGAGACAAGATCATGCTCCACTGCAGCATCACACCCGAACGGATCTGCCAAGCCGTTCAACGAGCCCAGGCGTCACTCGACAATCCGGGCTTCTGCACCGCCTGCGGTGCCGAAGCCGATGGTGTCGAACCGGACGCCGAAGGCTACAAATGCGAGAGCTGTGGCGCGCACGCCGTCTGCGGCGCGGAGGACCTGTTCATCCGGATCATGTGACGAGTGGACGTTGACCTAGACTAGTACAGCGTTTCCATAGATCGACTCCAATCACGTCGCTTCGGCGGTCTTGTAGGTCCAGCGATGGATTACTGGGTCGCGGTTGATATCGTCGAGGTAGGCGAGGATTCTGGCTTTGAGTTCGGCCTTTGATTGGACTCGGATGTGACGGAGCATCGAGCGCGCCATCTTGGAGAAGAAGCCTTCGACAAGGTTGAGCCAGGACCCGTGCTTGGGCGTGAAGACGAAGGAGAACCGTCCCTCGGGCTGGTTGTCGATCCACGCCTTGGTTTCCTTGGAGATGTGGGCGGAGTGGTTGTCGAGGATCACCTTGATCGCGGTGTCGGCCGGATAAGCGGCATCGAGCTTCTCGAGAAAGCCGACGAATTCGCGCGAGCGGTGGCGGTCCTCGATGCTGGCATGCACCTGGCCGGTGAGCAGGTCGATGCCGGCGAGCAGGCTCAACGTGCCATGGCGCTTGTATTCGTGGTCGCGTGCGAAGGTCGGATGCGTTCCTGGCTGCGGCGGCCGGTCGGGGGCCGTGGTGCCGATTGCCTGGATGCCGGGCTTCTCGTCATAGGAGATCCGGGCTTCTCGTCATAGGAGATGATGGCGACGTTGCTTGCCGCTTGGCTTTCCCGCAGGACGGCGACCTCGCGATAGACGCAAAGCACTTCGGCCATTTTTGTCTCGAACGCCTCGTCGCGTCGTTCAAGGTAGTAGCGCACCTTGTGCGGTTTGACCTCGTGACGCGCCAGGATCTTGCAGACCGTGCCCTGCACGATGTTGGCCATGCACGGATGCCCGGCCGATGCCGCGTGGTCCCGCGCGTGACGCGCCAGCAGCCGCGTGGTCCACAGTTCGTGCGGATATCCTAGGTCCTTGGCCTTCTGGCACGCCAACGACACCAGCCACGTTCGAGCGTCCGCTGTAATCAGAGGCGCTTTGCCCGGTCGCGGACTGTCATCAAGGGCCGCTATGACGCCCAACTGTTCGGCGCGGCGCACGCATCGTCGAACGGTGTGGCGCATCACCCCGATCCGCTCGCCAACGGCAACTGACGACGGGTTCGCGTGATAGGCCAAAAGCATCCGCGCCCGCTCGACCCGGATCGCCGGCTCGGTTCGCGATCGAGCAATTGACTCCAGCCGAGTCAGATCATCCGAGTTGACCGAAAATTCTACCACGCGACGAGCTGCTGCCATGATGCCCTGCCACCACATTGAAACCCCGACTGACTACAAGGCCCTACGTGACCGAGGGAATCCCCTTCGCGGATGACCATCATGGAATCGATGTACTAGTGCTCGCACTGACGCACGATTTTCCCTATATTGTATTTGCACGCGGCGATTAGGCCGGTGCGGACATGAGGCCAAGATGTCAGACGCCACCGACGATATCGATCTCCGAACGCAACTCGGCAAGATCGACCGCAACCGTGCGGAGACGCAAAAGCTCCTGGCTGAAACGCAAAAGCTCCTAGCCGACCAAGGCAAGCTTGCATCAGAAGGTCGCAAATTCGACCGCGATAGAGGTGTACAAACGCTCTTGGCGGTCACCGGCCTCGTTGGCGGCGTGATCACGGTTGCCAAGCTGGTTTGGCCGGCACGACTCCCGTGACACCGGAACGGCTACGCGAATGTCTCGGCGTCCTCGGCTGGTCCGGGGGAGCATTGGCGCGGCAACTAGACTCCCGTGATGAACTCGTGCGGCGCTGGCTCAGCGGCGCTCGCGGCTATACCGTCCCTGAGCTTGTCGCTGACTGGATCGAGCGGCGCGTCGAGGCCGCGCTTGCTGATCCTCCCCCGCAAAGATGGAAGCGAAACCTAGCCGAAGAGGTCGCCACCGTCTCCTGACGGTGCTTACTTTTGTTTTAGGCCGGCGATGCTCGGCGCGACGCACGACCCTGTTTGAGGATGGCGTCCCATCTCCGACGGAGGGAGCGGCGGATAGCGGCCGGCCGCGTCTTCCGGTAGTATCGATCAGCACAGGGGCTCATCATGGCCGACGCGATCGACATCTTCACCGCCAAGGATATCGCGCCGTTTGGCGACATCGCTTCAGAGATCGATGTTGCGGCCTCGATGCACGGCATCACCGCCGATCCCGACCCGATCGACGCCTTCACCGCCGACGTCAATCGGCTGTGCGACCGCCCGATCCAATTCGACCGCATCGAAATGCTGCTGATCAAGGTGCAGCGGGCTGGGCTGATCGACGACGATCAGGGCTTCGCGTTGCACGCAGCCTATCTCATGCAGCGCGCGGAAGGTGTCCGATCCGGGGATACCGGCACGCGGTCAGTCGAGCATGGCATTCGTGGCGCCGGGTCGGACCTGATGCAGACCGAGCGCGCCGCGCTTGAGCGTGCGGCGCAAAACAGCCTGGCTCAGCGCCGTGCGAGTGGCGCGATCCTGAGCTACGAGCTTGATGGCTGGATGGTGCGAGAGCATCCGGGCGGCCGGATCGAACGCCTTGCCCCGATCGGCCAGTTCCGGGTCGAAGATCACCCCCATCCTGGTTTCACACCGCCCTCACCGCCGCGGCGGTGAAGCGCCTGATCGTGTATGCCGGCGCCAATGGCGCCGGTAAAAGCAGCTTGCGCGCGGGCGGCGGCGATCCGGTAGAGATCGAGATCGACCCGGACCGCATCGCCCGGAGCATCAATCCCGAGAGCCCGCGGTCGGTCGACCTTGCGGCTGGCAAGGAGGCGTTGCGCCAATTCGATCGGGCTCTCTCCGACGGCCGCTCGCTCTCGTTCGAGACGACCCTCACAGGCCGGACCGTGCTCGCACGCATGCAGATGGCCAAAGACGCGGGCTACGATGTGACGTTGCGCTATGTTGGAGTTCGGGACGCAGATGTGAACGTGGCCAGGGTGCAAGCGCGAACCGCTGAAGGCGGACACTGGATCGCCGAAGAAGTCGTACGCCGCCGCGTTGGGCACAGCCTGGCAAACCTTCCCGCGGCTATCGCCATCGCGGATCGCGCCGTGCTGCTCGACAACACCGGCCTCGCGCACAAACCCGTCCTCGAAGTCGAGCGCGGTCGTGTCCTCTTTCAAGCGCTTGACGCACCGCCCTGGTTGACCGGGCAGTTGCCTGGCATTGCCGCCGCACTGGGGCGAGTGTCGCCGGAAGACCGCTCGTCCAGCGGCCCGCTTCCGTTCGACCCATTCGGCGATCGGGCCACCAGAGGGCATCTGCGGAACAAGATCGGCACAACGGACGTCGCGATGATCGCGCGGCTGGAAGCCCTCAGCTTCGCGGCCCACGTCATGCCCGCGCTCGAGGCGCTCCAAGCGGCCCCGACGCTGGACTATCGCCATGTACTCGACACCCATCGCCGCCTCTTCAGGTCCGTCTATCCTTGGGCCGGACAGGACCGAGCCGCTCTGGCGGCCGAGATCGCCCCCGGCAAAACCGGCATCTCGGACCTATTTGCAAGCCCCGGTGGCGCGCAACGCGGCATAGAGATCGGGCTGCGCATGGGCCTCGATCCAACGACGATGCGGAGCAAACCAGGCGAGGTGTTCGGCAGGCTTGCGCACGCCCATCCCTTTCTGGACGGCAGCGGCCGAGTGCTGATGACCGTGCATGCCGACCTGGCCCGCCGCGCCGATTTCCACATCGATTGGTCTCAGATCAGCAAGGCGGCACTCATGTCGGCACTGACGAACGAGCTGCAGAAAGCCGGCACCGCCATGGACGCGCTGATCCGACCGCACGTGCGGGTCGGAGCGCTGCCGCTCGCGCAGACCGCCGACGCGCTGAAGACGGTCTTCGGCCTGAATAAGTCAGGTTCGTCGCCGTCCATGTAGTTCGGGCTGCTGGCTGCTGGCTGCTGGCTGCCGCAGCCGCCCCGGCGCGGAAAGGGGCGGTCGGAAGCCCGTCCGCCCGGCTTCGCCGGCGACGCCCTTGCCGCGCTCGGCCCGGCCGCAGCGACAGTGGCGGCGGATCGGCAGATGAGAGAAGGAGGCCCCGCAAGGCTCCTTCCAGGCCGCCGGCCGCCACTCCGGAGCCGATGCCATGCACCTCGATCGATTCACATTCCTGCTCGGCCTACCAGCACTCCGGCCCGGAGCGCTCTGGCAGCGCGCCCAGGCCCTCGCCGCACCCGTGCTGATCAGCGCGAACGCCCTGTCGGTTTGGTCACACGATGACCTGCGGCTGCGCCATTGGGACCGCTTCGACGGGCGGCATCTCTCCCTTGTCTCGCGTCATCCGGTCGCCCTGGACTCTGCCGGGTTCGTCGCTGCCCGCCTCTATCGCGGCTTTCCCTGGCCGATCGACGCGTATCTCGATTTGGCCGCCGCCGCGCCCTGGCTCTGGTGGGCGGCGGCCGATTGGTGCGTCGAGCCGGAGGTCGCCAGCGATCTCGGCGAGGTCTTCGACCGGATCTCCGGCACAGTGCGCCTCAACATACTCTGCCTCAACGGTGGCGAGCGCCGCGGCATCGCCGATCGCTTCGTGCCGACCATCCAAGGCTGGCATCCCGACCACTACCTCCGCTGCCTCGAACGGATGCCATGGGTGCGGGAGCGTCCGCTCGTCGGCGTCGGCAGCATGTGCCGCCGCCATCTCCACGGAGAGCATGGCATCCTGCACGTCCTCGACGTGCTCGACCGGGCGTTCGATGGATCGACCGCCCAATTCCACCTCTTCGGCCTGAAGGGTCTAGCCATCGCCGTCGCCGCCCAGCACCCGCGCGTGGCGAGCGCCGACAGCCAAGCCTACGGCGTCGCCGCCAGGCAGGAGGCTCGCAAATCGCGCACGAGCAAGCCGGACAGCGTCGTCGCCGAGGTCATGGATGGCTGGTATCGAGAGCAAATGGTGCAGTTGGCAAAGCGCCCACGCCTGCCGGCCGCCCGAGACTGGCCACCCAAGCTCGATCCAAGCCCCGATCCGATCTCTGCACGCGTCGAAGCGTGCCGCGACGAGCTGCGCGCCCTGCACGAAGGCGGCGAGGTGGAGTGGTCTGACCTGAACCCGTGCCGTGCCGACGAGATGGCCTTCCTCGACGACTGACGACGCATCCCGGCGCACCGATGATGCAAGGCTGAATGAGAACGGAGAGAGGGGAGGGGAGAGATCGCCTACCCGCGCATCGCCAGTTGCGACAGCCAAGCGTACGGGATCGAAGCACGCCAACGCGCGTGCAGGCAACGCCGCCCGAAGACGAATGCACTGCTGGCGGAGTATATGACAGATTGGCTACGCCAGCAGAAACGGGCGCACGCCTCCGAGGGAGACTACGCGTTCCGAGCGCCCGCAACTCCGTTGCCGCAAGCTCCCGCGCCGCGCCTCGATCCGACCGAGGCGCGGATCGCCGGCGCCGCGGAGCACCTGCGCCAATTGCATTAGGCGGGCGAAATCGAGTGGACGGATGTGCATCCGCTCGCCGCCTACGGAATGGCGTTCCTCGACGACTGACCGAGGCCATGACGTAGGCCAATGCCAAAACCTGAGACCAGACAACCGGCCGATTCAATTTGAGAATCGGAGGAGGGGAGAACTGTATGAAAGCACGCAGCTCCACGCCGTGCGTCGTCCCCTCGGGTATGCGCGGTCTAAACCAAGCCCGATCCCGCTTTCCGCATCCCCGATCCGCTGCGCGGATCGCCTCCGGCTCGCGCCGCTGCCGTGTCGCTACGCTCCCGCACCAAGCCGCGGCGCTCGGGGGCGGGCGGTCCCAGCCCCGGTTTCTTCAGACCGCACCCGAGGGAACGACGCCGGCATGGAGCCGGCGGGCTTCCTTCGAAGGTGAATGAAGGAGCGGAACATGTCTGGTTATCTCAACCGCGTGCAGCTGATCGGCAACCTCGGCCAGGAACCGGAGGTCCGCACCACGCAATACGGCAAGAAGATCGTCAACCTCAGCATCGCCACCAGCGAAAGCTGGCGCGACCAGCATACCGGCCAACGCAAGGAGCGCACCGAGTGGCACCGCGTCGTGATCTTCAACGAGGGCCTGGCGGGCATCGCGGAACAATACCTGACCAAGGGCGCGAAGGTCCTGGTCGAGGGCAAACTCGTCACCAACAAGTGGACGGACCGTGATGGCAACGACCGCTACACCACGGAAGTCCAAGTCCAGCCGTTCAACGGCATGCTGACCTTTCTCAGCCCGAAGCGGCGCGACGACGAGAGCGCCCCCGCAGGCGCGGACGAAACCGGCGGAACGATGCAGCCGGAACCGGAGCCCGAAGTGGCGGCTGCACGCGCCAGGAGCCGGACCAGGACCCGGCGCGAGCCGGCGATGGCAACGACTGGCGGCGGCCTAGGAGCGGGCGATCTCGACGACGAGATCCCGTTCGCAGCCTGCTGGCAGTAACGCGCAACCGCGGGCGGCCGGGGCGAACCCGGCCGCCCGCTTTGTCCTTTCCACACGCCGGTCCTGCCCGTCCGGCTTCGCCCGGAGACAATCCGATGCGCACGCACGCCCCCACCCACCCCGCAGCAGCGATGCTGCATGTGGCCTTGCTGGCCGCCGCCCTGATCCTGGGATGGATGGGGCTCGCCCTCAGTCCAGCGGCCGGCGGCCATGCGGCCATCCGGCCCACCGCCATCGCGACCGAGCCGGCAGGCAACGACGCCTTCGGCGCCTGCACCCGCAGGACCAACGTCTTCGCGCCGGTGATCCGGCAACCCACCACCCGCCCGTTCACGCGGCGGACCTTCAGCTACTGACCTAATCCCCGCGGACACCCCAACCGGCCGGGTGATCCCGGCCGGTTCCCATCCTCATTCACGCAAGGAGGCCCCCATGAGCATCACGTTCATGCCGATGATCCACGACCGCGCGACCGACGAGTGGCACATGCTGGACGCGGCCGGCGGCGACCCCGACCGCTTCGAAGTGAACGTCGGGAACGCCAACGGCTACGACCTTCTGCTCGCGCTCGGCCTTGCCCCGGAGCCCTGCGGGGAACTCGCCCTCGATGCGTTCGCGGGACTGGTGACCGCCGGCCTACGCCGCCATCTCGGCCGCCGCTCGCCCGAGCTGGCCGAGGCGACAAACGCCGGGCCAGGCCGGATGACGATGATCTTCTGCGGGCGCCGCGAGGGCTACATCGAAGAACGCCTCGGCGACCTCGCCGGCGTGGTGCAGCACGGACGGGAAGCAGGCGCCACGCAGATCAGCTGGGGCTGACCGCCGCTGCACGAAACGACGCAGGGCGCATTCGTCAGCTACACCGACCTACCGGTTAGCACAGGGCACAGGGCGGGGCGGACTGATCCGCTCCTCCAGCACGTCCCTCAGCAATCCGACCCAACCACATCGGAGACACCCATGACCTTCACATTCGCTCTTCTCGAGCGTGGTGGTTCGGAGCGATGCCCGCTGATCGGCCTCTATGAAGACCGCCGGCACGCCATCAGCGTCGCTACCAGCCAAGCTAACTACCGCTTGCAACAGTACCAGGATGCCGATCGCCGCATCCTCGGTTTCGTAACAACCACACCCGCCTACGAGATCTCGTGCCTCGATGCCGGCTCGATCGTGCAGGTCACAGTTTGGCACCGACTGTCCAACGAATTGGACTCGATGAGTTGGACCGTAGAAGCACGCGAGATCATCGCCGCACCGCTATTGGAATAGCCCGAACTGGCGGGCCTGTTCGCCCATGCCGGAGGTGCATCATGATCCGGCAATACGGCGCACACCGCAGCATGGGCGGGCACAATCCGCTCCGAGTCGGGGTGATTCCGACCGGTGCGATCTTTTATCTCCAGGATGACGTCTGGTGGCGAGATCGTTTCCGCGGCAAGCCGGTCTGCCGCACGCCCTGGATCGTCGAGTGCTTCTTTAACAGGGTGCGGAAATTCGGCTTTTCAGGTTGGCCGCGAGACGATTCAATGGTCGGCGCGAGTTGAAGCCGGGATGTCATCGAATGCGTGGTGCCGACCATCAGACTGCTGCGATGTTCAGCTAT
>JAABUL010003848.1_pt1 | contig 21315 bp, 5 predicted proteins | sample 5559151 | NCBI WGS metagenome assembly JAABUL01 (sample SAMN10711876, study PRJNA513368) | rock metagenome | isolation source: Antarctica rocks | place: Antarctica: Victoria Land, Pudding Butte sud | reverse complement strand
ACTAACATAATATATATTAATGTTAAACGTTGTTGTAACTACTAGATATTTGTTAGATATTTCTTTATTTTATACAATATTTATCTTTTATTATATCTTAGAAGCTAGATTTTTATAATAGAAATTGTATTGCAAGTATTTTGTTATTTGGATTTCTATTGTTTTAATTTAAACATAGCAAATTTTATAAATATCTTGCACAACTTTTTATTTTTGAAGATCTTATAGATAGATTTTTGTTATCTTCTTTATTAACTTCTTTTTTTTTTAAGAAATATCTTAAAAAGTATCTAGTTATTGTATACAATACTTAAGATTAAAGCGATTGCTATTAATATAAAGAATTTTGTATTAAATAAAATATAGCAAAGACTTTATCTTTTGCTTCGCGAAAAAAAATAGAGTTATTATTATATAGATAAACAAATAGAAGATATAGTAAAGCACTTTAATGTTACGAGCCTAGCGGTATATGGAATACGCAGGGAAGTAGAACCAAGTACGGATACCCGCATATGCTCTATTAGCTTTATTAGAAAAGCAAAGAGAGATTGCTCTTTCTACTTTCTTAGAAGAACAAAGATAATATTGCTCTATAATTTTATCAAAAGAGTTAGAAAAGCAGGAACAATCTTATAGTATATAGATCTTCTAGAACACGACTCTCTTATAAATTGTGTTCAACTTATTATAGATTTTTATTTATTGTTACTCTAGTTTATCGAATCTCTTTCAAGATTTATTGAATATAAAAACTATCTATAGCTACAACTCTTATTACCAAGTAATTGCTTATATTGTTTGAAGACGTCTACAAATCTTTTTAAAGTACAATCTACTTTAATATTTTTGTAGAAAGTATCAATATAACACTTTAAATACTTAAAAAAATATTTGTATCAAATCAACGCGCTTCTATTCCAAACACTAGCTTATCAATATTACGTCAACTATCGATTATAGAAGACAACAAGATTAGAATTAATAAATTTAATATCTACTATAGAGATTGTATCGATCTAAAGAACTAGCTTATGCAAATAAATATCTATTTTATTTTCTATTCTGTTCTAGCGAACCAAAAAACAATTTTCGCATTAACATTTCTTAAAAAGAGAGTTCAATATTGACTCAAGTCAAACTTACAAAAATATCTAAAAAATTATAACAAAAATCTCTATACAATATTTACAAACTTCGACAACTTCAAAAGAGAGCTTCGAAGAATTTTTGAAACATTTAATAAGAAACAAATTGCGAAAAAAGTAATTTAATATTTAACTTAACAAATTTTTGCAACAAACTATGTAGCTAGATTTCAAAAATATATCAATCTAATCGAGTAAAACAATATTGCACTTATAACAATGTTTCGACAAAATTTTAAAAACAATCTAAAAAACAAAATTATATGTAATAGAAGAATTCTTAGCAATATATTCGATCTTATCGAAGTAGCTATCGATCTCAACAACAAACTATATAAAAAAACTATAGAAAAAAGATACAATTAATTTCGAAAAAAAGCAAAAATTTTCTTTGAATTAACAATTAAATATTAGCAAAAAGAATCTTGTTCTAATTAGAAATATAGTAATTCCAATTATTGTAAATCTATATCTATAGAACTAAATTCTACTTAACAATATAAAAAAAAGAATTCTAAAGAAAAGCAAAATAACAAATTTCAAAAAACGTGCTATTTATATAACAAATTGAATTACTTCGCAAGAGATTGTCAATTATAGAACTTAATAAACTATCGACAAATCAATACTATATTAAAAAAGATATCTAATAGTTAAAACAATATCAAAAAGCAAATCGATATAGAAACAAATATTCTTAAAACTGAATCGAACAACAACTACTATCTAATAGAAAATTCAAATCAATTATAGAAAGTTCTAGATAGAATATTATTAGACAAGATATCTATATCTATGCAGAAAATTAACAAAAAACTCAATAAAACTATAGAAGCACAACAATCAAGAACGTTATATCTTTATTTAGCAATAGACTTAGACAACAAGTACAACTAACAAAACTTTTACAAATATCTAGACAATATTACAAATTATTTTGATATTTTAGCTAGTTTATCAAGAGACAAAGAGATAAATCAAACTATAAATAAATACAAAAAAGCGCTAGAAAGCGACATTACTATCGAAAGAGAAATTTTCGACAAAATCGAACAACAACTAAGCAATATAAATCTATTTTAAAAAAAGATAGAGAAAGCAAAGAGATATACAACACTTAGTTGAACAAAATACTATAACAACTTATATTGAATTTATCTAGAAAACAAAAAAGAAATCAATTGATTCTTTAAAAAGTTAAAATTATTAAATTAGTATAGAAAGAAAGTTTAGCACAAATAGACGCTCGAAATAGAAGTTGCAATATCAAAACAAAAAAAAGTTCAAATTTCTTGATAAAAAATATATTAGTAAAATACAATATGTTAGCTCAATAGCAACAACTAAACTTAATAGCATACGCACGATATTTTACCACACTAGTTAAAATTAATAGTTGTTAATTTACTGCAATAGTCGATTCTAATGCGATAGATAATTTTATAATTAGAGCTTTTGTTAAAAAAAAAAGTATTCTACTTAAAAGAAGTCTAATGTATACAATCTAGTAGTTGTAGATAAAAATCTATTGCTCGATAGAAATAAAAGAGTAAACAAAGAAACGAAACCACTATCGATAGCTATTTAGCAATACTATAAGAAACTAATTTTTAATATAGTAAAAATAGTTATTTACAATATTGTTCTAGAAATATCTTAATTGAAGCAGCACAATCTAGAAGTTAATTAAAATACACAAGTACTTAGATTTGCGCAATATAATTACGTAATTTATATTTAATCTACGTATTAATAATATTCGATAATAGATAAAAGAACAAGTTAAAAATCGATTGCAAATAGCAAGTTTATATTTTTGCAAAAAAACAATCTAATAGAGTTCGACTCGACAAATACTAACAGAAATTAGTTAAACTACAAAATCAAAATAAATAAATAAAATTACAAATTTTCTAAAAGTCTTGAACTATCTAATATAGCAAAAAAATCGCTAAAGCACGTATTATAGATATACAACAATTGAAAATATCTATTTTAAGAAAAGAAAATAACAAAGATTCTCTCTAAATATTAATTGTAAAATTACAAAATTAGACTTAAATTAGACAAACAATTTACATTTGAATCTATATATACTTTATTCGAGAAAAAGCTCGAAATACTTCGCGAATATCTAATAGAAAACAAAAAAAAAATTTATTAAAAAATTTCAATTATAGATAGAATATCCAATTCTTTTTGTATTAAAAAAGAATAGAACTTTTTGTTTATATATCGATTATTAGAAGCTAAATAATATTACAATTAAGAATCAATATTTACTATTTAATATTAACAAGTTTTAGAATCGACTATTTGAAGCGAAATACTTTATTAAACTAAATTTACAAGAAACATACAATTAGATTAGAATAAAGATAGAGAAAAAGTAAAAAACAGTTTTTTGTATATAGTATAAATTATACAAATATATAGTAATATTGTTCGAACTCACGAACGTTCTAGCAACGTATTAGAAAATAATCAATAATATACTACAACAATATTTGAATCGATTTGTTATAGTATATTTGAACAATATTATAATTTACTCAAAAATTTTAAAAAAATATATTAGTTATGTTTTCAAAGTATTAAAATATCTAAATATAAGAAATTTATATTTTAAGTTAAAGAAATGCAAATTTTATCGAAAGAAAATTGATTTTCTCGAATTTGTTGTTAAACAACACAAAATATATATAAATCTTAAAAAGCTACAAACAATCAAAGAATAAAAATTATTAACAAATATTAAAAAAGTACAATTTTTTCTAAATTTTATAAATTATAACAAAAAATTTATTAAAAACTATTTAGCAAATACAATACTATTAACAAATTTTACAAAGAAGAATACGCTATAATTATAGAAATTTGTAGAAGAGAAATTATTTTAGAATCTTAAACTAGAATACCTGAAAAAATCAATACTAAAAATATACAATTTGCAATTATTAAATAAAATTAAAATCGACATATTAAATCTAGCTATCGATGCATACTTCAATCAAAAATATAAAAATATATAATATTTAATAATATATTTCTCGAGAAAACTTTTGCTAATCGAACAAAACTATAATATCTACAATAAGAAACTACTCGCTATAGTAGTCTTCTTGAAGTTATAGAAAGTATACACGAAAAAATTATTAAAATTTACAATTCTTATAGACTACAAGAATCTTGTGCACTTTATTATTACAAAACAACTAAATAGAAAACAAGTATAATAGTTAAAGAGACTAAAACAATACAAGTTTAAAATATAGTATATTTCAAACAAAAATAATAGCAAAGCAAACGCATTTAGCAAAAGAAATAATTATATAGAAACGAAAAAATTGTTCAATTATAGTATACTAAAAATTAATAAAAACGAATTACTATTAATAAACAAGCACAAACTAAATACTATATTACAAATACTTCGAAATAATACAAAAGAGTTTTTAATAAAGAAAGAAAAACTTCAAATATCTATCGACAAAATCGACAAATATATAAAAAAATATTATAACAAATTATTGCAAAAGCACTCGAAAGTAACAAAAATTCTTTAGTTTTTATATTAGTATTGTTAGTTCTTACAAATAAAACAAGTTGTCAAAATATATATTAAAAGATATCTTAGCTATTAGTATAACAAACATAATACGCATGCAAGCTATAGCAAAATTCAATATTAGAAACTATCTAAATCGTTATAGAATAAAATTACAATAAACTTTATTATCAAGTTGTCGAAATCGACGAATCTAACAACTAGAGATAGATATAATTCGATACTAATAATAGTTGATAAATTTATCAAGTACTTATATATTATTGTATGCAAAGAGAAGTTTATCGTAAAACAACTAAAATATATTATATTGAATCAACTTATACAATATTACAATATATTTAAGAGATTAATTAGTAACAAAGACAAGCTCTTTATATCTAACTATTAAAAGACACTTCTTTCAATATTAGATACAAGATTTCGAATATCTATTGTCTATTATTCGATTACAAATAGCTAGACAAAAAGAACAAATCAAAGTCTTAAACAATATCTAAAACACTATATTAACAATATTTATAGCAATTAAATATTACTTTTATCTATAGCACAACTAGCACTCAATACAAAGATTTCAAATATTATTAAAATAATTTTATTTTTTGTCAATTATAACAAGAAATTAAATCTTTTTGAAAAAGAGCGTATATATTTGTCTACGCAATTAATTATCGAAAGAGTAGCGACATTAAAAAAGATACACAACAATATCTCAAAAATGCAAAAAAGATCGACTAGATATTAAAACAAAAAACAAAAAACAATATTTTAATTAAAAGAGAGAGATAAAGTATATCTTTTTACAAAAAATCTTAAAACAAGAAAATTAAGCAAGAAATTAAACTATATCAAAGTTGGATTGTTTTTTGTTAAAAAAACTAAGAGATTAGTTAACTACAAGCTTAATTTATCTAAGAATATCAAAGTATTTTTAGTATTTTATATATTATTGTTGAAATTAGTAGATTTAATTATATTTTTATAAAATATCTTTTATTTTTATTAACAAGAGAAAGAATAGTTTAAGATCGAAAAAATTCTACAATAGAAGAGTTAAAAATATTTTGTTAAATAAAAGAGATATTCTATCTCTAAAAACACTTGAAAATCTATTAAGAATTTAAAGCACTATTAATATTGTTTGCAGCAATTTTATCAAAAGAGATTAACAAAATAAACAACTATTCTTTTATAATATTAGAAAAGACAATCTATTCTAAGACAATATCGATTAAAGACTTAGAAAACAATTCGAGTACTAACTTTTCAACTAATAAGACAAGCTTTTTCAAGTTTTGAAGCTTTCTATTTATTATTGTTTGTTGCTTATCTTTTACGTATTTTAATTGCAACAAAAAGCGATTTTCTTTTGTCTACATTTTACAACGTTTTATTATAGTATTACAAAGTTGTTGCTTGAGCGCTTTTTGTTGCGCTTCGAGACGACGCTAGCGCGCAATATCTAGAAAAACTAGATTACAAAAGTAATTTTTCTTTATATACTTTATATACTTATTAGAATTTTCTTGAATTCGACACAACTTACTTAGACAATTGCAACAACAACAGAAACGCATTTTATTGATAGAAATATCAAATTCTATTAGTTGAATAAGACAACAATTATAAGAGAAAGATTTGCTTTTTAGTATCGTGCGAAACTTGCTTTCGAAACAAAAGTATAAAAAAAAAAGAGACAGTATTACAAGTCTAGCAATATATAGAATACGCAAAGAAGTAGAATTAAGTACAAATATTCGCATATATTCTACTAGCTTTATTAGAAAAGCAAAAAAAGATTGCTCTTTTTGCTTCTTCAAAAGAGCAAAAATAGTATTGCTCTATAATTTTATCAAAAGAGTTAGAAGAGCAGAAACAATTTTATAGTATATAGATCTTCTAGAACACGACTCTTTTATAGATTGTGTTCAACTCATTATAGATTTTTACTTATTGTTACTCTAATTTATTGAATCTCTCTCAAGATTTATTGAACATAGAAACTATCTATAGTTGCAACTCTTGTTACTAAGTAATTGCTTGCATTGTTTGAAGATATCTATAGATCTCTTCAAAGCACAATCCACTCTAATATCTTTGTAGAAAGTACTAGCGTAATATTTAATAGCAACAATCTTGCAACAATAGTATTTTATTATAAGTAAAAAATAAATTTTGTTTAGTATAATACAATCTAGACAATTTATAATATATAAAGAGCGCGCAAAGATTAGAAAGTTAGAAATAATAACAATCTTAATATTTACTAGCAATAGTCTAGATATAGTATATATTTGTTGCAATATAATATTAGTATTATAGCAAACACAAATAATATATTACTTTTAACAATAATAGAGTAGATCTTGTTGCAACGCAATTAGAAAGACAATTACTAAAATAATTTGCGCATTTAATAGCAACAATAGTATTACAAACAAGAGAGTTTTCTTGTTTTCAATAGATATTATAATTATAATCTCGAGATAGTTGCGTGCAATTATAATTAGTTTGTTGCGCTAATTTAGATTTCAAGATATTGCGTGCAAATTAAAGATCTATTAAAGTACAATTTTAATTATTAATTATTTCTAGAGATTGCAACAAATTTTAAAACGCAATTCTATTTTATATTGTTTACTTAATAGCAATAGAGTTAAAGTATTTTAATTAGAAAGATATTTGTAATTGCTAATAGCAATAAGAGTAATAGACAATTGCGCAATACTTCGATATTAGTTTTAACTAATTTAACAATAGATAATTAATAGAGAGTTTATTATATTTGTATATAGATCTATATTGTTCTTGTAACTAGTTTGATTAATAAAAACAATATATAAGATCTACTAGTTGTACAATTTGATATTAGAATTTTGCAATATATTTGCGAGCTTGTTTTTGTCAAAAAAGATATCAAGTTTTAAGTTTAAAAAATTGTTAATATACAACAATTGTTGCTTGAAGTTCTATTATATATTATATAGTTTTAAGATTTTTCTATATAAAAGACAACAATTTATAACAATAGCAATATAATAATAGTTGCAAGTTGTTATAATAGTAAAGAGTATTAATATACTTTGTCGTTTATATTAAATATTAAATTGATTAATCGATTATATATAATTTCGATTTTAAAATAAAAAGTCTAAATTAAATATTAATTGCGTGCAAGACTAAAGAAAATATATAAAGCGAGAGATATAAATTAGATAGCAAACAAATAAATAATCTACAACTAAAAAGAGAAAGCGTGCAATTAAATAGATATTTATTTGTTATTCGAATTTATAGTAGTTTGTAATTAGAATTATTAGCTTATATAAGAAATACAAATTGTATAGAATTTTTTAATTGTATTAAGCAATACTTATTAATTTTTTGCAACAAAAAAATAAGTCGAAGATTTAGTAAATTAATATGTTAATTAAATACAAAAATCTTTAATCGATTAATAAATATTAATTGGCAATAAATTTGCGTAGTAGCTTAATATTGTTGTAGATTCGAAAGAAGCAATTTGTTAGACTAGAATTTGTTTGTATATAATCGAACAACTAGTCTTGAATTGTATGCAACTTGTTGCAAGAATTATTAAAAAAGCACTTTTTTAAGCGTAAATTAATTAAATTGTTTACTAGATTGTTAACAATAAAGTTCGACGTTTTGTGCAAATTTAGTAGCAACAATTTCTTGCAAATTTGATTAATTAACTTAAGAAAAGAATAAAGTTTTTAATATTAAATCTCTAGATTTAGTTGCATATTGCAATAGATAATTTATATATAATTTTTGTTAACAATAGTTATCGAATAAAGTATTAAGTTATTGCTAGCTATCTAGCAAAACAATTGTTATTAACTAAGTTTCGAAATTAAGAAAAAGATTAAATTCTTTAAAAATAGAATATATTGTTTGCGAAATATTTGTTTTATATTAATTTGCAATTTTAATTGTTAACAAAACTTTTGCAAATAATATTTTAGAAATTAAAACTATATATAATAAATTTATTTGCTTAAGAAAAACAAAAAGTGCAAAACTCGAATTTATATATTTTTTTTGTTAACAATATATAGAATTACGAATTACAAGATTAACAAAAACAAATATATATTAGTTAAAATAAATTAAAATAAAGAATAAATAATTGATTTTATTTATAAACTTTCTTGCATATTTAACTACAAACTTAATATTTTTTTTCGAATTTTTGTCTTTCTTAATAGCAAACTTTCGCAAGCAATTTTTTAGATTAAATTGCTTAATATTAATTGCTAGCAACAAATTTTTTAGAGTTTAAATTTGTTTTATATATTGTTTAATAAAAGAAAGATATCGAAGATAGCAAATAGCTAATATTTGATAGTTTTTGTTGCTCTTTGTTAGTTTTAGAAGAAACAAGATTAGATTGCTCTATTGTATTGTATATTAACTTATAGTATTTATATTTTAAATATTTGCAAAGATATAAATTTGTATGCAATTTTTTTTAAACAAATTAAGAATACAATTAATTATTTAATTAATAGCGACAAAGATACTTTCTTAAATAATATAAATACGCAAGATATTAAGATTAAGAGCAACAATTTAATTAATTAAGTTTTTAATAATTAATTGTTTCGACTTTTTTGTTTGCGTGTTAATAATATATTTTAAAGAAAGAATAATCTTAATATTTTATTTAAGTATATTGTATATACTAGATTTTAAATATTTTTATTTTTTATTTTAAGTTTTTGTATTTAGTTGCAAATATTTGTAAATTTAATTTATAAAGATATTTGTTAAATATATTGCTTATTGTCGAAAAGAAAATATATATAAAACTCGAGTTATTGCTATTTATTAATCTAATATTGTGCTCTTAAATTAATAAAGTTGATATTTTTTATATATAACAAGTTGTTGTTACGAGTCGCGTACTTAGTTCTACTAACTATGGCGCAAAGCTCTTTATAGTATGTAGAGTACAGTCTGCCAAGAAAGTATTATATAACTAGATCAATAGATTAGTAAAATTAGCAATACTAATTTATTGAAACTATCGATTCAGAGAATTAATAGATTATTGAAATCAAAGTAGTTGATTCAGTAATTTAATTGATCTATTATATATATAACTTTTGAACGCGACTTTCTTATAAATTGTATTTAACTTAAGATAAGTTCTTATTTATTGTTATTACTATATCTAGTTGCAACTCTTGTTATCAAGTAATTGTTTGCATTGTCTAAAAATATCTACAGATTTTTTTAACAATACAACTCTCTCTAATATCTTCTAAGATCTCTTAGAAAATAACAGCGTAATACTTTGAATACTTTTCAAAATATCTGTATTAGATTAACGCGTTTCTATTTCGAGCACTAGTTTATTAATATTACGTCAACTATCGATTATAGAAGACAACAAAATCAGAATCAATAAATCCGATATCTACTATAGAGATTGTATCGATCTAAAGAACTAATTTATATAGATAGATATCTATTTTATTTTCTATTTTGTTTTAGCGAATTAGAAGACAATTTTTGTATTAATATTTTTTAGAGAGAGAGTTTAATATTGATTTAAATCAAATTTACACAAATATTTGAAAAATTATAACAAAAATTTCTATACAATGTTTACGAATTTCGACAACTTCAAAAAAGAGCTTCAAAAAATCTTTGAAATATTTAACAAAAAACAAATTGCAAAAAGAGTAATTTAGTATCTAACTTAACAAATTTCTACAATAGACTATATTGCTAGATTTCAAAAATATATCAATTTAATCGAGTAGAACAATACTATATTTATAACAATATTTCGACAAGATTTCAAAAACAATCTAAAAAACAAAATTATATATAATAGAAGAATTCTTAGCAATATGTTCGATCTTATCGAAGTAGTTATCGATTTCGACAACAAACTATATAAAAGAGTTATAGAAAAAAGATACAATCAATTTCGAGAAAAAACAAAAATTTTCTTTGAATTAACAATTAAATATTAGCAAAAAGAATCTTGTTCTAATTAGAAATACAGCAATTCCAATTATTGTAAATTTGTATCTATAGAACTAAATTCTACTTAGCAATATAAAAAGAAAAACTCTAGAAGAAAGCAAGATAACAAATTTCAAAAAACGTGCTATTTATATAGCAAATCGGATCATTTCGCAAGAGATTGTCGATTACAGAACTTGATAAACTGCCGGCAGATCTAGATTGATCGTTTTTCGATTTTCGGTTCCAACTTTTGGAATCGACTCGAAACGCCAAGGAACCGAATTACTATATATAGTATACTAGTATACTATATATAGTATATTCGGTTTCAACTTTTGGAATCGACTCGACTCTTGGCGCCAAGAATTCGGATTTCGGTTCCAAAAACGGTTAGTCTAGACAGATCAATACTATATTAAGAGAAATACTTAATAGTTAGAACAATATTAGAAAGCAAACCAATATAGAGACAAAAACTTTCGAGACTAAATTGAACAACAACTACTATCTAATAGAAAATTCAAATTAGTTATAGAAAGTTCTAGATAGAATATTATTAGACAAGATATCTATATCTATACAGAAAATTAATCAAATACTTAATAAAACTATAAAAACAAAACAATTAAGAATGCTATACTTTTATCTAGCAACAAACTTAGATAACAAATATAGTTGAAAAAACTTTTACAAATATCTAAACAATATTACAAAATATCTCGAGACTTTAGCTAGTTTATCAAAGAAATAATAGATTAATCAAACTATAAATAAATACAAGAAAGCGCTAGAAAGCAATATTACTATCGAAAAAGAAATTTTTAATAAAATCGAATAACAATTAAGCAATATAAGTCTATTCTAAAAGAAGATAAAGAAAGCAAAGAAATATACAATACTTAGTTAAACAAAATACTATAACAACTTATACTAAACTTATCTAGAAAACAAAAAAGAAGTTAACTAATTTTCTAAAAAGTTAAAATTATTAATTTAGTATAGAAAGAAAGTTCGATACAAATAGATGCTCGAAGCAGAAGTTGTAGCAACAAAACAAAAAAAAATTCAAATTTCTTAATAGAAAATATATCAAAGAAATACAATATATTAGTTTAATAGTAGCAACTAAACTTAATAGTATACGCACAATATTTTATTATATTAGTTAAAATTAATAGCTATTAATTTACTACAATAGTTAATTCTGATGCGATAGATAATTTTATAATTAGAGTTTTTGTTAAAAGAGAAAAATACTCTATTTAAAAAAAGTCTAACGCGTACAATCTAATAATTGTAGATAGAAATCTATTATCTAATAGAAATAGAAAAATAGACAAAGAAACAAAGTTACTATCGATAGCTATTTAACAATATTACAAAAAGCTAATCTTTAATATAGTAAAAATAATTATTTACAATATTGTTCTAAAAATATCTTAATTAAAGCAGTACAATTTAGAAGTTAATTAAAATATATAAGTATTTAGATTTGCGCAATATAATTATATAATTTATATTTAATCTATATATTGGTAGTGTTTAATAATAGATAAGAGAACAAGTCGAAAATTGATTACAAATAGCAAATTTGTATTTTTGCAAAAAAACAATTTAACAAAGTTCGACTTAATAGATATTGACAAAAATTAGTCAAATTACAAAATCAAAATAAATAAATAAAATTACAAATTTTCTAAAAGTCTTGAACTATCTAATATAGCAAAGAAATCGCTAAAATATATATTACAAATATACAATAGTTGGAAGCATCTATTTTAAAAAGAGAAAACAATAGAGACTCTCTCTAAATATTAATTGTAAAATTATAAAATCAAACTTAAATTAGATAAGCAGTTTATATTTAAATTTATATATATTCTATTCGAAAAGAAACTTGAAATACTTCGCGAATATTTGACAAAAAACAAAAAAAAAATTATTAAAAAATTATAATTATAGATAGAATATTCGATTTTTTTTGTATTAAAAAAAAATAAATTTTTTTATCTATATATCGATTATCGAAAACTAAACAATATTACAATTAAAAATCGATATTTACTATTTAATATCAACAAGCTTTAGAATTGACTATTTGGAGCAAAGTACTTTATTAAATTAAATTTACAAGAAACATATAATTAGATTAGAATAAAAACAAAAAAAGAGTAAAAGATAGTTTTCTGCACACAATATAGATTATATAAATATATAGTAATACTATTTGAACTTACAAACGTTTCGACAATATATTAAAAAATAATTAATAATATATTACAACAATATTTGAATCGATTTGTTATAGTATACTTGAACAATATTATAATTTACTCGAAAATCTTAAAAAAACATATTAGCTATGTTTTCAAAGTATTGAAATATTTAAATATAAGAAATCTATATTTTAAGTTAGAGAAATGCAAATTCTATTAAAAGAAAATTAATTTTCTTAAATTTGTTGTTAAACAATACAAAGTATATATAGATTTCGAAAAGCTACAAATAGTTAAAAAATAGAAATTATCAATAAATGTTAAGAAAGTACAATTTTTTCTAAATTTTATAAACTACAACAAAAAATTTATTAAAAACTACTTAATAAACGCAATATTATTGACAAATCTTACAAAGAAAAATATACTATAAATATAGAAATCTATAGAAAAGAAATTATTTCAAAATCTTAAATTAGAATACTTGAAAAAATTAGTATTAAAAATATATAATCTACAATTATTAAATAGAATTGAAATCGATATATTAGATTTAGCTATCGATGCATATTTTAGTCAAAAATATAAAAATATATAGTATTTAGTAATATATTTCTCAAGAAAACTTTTGTTAGTCGAACAAAACTATAATATTTACAATAAAAAACTATTTACTATAGTAGTTTTCTTGAAATTATAGAGAGTATATATAGAAAAATTATTCGAATTTATAATTTTTACAAATTATAAGAATTTTGTGCATTTTACTATTATTAAGTAGCTTAACAAAAGACAAATACAATAGTTAGAAAAATTTAAATAGTACAAGTTTAAAATATAGTATATCTTAGACAAAAATAATAACAGAGCAGATATACTTAGTAGAAAAAATAATTATATAAAAACAAAAAAATTGTTTAATTATAGTATACTCAAAATCAATAAAAATAGATTACTATTAGCAAATAAGCACAAACTAAATACTATATTACAAATACTTCGAGATAATACAAAAAAGTTTTTAATAAAAAAAGAAAAACTTCAAATATTTATCGATAAGATCGACAAATATATAAAAAAGTACTATAATAAATTATTGCAAAAATATTCGAAAATAACTAAAACTTTTTAGTTTTTATATTAGTATTGTTAGTTTTTACAAATAAGACAAGCTGTCGAGATATATATTAAACAATATTTTAGCTATTAGTAGAACAAATATAGTATGTATACAAGTTATAGCAAAATTCAATATTAGAAACTATCTAAATTGCTATAAAATAAAATTATAATAAATTTTATTATTAAGTTGTTAAAGTCGACAAATTTAGCAACTAAAGATAGATATAATTTGATACTAATAATAGTTAATAAACTTATCAAGTACTTATATATTATTGTATGCAAAGAGAAGTTTATCGCAAAATAACTAAAATATATTATATTGAATCGACTTATATAGTATTATAGTATATCTAAAAAACTAATTAGTAATAGAGACAAACTCTTTATATCTAACTATTAAAAAATACTTCTCTTAATATTAGATACAAAACTTTAAATATCTATTGTCTATTATTTGATTACAAATAGTTAGACAGAAAAAACAAATTAGAATTTTAAATAGTATCTAAAATATTATATTAACAATATTTATAGCAATTGAATATTACTTTTATCTATAATATAATTGACACTCAATACAAAGATTTCGAATATTACTAATATAACTTTATTCTTTGTTAACTATAGCAAAAAATGAAATTTTTTCGAGAAAAAGTACATATATTTGTTTACGTAGTCGACTATCGAGAGAATAGCAATATTGAAAAAGATATATAATAATATCTCAAAAATACAACAAAGATTGGTTAAGTATTAAAACAAAAAACAAAAAACAGTATTTTAGTTAAAAAAAAGAGATAAAATATATCTTTTTACAAAAAATCTTAGAACAAAAAAATTAAACAAGAAATTAAACTATATTAAAGTCGAATCGTTTCTTGTTAAAAAAACTAAGAGATTAGTTAACTACAAACTTAACTTATTTAAGAATATTAAAGTATTTTTAGTATTTTATATATTATTGTTGGAATTAGCAGATTTAATTATATTTTTATAGAATATCTTTTATTTCTATTTATAGAAAAAAAAACAATTCGAGATCGAGAAAATTCTAAAACAAAAAAATCAAAAATATTTTATTAAGTAGAAAAAATATTTTATCTCCAAGAATATATAAGAATCTCTTAAGAATCTTCGACAATATTAGAGATTGCTAAAGAAATTTCGAGAAAAAAAATATTTTTTTAGAAACTAGAAAACAGCTTTCGAAACAAATTATTACTAAAAAAAGCAACAACTATCTTTTAATTCGAATAAAAATTAGTCGAATTTTTTAAAATATTTAATTTATTTAGACTTTGAATTTCGCGACAAAGCATTTTACTATTATATTTTTTCAAAGATTTTTTTTGTTTGCGCAATCTCTCTATATACATATATTGTTTACAAAATTTTTAATAAAATTTATTTGCACAAACAACTATTAATTGCATTCTTTTTTCTAGAATATTTTTTTGTTGCTTCAAGAATTGCTATTTAATATCGAAGAAACTATAGCAATTATATTTGATCGAGAATCTTATGTACTTAGTACAACAACTAAATTTTTTTTCTATTTTACAAAGAAAACTACAACAAACACAGCAAAAATATTAAAATATAATAACGTTTGTTCGAAATAGTTTTCGATAAAGTTTGTAATATTGTTGGAACTTTTTGAAATTATCAAATATAATAGTAGAAAGAATAGATTATAATGTTTTCGAAACAAAAAATCTCGAAGAGAAAAATAGTATTACAAATTGCGTACTCAGTTTTACTAACTATAGCGCAAAATTTTTTACAGTATGCAAAACACAATTTGTCAAGAAAATATTATATAATTGGATCAATAAATTAGTAAAATTAGCAATACTAATTTACTAAGATTATCAATTTAGAAAATTAATAGATTATTGAAATTAAAATAACTGATTTAGTAATTTAATTAATCTATTATATATATAATTTTTGAACACAACTCTCTTATAGATCGTGTTTAACTTAAGATAAGTTTTTACTTATTGTTATTGCTATATCTAGCTGCAACTCTTGTTATCAAGTAATTGCTTGCATTGTTTGAAGACGTCTACAAATCTCTTCAACAATACAATTCTCTCTAATATTCTCTAAGATCTCTTAGGAAGTAGCAGCGTAATAGTTGTTTGCGTCGAAGAAAATATTTGTATTTAAGAAATAATTTAATATTGCAAAACAAGCAAAAAAGAAAATTATTGCAAAAGTTTTAGATATTTTTTAAATTGCAAAGACTTTATAGTAAGAGCAAGAAAGAAAGAATTGTATACAAACAACTTCGATATTAATAGCAACAAACTTAATTTTGTTTTTCGTATAATTAATAGCGTACTTTTTGTTAAGATATTTCTCGATTATTTGTTTACTTTTGTTTACAAAAAACTAATTTAATTTGTATACAAATATATTGTATCGAAATCTCGAATTAACAATTAAATAAGAGATAGCTAGAGTATCGACAAAAGATTAAACAACTTGTCGAGAATTTTAAATTTTTAGCAAGTTTGTTTTTGCTAAAGTTGTATACAATTTGTCGCTTTTAATTCTATATAAATAGTTAAGATAATACTTGATAAAGTTAATAACAATAGAGTAGCTATACTTTTTGTAGATAATAAGTTGATATTAATTGTTGTAGATAAGATTCGAGATTTTTATAGTAGTTAATAGATATGCAAGCGTACAACAACAAATTTGATCAATCAAAAAGCGACAAGATTGTCTAGCTTAACAATTATATAAAATAGAGTATATGCAATAAATTTTAATCTCGATATATATAGATTAGATAGCAACAATAGTAGCAATATATTATTAATTGTATATAAGATTAAATCGATTATATTAAGAGTTAGAAGTATTTGCTAGACAAAAATTGATAAGTAGAATTATAATTAATAATATTAGATTAACAATAAGAGTAACTTAGTTAACTTTGTTAATTAGTTAATTGTTTCGAGTAGTTTTAAATCTAATGCTATTGCAAGCTATTGTTAGAAAAGTATTGCTATTTTTTTTATAATAGCTTTAATAATAAATATGTATTAATCTTTCTTGCGTATTTGATATTTAAACAATATGTTTTCCATTTTAGTTTACTTGTTAAAACAATAACAACTATAGATAGCTTAAATCTAATTGTTTAAATAGATATCTTTCTTGCTAATTTATCGACGTATATAAATATTATTAACTAGACTATCTTTGTCGAATTAAGTTCTAAAAACAACAATAAGTTTTTTGTAAAATAACAATTTAGTTTCGCAAAGAGTTTGCGAAAAGTAGAGCTCTTATAGCTATTTTTTTTGATATAGAGAATAGACAATTTATTGTCGCTTTAATAACAATATTACTACAATTAAAAGCAATTGCAAAGAGTTTATTTTATATTTAATTAAGATAGACGCAAGCAATAAAGTAGTAGAAGAAGATATATCGAGACTATACAAGATACAAATATAGAAAATATAAAAAATTTGATTAAAATTTGATCGGAGAAATCAGGTTTTTCTTTATTTTCTCTATAAGCAGTCTCACCAAAATAAGCGAGAAATCTATCGCCTCTTTCTATAGACTAAAACTGCGATAATTATCACCAAAATCGATAATTTCGGTTAGATTGACTGCTTATAACACGATACTACCTATAACTTGATTGCTTATAAGAAAGGTTTACTGTAGCGTAGATGCGAGAAGGACGCTAGGGAGTCAAAGCCGCGGCAAGCTTAATTCCACTCTAGAGTTAAAAGTGTATCTCCGTGTAAAGCCCGAGTAAGAAATAAGCCACGATTTTGTAGCTATTTATTTATGTCTCTTTCTTCGAGATTTTGGATTGTGCATAAAGTAAGTATTCGATCTCGCTCGTTTGTTTACTAAAATAGACAAGAAATACAGGAATCTCCTCAAACGCGCACGTACACACGCTCTCTTCCGCGAATACATAATCTACTCTTGATAGATATCTAATGCTTTTGCTCTTCGCAAGCCCTTCTTCACCTCTCTCGTCACTAGCATTGTGGCTTTATTTCTAGTCTATCTCTACTAGCTTTATAGCTCGTGGAGCACTTCGAGCGAGCCAGCGTTATCTGAATTTATTCTTGCCAAGTCTATTACATCTACAATCGCATTATCTAATATTATAACAGTTGCTACAATGCGCGCAATAGTTATGCACAAAACGGAAGACCCTTCTGTACTCAAGCTTCAATCTCTTCCCCGATTTATCGCGAAACCAGGTTACGTGCTTATTTGCATCAAAGTCTTTGGCCTGAATCGCTCCAAAGTCTTTACTCGTCAGGACCATTCTTTTGGTGTCACATTTCCCCGCGTTCTAGACATCGAGGCTGCCGGTGAAGTCGAGAATGCGCTCGGCGCTAAGTTTTAGAAAGACGACGTTGTCGTGACAGCTATGAGAGGTATGGGTCGCGTGTTTGACGAGGGTTACGCAGAGTATACGCTTGTGCCAGCGAGTCAGGTGCTGAAGATAAGGAAGGGTGCGCTTCGCGAAGGTGCGACCAATTGGGCTGTACTTGGAGCGCTACCTGAGATAATGCAGACAGCTTGGGGATCGCTATTCAAAAGTCTGCAGCTGGAGAGAGGAGATCGCTTGCTGATTCGGGGAGGCACGACGAGCGTTGGATTGGCGGCGACAACCCTCGCGAAGGAAAAAGGGGCGTTTGTGGCTGCGACAACGAGGAACGCGAGTCGTGAGACGATGTTGAAGGATTTAGGTATCGACCATGTGATTATTGACGATGGGGTAATTGCACAGGAGGTGAGAAGGAAGTGGTTACAGGGGTTTGATAAGATATTGGAGCTCGTGGGAGTCACAACCTTGGAGAATTCCTTGAAATGTGCCGTATTGGCTGGAACGGTTTGCATGACTGGCATTGCGGGAGACAAATAAATCTTTGATCAATTCAACTTAATGATGTCGATTCCAACTGCTGTGCGGCTAACGACATACGCCGGGAGTGCGGAAGATCTACTTTTGACCTTTGTTGACGATATCGTGGCCAAAGTTCTTTCCAAAGCAATAAAACTGTCGATCAAGACTTTCAAGATAAAAGACATTGTGAAAGCACACCAATTCATAGAGCATGAGGGAGCAATAGCAAAGATAGTTGTGCTAACATAGTCGAATGCAAATTCGTATCTCTATTATTGCACAAATACATGTTATGCATAGTGCACTTTGCTCTGTCGAGACTAGAATTATCTTTGGAACTGGACGCGAAGACCGTGTATATGTTACTACGTAGCAGATAGAGTGTATATATAGAGCTATTATTATAATTCTGTTATGTTCTATTCGGGCTATATATTAGAGAGCGCTGCTCGCAAGTTGCTAATTACTTTCGACATTGTTCTATATGCTTCTATCTAATATATCTTTTATCTTCAAAATAGACTTACACTCTAGTATCGACACAAAACAATATTGATTCTATGTTGTGTTCAATTTCAACTGAACAGATGTACTAGTATATCTTTTCTTTTGCAAATGTAGAAAGACAAGATCTAGAAATAAAAAAACATAATTAACAGACCTGAAGGTCGAAGCGTGTCTCGTTCCCTAATTGTAAAAAACATAAAATATTGTAAAAAGCGGAGAAGCAATCTATCCAGAGATTTCTGCCCGTTCGCGAGAATCGTACAACGGCATTAGATTCCCAAAGCTATTTTCCAAGAATGGTTCGCGCTCCCCTATGCGACGGGGTCTAATACCAGATCTTTACATTATAGGTCAAGCAGCCCGCAGTACTCACAAGATTATTAGCGATTGCCTTATTTGCTTTCGCGCTATCCTCACTCCCAACTTTCATGGTCCGGCCGTCCAGAATATACTCTGCCTGAAGCTCTCCCGCAAAACCGATTGTGTCTGTCGTCAATTCCCAATCCAGTCCCGTGCGCCTCTCGATAAGCGATTTCTTCGCCTTATTTGTATTCTCAAGACTGCAAATTTTGTTTATCAATTGAAAGAATAAACTCTCGAACTCGGCTCCAATGCCTGCGGTTCTGTCGGCAATAGGGCCATCGTTGTATATCAGTTGATTGTCCTGCGTATCTTCGCATTGCCCACGGGACTATAGCGGTATTTTGAGCGCAAAAGTAGTAAGTAGGCTCAACGCGTACAGAAGTAGATGCATAGTAGATATATGTCTGCTGATGGGACAGGAGAAATTAGGGAATTTTTATAAAATGTAGACTTGGCTGATTTATCGAGCCTGAACAGGTACTAGCACGACATCTTATATCTTGTCGAAGCCATCCTACGTTGAAGAAGACTACTGTTATCAATTTATTTGTTTCCGAGCCTTCCACTTGGATATCTAGTCGAGAGAGTTAAAGAATCTCTTGGTTTTATTTACTGGAAGGAATATAGTCGCGTTAGCTATAGAGCACAACAATCGAAGCGATAATAAGAGTGTGAAAGTATGTATGGGACACGACGACGACAAGTGATTGAAAGTAGAGTTGTAACAACAGCGTAATAGATGTAACAAGCAATGCCGTAAGTGCAACATTTGCTTACTTCAAAAAGCGACGCTATAGACATTCGTACATAGAATTAATGGCAACAGATGCGTATCATGCTGCGCCCAGCGGAGATAGATAGCAGATCTTGGGATAGTAGTCTTATGCGACGCAACGGAGTCTTATTATACGCTCCCGAATTGGACACTATACGTCGTGGCTATTGCTTTCGAGACTCGAAAAGAGCAGAAAAGATCTGGCAAAGTGTCAAAAAAGATGCGGCAAAGATGCCATTTTCTATATATAGATGTTTGGACATCAGCTATCTCGAAAAATATCTTATTGTTGTTTAAATGCGTGCGAAAGAGATTGCCAATAAAACAAAGCTATCGATAGAGTTACTAAAATTGCTTCGAAGTTAATTAACTTTCTTCTATCTAAACAACAAAAGCAAAATAAATTAAAAAATAAATTAAAAAAGTCGAATACAATAAGAAAAGAAGAAAAGAAAAAGATACAATAAACAATTGTTATATTAAATAGTATAGCAAACAATTAAATATTAATTTCTTAATTTCTTTTATTTTTAACAATAACTTCTTTGTTTTGCAAAACTCTACTATTGCTTTTAAAACTTAAAGAAAGCAAAAAAAATCTAACAAAGTATTAAAAAAGATACAACAAAAATATTGTTTTCTATATATAAATATTTGAATATTAATTATTTTAAAAAATATTTTATTGTTATTTAAATATA
>JAABUL010003847.1_pt1 | contig 21315 bp, 20 predicted proteins | sample 5559151 | NCBI WGS metagenome assembly JAABUL01 (sample SAMN10711876, study PRJNA513368) | rock metagenome | isolation source: Antarctica rocks | place: Antarctica: Victoria Land, Pudding Butte sud | reverse complement strand
TAGGCTTCTTGGGTGTATGGTGGGGTGCCGGTTGAGACCCCGATGCCTTACGAATACTCTGTGTAGCATCACGGGCTGCAATTGCTGCGGCAGTAGCAGCCATCTCGGCCACTGTGCGGACCAGCTGATTGTTGTCACGCTCAGAGAGACCATCGATGCGTAGACCTCTCTGGCTATCACCGTCGGCCGCAGGTGTCCCATCCTCGCCGCTCTGCTTCGGCGGCACAAGATGAGGAGTATTGGGAGAATTTTCAAACGGAGCATTGCTGGACGACGATACTTGGCGTGACGCCTCCTGCTCGGTCAGCCCGGCCGTCTGAAGAGATTGCTTCAAGACATTCTTGAACACAGACGACTCATGGATAGTGTTTTTGCGGGTTGCGGAGCCACCGCTGCTGCCACTATGCTGGTTAAACTTGGGCGCCGGAGCAAGCTGAATGGGATGGTGTGAGATGCTGCTAGGGTGTTCAGCGATTTGCACCTTTTTCTCGTCAATCTCAGCATTCCAAATGACCGCAGCATGAGTTCTCAATGTGAACCAGAGACCAATGATGTAAGACAAGAACAACAGGACAGCTGCAAACCAGCAGTAGGGGCGGACGGCCTGCAGGAAGAACGCGTCATGAACAGCAGGGACCTGCGAATAGTAACAGCGGCGACAGTCTCCATCCTCCGGGTCCTTGATAACACAGGCATGGCAATTGAGCTCGTGCTAGTGGTTGTCAGCAATGTGATAACCTGCAGGACGTGCTCTGATCAAACTCACACTACCGTAGATCTGGTAGAATAGTGTCGGCCCAAAGGCTGCAATGACAGCGAAGAGCAGCATAGTCGAAGTGACTCCGGCAGATTTAACATTGAATCTTTGCGTCTTGCGCTTAATTGCTCCAAAACACATCGAGAGACCTGGGAGGAAGAGGATACCGGCAAATATGCTTCCGATGATACTGCCTTCTACCAACCGCCCCTTGCCTTGATTCAGAGCTACGCAATATAGGAAGACCTCGACCACCGTTGAGAAGAACGCATTGATGGCCGCACCGACTCCCATGGAGGATTGCGCCGAGATCGATGCGACGGCTTGGCCAATGAAGTAGGCCAATGGGATGATGGAAATCAACCCAAACGCAAAGATGAAGCCAGGGTTGACGATCCATGATTCAAGACCAAGAGCAACCTTGAGGACGAAATAGTCAAATATCGTGAAGAATACTACACCGATCAAATTGATGAGAATGATATTGGTTCCATCGATTGTGTATTTCCAATATTTGAGTCCGACAGCTCGGTAGGTGCAGACCAGTACCGACGACGATGGCGAAGATGATCCACGCGGCTGGCTGGTATCTGAATTGAAAGACAACGCCAGTGGATGTCGTCGTAGATGGTAGAAGAGGAGTAACGTCACCTTGCCCATGGGTATCCAGAAAACCATCAACCAGCAGATTCCGGAGGCAAGCAGCATGAGAGGTGCGATCAGGAAGTAGAAGAAGACGAAGAAGACAATGCGACCAACGTTCCATTGTCCACGACCGAATAAACGTCTTTTGATTTTCATCCTCTGCTCGTCATCTTCGTGACCTCGTCGAGTACGGCCTAGCAGGCTGTCATTCTCGTCAGCAGATTCAATGCTGGACCTTCGACGACCGATCAGCGATCGAGAGCTCAAGGGCCCAAAGAACAGGCGGCCATCCTCTAAATCTCCATTCTGCCACTGCTCATACTCGGTAATGCTGCGTCCTTCGCCCTCGTCTTCCTCTGCATAAGCTTCATCTTGCTCCAGCTTTACAAAATTGCCAAATGGGTATAGAAGGTACCAAGCCAGACCAGCAAGTACTCTGCCGTATTCAAGAGCGCCCGGGAAAAGTCCACAGACAAGACACACAACTGCCCCGAAACCGGCGGCCAATGCGAGCCACCACCCAAACAGTATAGTCCAGAGGATGTTGAAGAGTCCAAGCCACCTACTGACCCTGCCCCCGGGTGTCGAATGGATGTCAACTTCTGCGGTCTGCTCCACTGATCGATTTTTCTTGTACAATGCAGGCTTCCAGATGCGAATACCAAAAGGGTGTGTATCGTTGATTGCTTTCTGGCGGTCTCTCAGCGTGAAGCTTTCAGCATCGCTCAGATCACCGCTATCATCATCCTCGTCGTCTGCATCCGCTTGTATTGTCCATTCTTCGACAGAGGTTTCCGGACTCCCCTCTTCTTCTGGTAACGCTTGCTTGGGCGTTTGTGCAGATGCACGACCGATCTCAGCTTCCTCCTCTTCCTCCTCTTCCTCCTCTTGCGAGTCCACTCGTGGCAAGCTAGTGGGCAGAGCTGTTGTTCGTCTTCTCAACGTCGACGGCTGTCGTCGAAGGGGGGGTCCAAACCCTGATGCAGAACGGGCATTCGACCCATGCCTCTGCTGAGCATCTGACTCGTACTCGTCTGGATCATCATCTACCGAGAACTCTTGACCTTTATGAGGGGCTTGCCATTTCGACGACGCTCGCCGTGCCATCGCAGGTTTCTTCGGTTTGTTCGAAGGGTTTGTAGGTTCAGGCGAAAGGACCTGTTGCCGGGCGGATGAATCTGAGCTGCGGATTGCTGGCCGTGAAGCTTCTTGCGTCGGTGTTCGTTGACCATCGTGTGCGGTATTGTACGAGGTTGTCGAACCTAGAGTCAAGCCCAGGTTAGCTGCATTCCACGCAACGACCTCAACGAAACGTGCCATATCTGTCAGTACCTGTGGAGATTGCGGGCGGTCGATTTCTCCGGATCGTACCTGTACCTGTGGTTGTGGGACTTCCTCCGTCATCTCTGCGAGTAATGGACTCAAAGCGCGGAGGCTGAGCTCGAGTATCTGTGGGGACCGTGTCTGTGGAGTAATTGAATGTAGCGTTGGAGCTGTCTTTGTCGGGAGCCATGTCTATTCGTCTGATATCAGAGAATCCCTCGCAAATCGCCGGGATATCTATCTTGCAGCTCTACTGTATCCAGATTTGCAGTGTTTGGAGGGCTATCTTTGCAACGAGGGCGTTATCAGTAGGATGTATGCGACAGCGAGTGGACTGCATAGCCATCGACGATTCTTATAATGACGCTCATGCGATCGAAAGCATCCACACTCCGTCGTCGAAAGCATTAGATATTGGAGCAGGGGACACGTTCAGCATTGGGTGAAAGATCCCAGACGATTTGAAACCGGGTCAGCTGGCACCTAATCTCGCTATTCATGGCACATGTTTACTGCCCCAAGCTCTAGGCGAGCTAGGCAGGGTTCCGCTTCTTCAGCCGCCCAAAACTCACCCGGAGTGCGCTAGTGACACAGCTCTATTTTAGGTAGATATCACACGTTCAGTATTCTATGATAATTAGCAAAGTCCGGACACTCTCACGAAGCTCTTCAGTCACCTTCTAGGCCGAGGCCGACCAGTCGTACCAAAGCTCAGGAATCTCTCTGCACACTTTTACCATCTGTCAGCGAAGAACGGTCTAATATAACATAATCCTTCTTCTATCGGTCATCGCGTCCCTCTCGCCTTTCTCGTCCTCATTCTCGACCCACGCTGTCCACCCTTCCTCCCCATCATGGCGCTCGACTCCTTCTTCCACAATAAGATAGAGAGCATGAAGCTCGAAATCATCCAAGGTCAAGCCGTCCTCCGCCGCCTCGAAGCCCAACGCAACGACTACAACTCCCGCGTCCGCCTGTTACGAGAAGAGCTCGGTCTATTACAACAGCCTGGCTCCTATGTCGGCGAGGTAGTCAAGGTAATGGGCACGAAGAATGTGCTTGTCAAGGTGCATCCGGAGGGCAAATACGGTAAGCCCCCTCCTACTCTTTCCCGTCACACCTGCTCCGGGGACCCTTACATGCGGGAATGGAACTCCAGGTCTGACACAAACATGATATCACACAGTGGTCGACATATCCGACTCAGTCGACATCTCCAAACTCACCATCGGCAAACGCGTGACCCTCCTCTCCGACTCCTACAAGCTCGAAAAGATCCTCCCCTCCTCCGTCGACCCCCTCGTTTCCCTCATGATGGTCGAGAAAGTCCCCGACAGCACCTACGACATGATCGGCGGCCTCGACCAGCAAATCAAAGAAATCAAAGAAGTCATCGAGCTCGGCCTGCAACACCCCGAGCTCTTCGAATCCCTCGGCATCGCCCAGCCCAAAGGCGTCTTACTCTACGGCCCCCCCGGCACCGGAAAAACACTCCTCGCCCGCGCGGTGGCCCATCACGCAGACTGCAAGTTCATCCGCGTGTCCGGCTCCGAGCTCGTCCAGAAATACATCGGCGAGGGCTCGCGGATGGTGCGCGAGCTGTTCGTCATGGCGCGCGAGCACGCCCCGAGCATCATCTTCATGGACGAGATCGACAGCATCGGCTCCTCGCGGGTAGAGGGCAGCAGCGGCGGCGACAGCGAGGTGCAGCGGACAATGCTGGAGCTTTTGAACCAGCTCGACGGCTTCGAGCCCACCAAGAACATCAAGGTCATCATGGCGACCAACCGTCTGGACATCTTGGATCCAGCACTATTGCGGCCGGGCAGGATCGATCGCAAGATCGAATTCCCGCCGCCAACGTGAGTTCCCCTTCCCACATTTCACCTCCCCACAAATCTAACCTCCTCCCCCGCCCCCACAGCGTCGAAGCCCGCGCCGACATCCTGCGCATCCACTCCCGCAGCATGAACCTCACCCGCGGCATCAACCTCCTCAAGATCGCCGAGAAGATGAACGGCTGCTCGGGCGCCGAGCTGAAAGGCGTATGTACCGAGGCTGGGATGTTCGCCTTGCGGGAGCGGCGGGTGCATGTGACGCAAGAGGACTTCGATCTGGCGACGGCGAAGGTGCTGAATAAACATGATGATAAGGAGGTTAGTCTTGGGAAGCTGTGGAAGTAAGGGTGGGGGGGGTTTATGTATATCAGAGTGTAGCATCATGGAATGGTAAAAGGTCAAAGGGGAGCGGGTTGAGTGTGGTCATGCATTGTGAAAACCGATTTGGTTGATGTCGTTGTGTCTATAATCGATGTCTGTGTCTAATGGTGCAGCGGAAGAAGACAAGACACCTACGCTGATGCATGACGTGCCTCATGTGCCCTCGCATCTAACTATGCAAAGTAATTCCCCGGCGACTTGACCCCATGACTCTTCCTCCTCTCCGGCGCCGGCCTCCTGACCGCACTCGTTTCACTCTGCAGCCCCCCATTCTCCGTCTCAATCAGCGACTTCGGTCTCTCCTCACCCCTCGCCGACGCCTCCTTCAACCCCTCATCAAACCATTCCAGCACCGTCTCATAGCACAGCACAAATTGCCTCAGCGTCTGTACCATGCTCAGTCTCTGGTGCCGGAAATCCTCAACCGTCTGCGCTACAATGTCTTCCTCTGAGCAATCGTCCATGAACCCGGTGATGGGGGTCCCGCGCTCCTCCATCCGTGCCTCAAGCGTGGCGACAACGCTATCGACGGTGCAGAAGGTTCCCGTACGTCCGCAGCCCGCGCTACAGTGAACGACGATGGGCAGGGCGTCGTAGGCATCCTTATCATCGATAGCGTGGCCGTGCCGGCGGACTTCGTCCCTGCAGATGCGGACGATGCCAAGAAGATGCGCGGGGTCGGTCGGGACGCCGAAGTCAGGCCAGCCGGAGTAGTGGAGCTGCGTGACGGTGCGGGATTGGCCGTGGCGGCTGAGGGCGATCTCACGGATGAGGACGGTGGGGGCATCTTCAGCTGGGGTCTGGTTTGGGAGGTTGTTGCGTGGTGTGCTTGCCTCGAGGGGGTGGATGAACTCCTGGAATACGCGGGCTTGGTAAGTGCCGTAGGTGCCGTCCCAGTAGGGGTGGCTTTTGCGCTGGCCGCCGTCGTGTTCGGCTGTTAGCATGACGATGACATGGACATCTTGTTCCCAGACTACGCGCCAAAAGTCCTGAAAAATGTTAGCTGGACCTTGATGAAAATTAAATGTGATGTACCTCGATGGTAGCTGGTACAGGTGCTTGACTTGCAATGTAGTGCCTGTTACTCGAGAATGACTTGATATGACTTGCATTGATGTAGTCGCACTCCCCTGGTGGAACGCCCTTCAATCGTACCCGTGTATGGTCGTAGGGTAGCATGTCCTTGTATCTGTTCTTAGTGCCCTTCTCAATGCCGGCGATACGAACAGCATTAGGCGATATCTCGCTTGGAGAGCCATAGTAAACCGCGCCAGACAGAGCTTTCTGCATCCGTTGCTGTTCACCCTTCTCGATCTGTAGGAAACGATCGGCAACAATTCTGCCCGCGTCTCTTTCGTCCGAGAGTTTCTTCAGCCATAACGGAAGGTATCGATTCCCAGGCAATTGCAGATATTGCGAGACCTTCAGCGGCATTTGGCCAACGCCGCCAATAAGATCCATATTTTGCCTGATACTGCCAAAGAAAGGATTCGCAGCATTCTGATTGCTTGGCATGAGACAACCACCAGCGACAGGTGCTACGAGGGGTCTTTGTGGATCAATCAGTAGCTTCCTGCCCTGTGCAGACTCCATCTCGTTGGCTGGCCTTCGATCTATGAGATCAGGAGACTTTCTCGAGAAGCTCAGAAAGCCCCCTCGGACGATGCACGGCAAGCCACGCCATCCCTCTGCGGTAAACTTCTTTAAGGTATTGACAGAGGAGGTGGCATCTTTGAGGAGGGAAGACGTGGCATCGTAAACCACAATGACTTTTGCCTCACGCCATTGAGCAAACTTCGCCTTCTCCTTTTCTTTCGTAAAGGTTTCCGCCAGTTTTTGGACGTTGAAAGCTGGCCTTTTCAGCAGCGTCGTCGGAATGCAAAGATTGAGTGCGCCACCAATCCTCGATTGTAGATACTGAGGATAAACTCGGACATCGAGCAAGAGAATGTCTTCCGATGGGTGAGAATCGAGGACATCGCGGAGCTCCTGGGGAGCAATCAATTTTGGCCCTTCGGCACTGAGAGAATCAGGTAAAGTCTCGGCGCGTTGAATCGAGTGACCCTTAATCGCGGGAGAAGGAGGGTCTATCCTGTTATTCGGCAACGAATGACGTGGATGCCTTTCATCGACGGTAGATAGTTGGTTCCGGCGTAACGAAGCCAATTCTGGTGTTGATGCTTGTGGTGGTGTTTGGTTCCGTGGTAGATCAAAGAATGAGGGAGTACTTGACTGCACTGACTGGAGGCTGAACGGTGTGTGCGGTTTGATGGCAGAGGTTTGAAAAGGCGACGGTTGGTCAATATCCATGTGATCGATAATCTGCATCTCTTTCTCCATCGTATTCGTCACTACAGGCTGCGAGACCGGCGACTGCACTGGCGTCACCCTCTCGCGTGACCCAGCTGAGCTAGCTCCATCAGATGCATTCCGAGACCCTGAGCTGGTGCTAAAGTATGTGAGGTTGCCGTGGCCTAGATTGAACGAGTTGGACTCTGACTGCCTACGGAAGGCGTCGAACTCGGGTGCCTGAGGATTGGAAGGCTTCGAGGCGGGGGAGATTATGGGACTGAAGTAGTTGGGACTGATTCCGCTGCGGTCTCGCGCTGAACGAGGGGAAGAGCGGACTTGGGTTGGCAGAGGCGACATTCGAGTTTTTGTGGCGGCGGACATGTTGAGGAGATAATGTTGGGATGATTGTGTTATCTGCAAGGAGAGAGTGATTAATCAGGCGACGGCGTTCGAGGTACACGAGGTACGAACTTCAAAGCGGACTCAACAGCGAGCGGTGCAGAGAGAGCTGCTCTTGCCCTGGAGAAGTGGCGTTTAGTATAGGGTATCTGTGTTTGTGTCCATCCGAATCCGCCTACTCCTACTCGGATTGTGGGGAAGGGCAGAGGCGGATGCCTTGTTGACTGGATCTGACATCAATCTGACAGCAGCTGAAGCGAGCGCAGGAGGGACGATGCAGATGTGCCACCCCCGACGTCATTGGTCCCACCGAGATGCGCAGCGCTAGTGACTCCGCCCGTGTGGACCCTGTTGGACCCCTAGGGCTCGCTCCCGAGCTTCCAGCCTTGACCCTAAACAAACTAATCGCCCTCGAACATGGAAGAACGTCATTGCTCGAAGATATAAAATCAAAGCTACTCGTTGTATTTTGCTAATATAGACAGCTTTCGATCTGGGAAGCCTTATTTGCTATTTTAAATGGACGTGTTTCACTTGCTTCGCTTTCCGCAGCACAGAGTAGCATCCGATTATACTTGCTTGTATAATCCTAAGGTATGTATTGGCGACATATCTGAGATGAAAGGATGGAATTTTCTCCAACTCATTCCTAAATCCAGCTCCTTTCTCTTGGTAGACATCGGCTTAAGTACCGATACTCCTGAAACCACACAGTGGCAAAAAAATAAACCACCCATTCCTCCCCATCCCTCGTGAAATGTTTTCACGCCTTCCCGATGGGTTTCAACAACCAATGAAACCCATAGTCGGAAAGGTAAAAACGTTGAGGCGTTCACCTTGATGGTCCCAAAACAGGGTTCGGGAAAGGTTATTCATATGTGTGAATGCGATCAACCTTAGAAACGCACCCTGTTACATGATGTGATGGTACGAACAAGTTCCAGTCTTCCTTGGGAGTAAGTGTGAACAAGACGAGGGATTCAAGCTGGTGCTGTATAGGGCGTTCAGATGTGCAGGGGGTCCTTGGGGAGCCAATTGGCTGCCTGAGGGCTGAACGAGCAAGGTAACGTACATCTCAAACGACAACCACGACACTCGCTGAGCGGAAATATCTACCAGGCGAGTAGAAAAGTAGATTATTATGTACGCATTACCATTGATGCTATCTGCACTGCCTTTATTAGTCCTCCAGTCCTTGACCGGATCTTATCTAAGCATATTAGTCGACAACTGATACTAATACTCGTGCACGCATGTCAAAGGGCTAAAACCTGCTCGGCCCATCCCACAATTTCAGCTTCAGCGTGATGCCCAGCCTCGCCATCTTCTCCCGTACCCAGGTCGCTATGTTCCGGGTCCGATCCGAGTCTGGGAAGCTGTCGATGAACAATATTATATCTGCCAACCTGGGAAGTTTACTGCGTGATTCCCCTACGCCGGACAATAGTTCGGTCAATAGGGAAGGCGTAAGCTCACTTAGCGGGTCGAGCCGCATGATCAGCGTTTCCGCGGTCGTTGGGAGGTCTTCGAAGGCTGGCATATCCTCGTAGTAGCTTTCGATTTGTCTCAGAGACCGCGAGGCCGATGTAAAGGATTCGATCCTTTCCTGAACCCGGCTGAGGAGGTCGATGTTCGTCAGGATCTCAAGCGTCCGCAGATTGGGGTGTTTCTGTAAGGCATTGAGCAGGTCGAAAACCGTCTTTCGTATGGGGTTGAACGCCGCTGATGGCCGAGCGCTTAGTGCGTATTCGCGGAAAGACAAGATTTGCAATCGAGGAAGTAACCCAACTATATCTCCAACGTCGCATCGACCGGCTTCACAAATCCCGGATACAATTTGGTAGTGTTTGTTCTCAATATTGAAATCCGGCCGCCAGATCTCAACTTTGGCGAGCTCCCGCAGGTCACGAAATGTGCGTACCACTTCAGCCCGGGAGCTGGTACAGACGCCTGTAAACCTTAGGTGTCTTAGTTTTTCGAACGAGGACATGAAGGTGATGGGCAGAAGTTCTTCGTAATTTGTCAAGGAGCGTAGATTGGGGAATGTGTCTGCAAGCATGTCGGCGAACGAGGCTAACATATCATAAGGCGGCCGGGCGTCTGTCGAGCTGTAGGAAAGGATCGTGAATCTGCTGACGTTGGGTAAATGTCTGAAACAATTGCCAAGACGCTCAACTTCCTGGTCACACGCTTCTTGATAGGGATTGTCGCCCTCGTCCTTTGTAGCGCCCGATACTGCTGCTTGCCGTAGCCTCTTCCCTAATGCTCCTACAATCTTTATCGGATCTATGTCGTGTAGCTTGAAATGGACCTCCACAACATGCCTGAGGCATGTTCGGTCAACACTCCGCAGCCAGGACACAAATTCTGCCTGACCGTCGAAAATCAGGGGTTGCCTGTAAAGGAATGGTTTTGCTTCGCTCGCAATCTGGCGATTGGTGAGGAGCAGATCGAAAATGGTCGAGGGCGCGATACCTAGTAGTTCATTGTAGATATGCTCCCTTATCTCCAGTGGGATTGTATGGAAACTAAGGCGAGTTCGTATCTGGGGTTTGCTGAGAGGATTTCTCTTGTTTCCCTTTGGCATACTCCGCTACAATGTGGTCTGGGTCGATATCCTGTTGGGGAGACCAGAATGGTAAATTTCAGGAAGGTCTTGGCCTTTGTATTCGGAGACTCCCGTCTCGATGGTGTAAATTAACTGGAATCAGAGAGTACGCGTAGGTTTGAATCACAAAAAGGAAAATGAAGGAACGAGTCAAGGCTAAATACGATATTTACCTGCAGCGATCTCGAAAACAAGTATGAAACCGCAGGGGAAAGACGAGGAATATAGGGAGTCGATATCGATGCCGCCAGAACATCGCCGAATGCATCTTAGGATCGCAATCTCACTACCAGGGGCCTAACGAATAGTAGAAAAGCAGTCTACGCTATACGTACGCCGGGGGATTGAGGCGACTATGAAAAGGACGACCGAGTGACAGCGTAGCTAAGCTGCTTCAAGGCAATCACCATTGACGACTTTTAGCGGGCAAGTGCTGCAAGGAATCCAGCACGGTCACTTACCAGGCCAATGAAATGCCCTCCCGTCTGTCAGGGCTGGGCATTGAAACGATTAAGAGCGCGGCGAGAGCGCGGACGAACGACTTACCATCTAGTATGCTCGGTAGACAAGCGGGTGGGAAGATTAAGCATTGCTTGAGCGCTCCGGCATGCGCAAGATACGAAACCTGGCATCTCCGAGGGTCCACGCCAAGTATAGGATCAGTGCACAATATTCTGACGGGAGAGCCGTGAGACGGAGAGATTGGAGCACCTGTGTTTGCTCTGCTTGTGGCGACGCCGTCCATACGACCGTTACTCACTCTCAGGGTACGTTTCCGATTTCCAGCGGTGTGGGTGGGCTTATTTGGCACACCCTCGGGCTTGAGGCTGTCAGCAACGTGGCAGAGCGTGCAGGATGTGAGATCTGCCGGGCAGCCGCTGTGGGTTGTTTCTGAGATCTCATTGCGCGACGGCGTTTGAGAGGATGGCGTGGTGAAGGAAGGTGGAAAGCCGACGGAGGGGAGGTGAATGGTCGTGATCGGACGCGCGCTAATGGACTCGACAGGGGTCTGGCCGACGACGTCCGTACAACCTCGAGTTGCTACTGGGTCGATGGGTGAGCAATAAGTAGAAGAATACATTACTGGATCTATGTGAGAGACGGGAAGACGGGTAGATAGAGGCTATGCTTCAGTAGGAGTAACAATTGTCACGCCCCGGGGTGAGACTAAAGTAAGCCCGGATGTCTCCATTTGTCCGCTTACTGCTGGTATTTGATTTCGGTCACGGAGCCTCAACGCCTGGACGTTGCACCGATCATCTCCTCGCAAAATCGTGGAGATCTACAATATCACCCGTTAGCCGCTCCTTTTCTATTGCTGCGCCCACTGATTACACCCAAGCCGCAAAACCCCTTGGATGTTCGCCATAGTCGAAACATCAGCGATCAAACAACAAAGGTCTAGACCGCCACCAAACGCCTCCTTAGCCATTAATGCCCACTGAACCACACATAACAGATGAACAATGATGGGTGGAGGGACTGGATGCCGCTAGCGGTGTGTTCGACTAGGTACTCTCTCATACCCTCAGCAGCTTAGCTGCGTAGTTGGCAATCAAGTCTTCGTTGGGGAATGCCATTGCCTCCAGGCCCGCCGCATAGGGTGTTGGGACTTCCGCTCCTGTGACTCTGACCGCTGGTGCATCCAGATAGTCGAACATGTATTCCATCGCCAGGGCCAGGATTTCCGACCCAACCCCAAAGGACGGGAAGCCACTCTCGACGCACATCAGGTGGCGGGTTTTCTTGACCGACTTGACGATGGCTTCGACGTCGAGGGGCTTGACGGAACGCAGGTTGATAACCTCGGCCTCGACACCATAACGCTTCTTCAACTGCTCAGCTGCGGTAAGGGACTGGCCCACGCATCGAGAAAGGGAGACTATGGTCAAGTCCTTGCCGGGACGTTCGATCTTTGCTTTGCCAAAGGGGAGAACGAAGTCATCCTTCTGCGCTTCCTCGGACATGGGAAATTGAGTTCCGTAAAGTAGCCTGTACCGGACCCGTCAGCCTGCGTGTCTCACTTTTGGCTACGAGCATCAGGTGTGACGTACTCGTTCTCCAACACGCATACAGGATTAGGGTCTCGGATTGCGGCTTTGAGTAGCCCTTTCGCATCCTCGGAGCTCCAGGGCGCTACTACTTTCAGCCCAGGTATACTACCGTACCAACTTGAGTAGTCTTGCGAATGTTGTGCGGCAACACCAGAAGCGAAGCCGTTGGGTCCGCGAAAGGTGATGTTGCACGGTTGGATACCGCCGGACATGTAATGTGTCTTGGCTGCCGAGTTGATGATTTGATCGATAGCTTGCATGGCGAAATTGAAGGTCATAAACTCGCACTGCGAGTAGAGAGTCAGCAAGGGCGTCCTCCAGCTCAAATGAGTGGAGACCTTACTACAGGATGTAAGCCTGCCAGAGCGGCACCAACGGTCAATCCGCAGAAGCCAGACTCAGTAATTGGACTGTCGATGACTCTCTTCTCCCCGAACCGATCGAGTAGACCTTTGGTGACCTTGTAACTAAAAAACATCAACATCGGTGCTGCAGGACTTCGCAGGCAATCATTCAAACAAAAGACCTCCTTCGGTGCCTTGCCCCGAATTCCGTAGTTGCTTCAACGCAAGAACAGATACGGCCTTGAGGGACTCACGCGCCATTATATTGAGCCACCTCTTCCCCCAGCACGAAGACCTTTGGGTTTGATTCAAGCTCCTCGGCAAGAGCTTCGTTCAAGGCATCTCTTACAGCGACCTCTTTTACATTACTAGGCGTAGCATATCCCCGCCGCGTTAGATGTATTGTTGGAGCAGCAAATCGAATTGCTGGTCTAGAAGTGGTGGTGAAAGGTCGAAAACGGGAAAGGAGCTGCGAGGCAGGTCTTGATATCCGCGGAGCTATCATCGCATAGGGTGATGTGACTGGTAAGGCAGTGACGACGATGAAGCTGCGACAGATGTCAGTAAGATTTTCCCGCTCGAGCTCCGAAATCGAACGTTGGATTTAATCGGCCTCGGCTAATTCTTGGCCGGTCTTTTAGCTTTAGCGCCAATCTTTCAGCCGCACCGAAGATCTGGATACTTTACTTAATCCACCGAACGACTCCTTTTCTATGTTCGTAGGTCGTACACTTGGCTCACTTGTCTCTGGCACTTCTGGGTTAAAGAACACTCATGGAATGAACCAGTAGAATTACAGGTAAATTCTTCTTAGCGCCGCAACATCACAGTGGACCGGAAAGTATATACCAGTAGAGATACCTGCAAAACCCAAGATGGATGTTATGTCTACTGTGTAACCAGTAAGCCTGGTCCTTCAAAGCACCTAGACACATCGCCACAGACGAGCACGTCATCTCTTGTAACCCATATCCAGATAAGTGACCTAACACAAGCCCAACCATCAACCCAAAACCTATTGTGTACCTTATCAGCCGGTTGACATTTTGTTTGAAGAGGCCTCTTGGAGTATACGCAATATCCCATTCACTATACTTAGGGAACAGACACCGAAAGGTGAAGTCTGTCTGCGAGCGTCTACAATCCAGATAGTCAGCAAACGAACGCATAAGAGAAAGGAAACGGCGTGAAAAGCTTGACAGGGCATTCAGAAGGCTTATTTACGGGTACATGGTCGAATTGAAGCCGTTGGCGTCCTGATACCAGCTTGCACAGCCCGAAAAGACAGTTTTCTGTAGCTGCTGCTGTATATCTTTGGTCCACCTGATCTCCGCGTCCTCTCTGGCCTCAGCATATAGAGCATCTCCACGTAGTACCGCTTTGATAATCTGCGAAATGTATTTCGTTATGTTCTCAGACCCTAGTATGTACGAGGAGTGCCCAGTCGCGGTGTTCGGGCCAACTGCGATAAAGAAGTTTGGAAACCCATCGACTGCGGTGCCCATATATGCCTGCGGACCTCCACGCTCGTCCCATATGTCGTGTAGAGACTTTCTACCGCGTCCATGCACCGCTAGCGGATGAAGCTAATGAGTAGCCTCGAAACCGTTCGCTAACACGATTATGTCCGCGTGAAGGTGCTCATCCTTTATTGGTATTGCACGCGTCGAAATCGTATCTAGATCAGTGCGGCCACCGCCCAACGCTACATCGTCCGGCTCGAGTATCCGAAGAGGCTGTGTAGTAGCGGAAGAGATAGCCCAAGAATGGTAAGTAATGAAAGATCGTAGGAGCGTATCGAGCGTACGTATCCTCTCCAAACGGTTCCTCTAGTCCAGGCATAACCCAGGGGGGGTTTCTCATTAGCTGTGTGACGGATCTCGCTTCGAATGGTTTCTCAAATAATGAGGGGACAACCTGGGCCGCACTACATCCAGAACTCGGCACAACCACGTCCTTCCCCTTGAGATTGACGTCTTCTCGCCATCGAGCAGAATGGAAGATCTCTCCATCGAATTTGTCACGTCCTGGAATGCTTTTGGGCCATGCATTAGGTTCGACGAGAATCCCAACGCAACTGACCACAATCTTTGCTCTGACCGTTTCCTGCTTGATGTACACAGACTGTTTACCCTTGGTGGCAATCAGCGCCTTTCGGTCTGCGTCTGAAAGATCTCCAGTACCCGGTACAAGATGTGACAGCGTAGCTTCCCACACTCCATCAGCGTCCACATAGCGCAACTCCGTCACGTCTGTACTCAATTGGATTGTGTCCACAATTTGATACCTAGCAGCTACGCGATGAAGGTATTTGACGAAGTCGGATCCCGTTGGGAAGAGCGACTCTGAGGTGTAGAATGGTGCAAACGAGTAGGAATAAGATGCGGAAGGTCTGGGACTTAATGTAAGGCAAGAAGAATGGCGATGAAATGCGCGAAAGAGACGTGCACGTCGCAGGCCTGTCAATGCATCCAGTCAAACCTGTTACCATATAGTCCATCATAAAACTCACTGCTCCCGGATAGCGATTAATCCACCATGTACCTAAGATCTTACTCAGTACAATGTAAGCACGGTTTAGGTATGCATTTCATTGCGGACCTCCAATACCTGACTGGCGGTCGAAGATCCTGAATTGATCGAAACCTAATTTTTGCTTCAGACGGCAGCCCATGGCAAGTCCTGTTTCGCCGGCGCCGATGGTCAGAACAGGATAGTAGGTGTATGCATCTTTTTGGTAGCCGTTCTCCACGTGAATGCTATCGGTCAAGGTCATTTTGGCTGACAAAGCAGGACTATCAATTGTAAAATTGAGCACATTGCGTAAATGCGAGACGTGACACTGGATTTGTGGAAGTTTCTGAAGTCCAGAGTGGTCGTGGTGATGGAAAGAAGAGAGTGGGGGATGGACGGGGACGTACATGAAGAGAGCCACGGACACAATTAGAACACGGCGGTCACGTATTCGCAAGGCTGCAGACTCCACCGAACAATCTCTCGAGAACCTATCATTTATGCTCGGCAAAAGCCGCTTATGCCGTTTCAAGGCGGTCCCTAATTGATCCCCTGCTGCGATTTTCGACCTCACCCAGCGTTAATACTGCGCACTCTACCTTGCAAAGACTGGATTACACTACCGCGCACGATCTATACATGAGGCTTGCAAAAATTCGCTTTTCCGAGCCGCGAGCACGCTTAGCTGGGAGATACTCTTGCTTCCCAAAATCTCAAACACAGCTAGTTCGGCTTTGATCTCTTTCAGAAGGCAGTAGCGGATCTCCACTGCAATGAGTGAGTCTAGACCATAAGCGTGGATCTTGTTATTGACTTCAATGTCTTCCTCTGGCATAGACAGCGAGGTCGAGAGCTATTGGCCAGTGCTCGAGACACTGGATCTCCAGCTGCTGTTACTGATTCAGCAGACTCTATCAGAGCCTTGTAGTCAATAGTCGATTTTGGCTTCTCTTGGCCATCGCCTTTCACTCTATCTATCTGCCGAAGGCCTTGAGTAGAAGATTTCGACACCTCGAAGACTCCGGGAATCCCATTCAAGCTTAACGATGCCGGAAATTCGATCTTAATCATAATCTGTGAGTCGAACGGCGCAGGGAAGGGGAAACCCAGAGTGCAACAATGGTCTAGCATAGTCCAGAAATTCGGCCGGGTGATTTCCCTCATCGTCGGCAGCACGCAAAGAGTCTGTGAGTTGTTGTCTTTCGGTAGGAGGAAGCCAAAGAGAAACGATGTGAGAGCATAACTGAAGAAGCTGTATGGCTCGAACAGAATCAGCCTACCATCTGCTTCAAGGAGTCTTCCAATAAATTCCAAAGTAGGGTCGAGATCGTGTCCACCACCTCCGCTGGTCGTGGACCATTGTATTCCGCCTTCCTGGTTTATGAATCGTTTTCACCACCATCAGCTCTACAACAAGGTCTTCAGCCCCTCGTTGATAGACTTTCAAATATTTTAGGCATCATAAGCTCACTGTATATCCAACCCCTTTAGCTCTTCAAGCGAACTGTTTACCGCCCCCGGCGTAGGCACCAAGTACTTAGCTGGTAGTCGGTTGTGGAATGAGCAGGTCGTCTAGAACGGATAGCGTGTGCAGAAGACTTTACCAGCTTTTGACAATGAGTATCTTGAAAGTAAATTCGTAAGCGGTGTCGGGGTCCAAAAAACACCCTCCAAGTAAAGGTCAATTGATTTGGCCTGGAAATGAACAATGACTCATATCAGTGAGAATTCAGCTTTGGCATAAATATACAACAACTGCTGATATCATCTTCCAGTGACAAGAAGAAAATCGCAACCAATACGGTGTTGAACGTACAACGAGTAATAAAGACGCTGACGAAGGCTTTAAGAGAACAAGCCCCGAACATGAGCTCTTATGTCAATGAAGCAATCGTAGATGAGCCAAGTTACCAGCAGGTATTTTGGGGAAACCCTTATGATCGATGATCACAGATCAAACGACGAATGGATCCCCATGGAGTGTTTTGGTGTAAGGTCTGTATAGGAAGAGAAATTGGCTCAAGTAGACTTCGTGCCCTGTCTGGCATAGAAAACTCTCTGCAGAAGTGGATTCTTTATCGAATTTGACTTTTCGCAGCAGTCCCAACGCGCGCATCACATCTGAACAAATACTTAATTCACATCAAAATGGAGAGACTGACATGCTCCTCAGAGGATGAACTCGAGGATAAGGAGATTGTAATAATTGAAGTTGATAGCTGCTATGGGAATAACAGATTGAGCACAAGTCGGGGAAAAGGAGATACTGCAAGCGCCATGGGCACTCTAAATTGTTTTCCTGGCAAGAACATTCGGAAGTATTTCCGAAAGAGCGCCGACGGCCATGGCAGGGCGAGTCAAGAGAAGCCAACGTCGTCGTTTGTCGAAGCCTTCCATAGCAAAGAGGCTCGGCGGTTGCCAAAACCCCCTGTAACCCTAACTTATTCAGGTTTATTTACTGCGGTGAACATACCTTATTTTGTGGACATTGTGCATCTTACATCCCCCCACTACTTTCATACCTTGGAAATCAAAGTCGAAGGACAGTATCGTCGAGGTATTCACTCGTAGCGTGCCTTTATCCTAAATTGCAGAATTCCAAACACGTGAACGTCAATCTCTTTCCCATGAGTGCAGCCGTCCCCTCGCCAGGGACAGTGACGCCAGCTGCCATTCCGCAGAAACGCCCTCTCAATCTCGAAGACGAACAACATGTGCCAGCTATCTCCTCACCTCTCAATCCAGACCCTACAGCCACTCGAGCCAGACGGCTTCCACCCCGAGAGCAGCGGGAGAAGAAAGAGTCGTTGAAGAAGCGTGAAGCTAAATTTGGAGACAACGTGCGCGGAGATACCCCAGACGTCCAGATTCAGGGCAAAAAATCAAAGAAGAATGCGCAAAAGGCTTCCGTGCTGTCACCCATACGATATAAGCTGCCAGCCCCGAAGCTGACGGACTTTGATGCACCGAAAGCGCCAATCTTCACGCCAGTGCTCGAAAAAGGTGAACGGCAATTCTATGAGTGTTCGGAACAGTGAGTCCGTTTTCCCCTCGGCAGCTTCCATCATCAGCTTGATTCATTGCTACAGTGTTTTCAATCGCAAGGGCTATCGCTACATACATTGCATCTGTGATCCCGATTTCCCTTCCTCCCAATACCACCGCCAGTCAGAGACAGAACCTTATGGTCCGCGTTTCAACTTTGAGGATGCTTCGAACCATATCCTTTTCGACCCTCCTGGGCGGAGCATAACGACGGAGAAGGGCTTTCGAATGGCTCGTGCAAATGTTGGTGCGAGAGAGGGTCGCTGGTATTGGGAATGCAAGATTCTCAGCGGTGTAAAGCACCCAGATTCTGTCAGTCCAGCCCGCTCAGGAGGCGGTCATGTCCGTTTAGGCTGGGCCCGTCGTGAAGCCAGTCTCGATACACCAGTAGGATTTGACGCCTATAGCTATGGTTTACGTGATGTTGCTGGTCAGAAAGTACACATGTCCCGCCCGAAGGATTTCCTGACCCCAAAATCAGACTTCTGCGAAGGCGACGTCATCGGTATGGAGATCACTTTGCCATCACTCTCCTTCCACCGAAAGGTAGTTGAGAATTCGTACAACAAAGCTGTCGATGTGTCCGACGACGTCGATCCACCTCATCCAGCCGAAGCTCCAGACATAATCCGAGACCGCATTCCTATCCGCTACAAGAATCAGATCTATTTCGAGCATTTCGAGTACCATCCTACCAAGGAGCTGGAGGACCTCATGAATCCTATTCCTACAGTGATCCCTACCTCTACCGGCGCTGTTGGGAATGCAAACGCCTCCGCCCCTCCTTCACCAAATCACCCTGTCCCTGCTCTTCGTACTTTGCCCTTTTCCAGCATCAGAGTCTATAGGAACGGTCAGTATGTGGGCGAACCTTTCTCGCAGCTTCTGAGTTTTCTGCCACCTGCATCTAAACCCTTGGCCCAGGTCGGCGCACGCGACGGACTTGACGATGGTATGCTTGGCTACTTTCCCGCTATAAGTGTATTCCGTGGTGGTGCAGCCGAAGTCAATTTTGGTCCAGAATTTTGGTATCCACCACTGGGTCTAGAAGTCAGGGCCAGGGAGGACACGGATGGCGACATTGACATGATCGGTGGTGATCATCCTGCAGAACCAATGACCCCTGCCACAGGTCTCAACGCTCCTCTACGGCCATTGTCAGACCGATTTGAGGAACAAATTGCTGAGGAGACCATCTACGACATTGTCGATGAAGTCGACTTCTGGTCCCAAGACACGTCCTTTGGTGAGAAAGAAGGCCCCGGAGCAGCTCAAAATGCAGGTCTTAGTGAGAAGGTACCCGCCGCTCTCAAGGGTTCTGTCGATCCTGAGGCCGCAGATGTACGAGCTGTAGTAAACAGTGGTGGAATGATGGGTTCAGGCGGAGAAGGCGTGATCAAAGAGGTTGTTCAGGAGGACGAATGAAAGGCCTAGGACAAGAAGCAAACCAGTCATCATTTGCGGTGGGCTTGTAGTGTGTGAAACTGTCTTGCAGCACGCAGCAGCTTCTTGAAGGACGAACGAGAAGCAGTGTTGCTGCATCCATGATTCAATCCTCAAAAGCTTAACACCTATCTATCCGAAATCGCTTCATGGATGACAGCCCACGACCAGAGCCTTCGACGAAGAACATGATCCTGTTCCATATTGCAAGTAGTCGCCAACTCGTATCAGTATCAGAAACCCCAAATTACCCCCAGCGAACCAATCCCGTGAGCTCGCAGCCAACTGTGCCAATACTTCATCCACCTCCGTCTTCGGTTCTGGTTGTTGAGATCGCTCGATCGCATACGGGACAGATATCCGGGTTCTCCTCTTCTACTTCTCTAAATCTCCGACAAAGCCTCGAGTCTTTTCTGCATGATATCCAGCCGATCTCGTATCGATGGCCACACGCATACACGACCAAGATGCGCTCGCACATTCTGATGCTAGGAATGAGGTGTCGTAGAATTCGTGTATTGGAGCAGACCGAATGCTAACATGGCAACGAAAGGACTTCGCGGGCATGGAAAGGTGAACGAGGCTCCTTTATACAACTTGCTCATGGCTAAGACGTACGCAGTCATCAATAATTGGAACAGTCACTGAGTAATTCCTATTCCGCTGGGATATTTTGCTGACATCAAGTTAGTTTTCCGTGACTCGTGGCTTTCATCATCAATGATGTCTCCTCAAGCTTCTTGTGATGCTGTTCGTGACATAATATCCATGTCTGACGCGTTGCTTTCCATGATGGTCAGCAGAAAGATGATTCAGCGCAGGCACTGTCGGCCGTATTGCATCATAGGTGAACGGCACCAACAGTGGGAGCTTGAACAGGCTGAAGATCTTAGAAATCTTCCAGCAGCGCTAGGCATGAAGGGCTTCTGCATCCAAAGAAATACGCCTGCGTGCGTTGAGTGGCAATTCTCATAGCCAACCGTCAAATCGCTATCCAAATCTTTGCCATCATCGAATGGAAATACGCTTGTACGCTTGCACGCTCCACCCAAGCCAGAAACTCCTTGCTGAGACAAGAATCAGAGACGAGTTGCGTCCGACTTTACTTGGCATTTGACGGTTGGATCATCTCATACACCTTAGTCTCCTTGCCTAGTCTGGCTGCTGTTATTGTTTCTAACTACTGGGCTACGGTATTTATGTGTTCCGTTGAAAGGGTTTCGAAGACCTCATGTCTAAATTCAATTCCCCGCCATCGTCAGTGCCACACCGCTGTTCAAGAAAGTATATCTCGCAATACCTTTCTCCCTGTAGTAGCACCCGTTCAGCTACCATAGCTGATCATCGGTCGTTGAAGCCATTGGATGTTATTGCCGCAGTATGCCTTCTCAAAGAGGTGTGTTTGACGCAGGGTCCTCTAGCACTGTTTAACTCTTACTTCCAGGTCTGTCGCACTTCCGGGTCATCCCGAGCACTTGGCTGAGCCTGCCTTAGTACTTATGGCACACCAGAAGGCAGAAAGTGCATTAATTCATTTTCGCATTTTCACCACCATGTCAAAGCCGCTTTCCACGGTAGAATGAGGTCAAGTTTTAGATTATGGCAGAATCACTATAGTGTCTGTCAATTGACCAAAAGAATATGTTATAATATGCGTTCTGATCAAGTCGTG
>JAABUL010003843.1_pt1 | contig 21352 bp, 25 predicted proteins | sample 5559151 | NCBI WGS metagenome assembly JAABUL01 (sample SAMN10711876, study PRJNA513368) | rock metagenome | isolation source: Antarctica rocks | place: Antarctica: Victoria Land, Pudding Butte sud | reverse complement strand
TCAAAAGCGAAGCATAAGCTATACCATATTAGTGTATAAGTCGATTAAAACCTAGGTGAGAATAAAAAGATGTGAGTTTCGGGGCTCGTGGTGGGGTTTACGCGACGGTGACGCGCGCGAAATCAAATGACTACCTTATCCACTTAGTACTAATAGTCATCACCAACCTTCAACGGTATTTCTAGTCCCAAATCTTCGAATGTCCATCAAAGGGTCAACGTAGGTTTCTTAGAAGTAGGGACTTTGACGATCAAGTCGTCAAGTCAACAGATAGGCTCTACCGACGCATTGTCGACTGAATCTAGTCGTTGCATCAACAGACAAATCGTACAGTTTACAATCGCATAGGCCCAAGTCAGCAAGCTGAAGTCGAGTTTGCACTTGGACTCTGACTGGAACAGCGACCTTGGGAAAGGAGCTTCTGCAAGTCGATATCCTTTCCCGGTCTGGCGGTCTTGGGGCAGGCTTTAGGACCAATGACTTCTATGGTTCCTGCCTAGGTATGGCATTTATTCGGCAAGGAGCTTCTATCAATGGAGACTCCCCGCGTTGTATTACTGGTCTTGATCTTGATCTTCGTTTTCGTATCACCTGAAACCAGGTCACCGTCGAATTCGCAGCAGTACGAGCTAAATCAGCTAATTGCCGAAGAGCGATATGCGGTGGACTTGCTTAACAGTTCGTATTATGGAGATTTGAATACGGAGAAAAACCGCTGGATGAATGTGACTGGTTTCCGTGAAGGGGATGGCTACGCATGGGATCTATTACCGCAGGTGCAAGCAAGAGCAAGGGAGATGTCGCAGAAGGCACTCGACATATGGGATCTCTCAGCAAGTGGCGATGGATCTGCTGGTATACTTCCTAGCTCTTGGGATGAAGCCAAAGTCTCTAAAGCCTCGCAAAATACCTCATCCTCAACAAACTCTGCTATCGTTCCAGCAATGTATCAGAACGTCACTGGCATCATTCGAGGGCACTGGACTCGCTCCAAGGTTACGGATGGATTCATGCCTCCTACGTTGAATCTCACTGCTGTCTCGCCTCGGATCAACTATGTAACCGAGGAATATGGCCGTAATGTCACTGGTAAAGATGGGAGCCTGCGGATTCAATTGGACGAAAAGAATAGCGAGACGCTCCTGTCAAATGAAGGTTTTATGAGAGAGATAAGTGCGGAATTGACCATCAGGGACGATAAATCCAGTGGTGATGGCTATGAGATGACCCTATATGGGGTACATTATCCTCAGAATGGTTCGATATTACTTTCTACGACTAGTCCGAAGTTTGATATTCTTCTCTACCTGCCGAAAGCAGTGCTTACACCCATCTAGGCTTGCTGGTATTTTTGCGTTACCACATCTTGCCTTGTCCGGAAAGGATTTCGCCCTGGCGCAAAAACTGCTCAACAAGACCCTTACAGACGCCATCAAGCGGCAAGAGTACCCTACAGACTCTGCATCACTAAACCCATGGTCATCGTCGCCCAATAGTGTATCAGATATCGTCTTTCCAACTCCACGCTGCGAATACATTGCGTACCTACAGCAACACCGGACGGGTCTGACAGGTGCTGAGCTGAGTTCGATCGAGGAAGAACTACGTTATCCAACTGGCGCATCGCTACCGGCTGCTCCGTTTATTAAGATGTCTGCTGTGATATTTTCTCCTGACTGTGGCTTTGTTCTTGAGTCCAAAGGTCCTCCAGACTACCCACCTCAATCGGGGATGCATTTGAGTGGCCCGAAGATTGAATCTTACATTCGTCTGGGCAGACGCTGCACTCTTGTATTTGCGTTACTTGTATGCGGACAGATCTTCCTCCTCATTAGGCAAATGAAAGATACATCAACCCCGTCAACTAGAAGCCGAGTCAGTTTCTACGCAATCGCTGCAATGGCAATGGGTGACGGCTTTGCATCTATAGGATTCATAAAGGTAAGTATGCTTATTGATTCCGCCTTCCTGCCTTTGATCTCCACAGCATTTCTAGCTTTGCTCTGCGTCAACTCTTTTGGGATGAAGTTTTTGATGGACATCTGGACCGTTCAAGCCCCGGAGAGGCAAGAAAGAGAACGTCGAGAAGCGACAGCCAATCCACTTTCGCCATCGCCAGCATCTCCTGCTCATTCTCCAACTCCCGTCGTCACAGCTGCCGGAGCAGATACCCTCCCTCTCCCTGTCACAGCTCGTAGACCCACAGATACCGGTGCAACTCCAATCATCCTTCCTCCAGATCAGGACTTGGCAGCAGCCGAAGCCGCCGAAGCGGATCCCACACAGCAGACAACTTTAGGAAGCGCCAACCAAGGAATGGGCGCCCTCTACTCCCGCTTCTACGTCCTCATGTTCAACATCCTCTTCCTCTCCCTCCACGCCATGTCCTGGCCAAATACCCTCCGCTCCATCTACGCAAATCTTTTTGCCTTCGTCTATCTCTCCTTCTGGCTCCCACAAATCTATCGCAACGTCATCCGTAATTGCCGTAAGGCCTTACGGTGGGAATTCGTCATTGGCCAAAGCATCTTACGCCTTGCCCCCCTCATCTACCTCTACACCGTGGATGGCAACATCCTCTTCGTCGAAACCGACACAAACGCCCTCTTCGTGCTCATAGGCTGGGTCTGGCTCCAAGTCTGGGCACTAGTCTCCCAAGAAATGCTCGGTCCGCGCTTCTTCGTTCCGACGGGCTGGGCGCCGCCGGCGTACGACTATCATCCGATCCTCCGCGAAGAGCACGACGAGGAATCCGGCGCCAGCTTGCCCATTGGTTTCACGCAAGCCACCGCTTCCCCTTCTTCTGCAACTACAAAACCCGAAGACGCCGCTATCGAAAAAGGAAACCGAATTTTCGATTGCGCGATATGCATGCAGAACCTCGAAGTCCCAGTTGCCCCTTCCAAAGTCACTACTAGTACTGATAGCGAGGAAGCCGGAGAAGCCACTGCGTCTTCCCTAGCGACAATGATCTTTAGCAGAAGGGCATACATGGTTACACCGTGCAGGCATATCTTCCATAGCGCGTGCCTGGAGGGCTGGATGCGGTATCGGTTGCAGTGTCCGATTTGCCGGGAGAATCTGCCGCCGCTTTGAATACCATCAAGAACTCACGCCAAGAGGGAGTGCATTCTTACCCATTGCAGAGGGTAGGATTTCACAGCCCGAGCTACGCGGACATCCTCCGCCTCCAACAAGCGAGGTGATGGAGATTGCTATGCACCGCTGTCGTCAGCGAAAACCATCGCCGAGTTCCGCTGAATCAGATGAAAGCATCGAAAATTCAAAGATACTCGACCTTGTTGGGATTGAAAAAAGGGATGGAAAGGAGGGACAGAGAGATTGGTGGTGGATAGGGCGAAGTGCATAAGTGCTAAGACCGTGAAGTGAGGGAAATATAGGTATACCCGAACCATCCAGCATGGGAAAAAGCGTATCAGAGAAAAAAGGCCAAAAGCGCGACTGAGCAGAACGAACCGCGCAATCCGAGAAGCCAAGAGGAGCAAGACCGCCGCAGTAACAAGGGCTTCAAGAAAGATCGAAGATTCGCTCACTCGATGCCTAGAGTCGTCAACAAGACTCGCATTATTTATTCATCCCAACCCTCCAATCGAGCAAGCTCTCTCCATTACGCTAGAGGCAGAGAAACTCATTCTGGATAGACAGATAGAGACCATCGACCCTTGATCAATCCCACTCTCAAACACGCCTCCCTTCCGTGCTGCTGGGATTTTCCGACATGATTATGCTCAAAATTTACAAGAACACTGCCGACGCCTAATTCCACATCCCCCGTGCCTAGAAGAATGTTAACACAGAAGCCAAACGCCGTTGCGGGTATCGTAGATGCGGTCTGTACTGTCAGCCACCCCCTCTCCCCAGAACCCTGCATGCACCCCCTCGGGCCCTCACCCCCTAAACCAACTCCCAACTCGCCACCCCCTCAACCCGCCACCCCACCCTGCCCATCATCCCCCTCCACTCCCCGGGACTAACCCCCCTCGCACTCCCCCCATCAACACTCGTAATCGCCATCGCACTGACCGTCTGCCCCGGCTTGCCGAGCCGTGCGGGCTCGACATCGCACCACCAGAACATGCCATTGGTGTCAAAAACGAGCTGTTCGTCGTGCTGGCCATCGCTGCCGTTGATGCAGAGCACGTACGGGTAGGGCTTGCCGGGGCCGTTGCGCTCGGGCTGCCAGTGCTCGCAGACTTTTTCGAGCTGGAAGCGGATGGTGGGGGTGGGGTGGGCGGCGGGGGAGACGGGGATGTGCAGGTTGCGGGGGAGGATTTTGGATTCGGCGAGGCCTTCTTTGCCGGAGACGCCAGCGAAGGTGATTAGCGGGGGGCCGGTGCGGGATTCGCCGATGATGTAGTCTTCCCAGGTCGGGTTGCGGCCGTCGGGGCGGAAGAAGTAGGACTTGTTCTGGGGGAAGTGGCGCGTGCTGAATTCGATGTTGGGCATGGTGAAGAAGGATGGGGTGAAGGATTTGTTATAAGGCTGGCCTTTGCCGTTGACGGCTCCGGCGCCCCAGCAGCAGTCGATGAGTTTCCACTCTCCGTTGTCGATTTTGACGGCGTTCCAGGCGTGGTTATGGGACTCTGGGGGGATGGGAGCCCCAGGGGGTAAAGTGGAGAAACCGTAGCCTTTACCATGGCCACCAACGACAAGTGATTCGAGGCCGGCTTTAGCGGCTATGGCGGTAAATAGAGCAGCGTAGCCTTCACAGACGGCGAGGCCGGTGGAAAGGGTGGAGGCCGGGGTGGAGGGTTTGACAGCGTTGTTGAAAAAGGCAACGACGTCGTAGGAGACATTGTGATGAAGCCAGGTGAAGATTGCTCGAGCTTTGTCGGTCAAGGATGTGAATGGGGCCGTGAGCTGGGAGGCGAGCCAGTCAATCGAAGGGACGGATTTATGAGGGAACTTGGTAGCATGGGTGTCTGGGCCTGAGAAGTCACGACAATGCAAGCATGAGGCAGAGGACGGTTGTGCGTGGGTCACGGTTGGTAGCCTGGGCTTAGTGCTTTGCACTTTTGATAGGTCAGGGCGAGATGATAGAGGGATCGGAGGAGGAGCTCCGTTAGTGCGTGAAGCAGCAGGGCTAGGGGTTCTTCCATTCGTCCCATTGGATGTCCCCTGATCTTTATTCATCCCGTAAGAAAGAGCAGATCTCCTTGCTGGCATCGGTGGAGGCTGCTCAAGCCTCTCTGTAGATTCCGCCAACTCTTTCCTGGCAGGTCTTCTTAGAGGGAGTGCAGGCACGGTCGGAGAAGGTGACTTTTCCACAGCCGCAACCATAGGTGTTGACTTTGAGCTTCTATATGGTATCCTTGAATTCTCTATATCCTCGTAACGTTTCTCTACTTCTGCTTTGGTACGCTTCGGGGGAAGAGGTGGTAATGTGGTGGGATCGAAGACTGGGGGCACCATTCTTCCCGAGTCCATTGACGGTGTCCTGGACGACGCGGTCCTCGATGTTCCATTCGAGAGGGCAGTTATTGACGGCGCTCTTGACGTCGATGTCCTTGCCGTCCCATTTGATAGTGCGGATATCGATGAGATATTAGACGTAAATGAGGACATTGATTCCACCGAGTCTCGCCTTGTCAGCTGCTGCTCCGACGGCCTTCTCGGGGGTAAAGCTGGTGAGGCTTGAGTAGATCGTTCTCGTGGAGGTAACCGAGGTGGCGGAGGGGGCTTTGCTTTATGTGGGACTGCTTGGCCGGTGCGTGTAATTGTAGGAGGGGGAAGTATGCCTTCTCGTATTGGTCCATTGGGCTCATTGCCGATTCCGTTCTTTATATGTATATTGTGGCTGGGGGTCGGAGGGACATTAGAGGTCTTCCTTCTGTCGAGGGGAGGTTTGTCTAAGGCTGCCTCGTTCGCAGCCTGAGGTGTGATTGGCGCTCGGCCAAGGTGGCCCACGTTGAGCGCTGCAATGCGTGCCTGTATGGATTGGACTTGAGGACCTTCCTCAGCCATTGCGTTAGCTTGAGGAAGATGCAAAACTCCGTTGCCCAGATTGATATCGTAGTCACAGTGGGTAACGAGCGTGATCGAAAAGACTATATGAGTAGAATTATGTGAGTAAAATACAGACAAGTATTGGCGACGCCGCAAAAGCCGTCAGGCTGCCCCAGGCTGTGCATGCATAAATCCTTCAGGCCCATATTTACATCACCAAAATCTCATGCCACGTCACGCGCCATTGAGCTCGAGATTGACAGAGCTGCATGCGTGTATTGCTCAAGAGCGGCTACTATAAATTATGGCGCTGGGCATGAAGTTTCGCAACATATCGTTGTATGCGAAACCTGTATCGTTTTCTAGGATTTGCCGAGAGCCCCACCAAATTTAGTGGCGAATCTCCAAAAAGTGCAAAACAAGAACCAGATTTGTAGAATTAACCTCACTGCCCTTCATATGTAGTATATCCAGTGCTTCATATGCGGCCTACTCAGTGCTCCATATGTAGTATATTCAGTGCTTCATATGTGACCTATTCAATGCTTCATATTCAATGCTTTCATATGTAGTCTATCTAGTGCCTCTTATACGACTTACTGAATAGATCACATATACTACATATGAAGCATTTAATAGACCACATATGAAGCATTGAATAGGCCGCATATGAAGCACTGGATAGACCACATATGGGGCACTGGATATACTACATATGAAGCATCAAAAAGACAGCGAAATTGATTTTACAAATCTGGTTCACTTTTTGAAGATTCGCCACTAATTTTGATGGGGCTCTCGGTAAGTTCTAAAAAACGATACAGGTTTCGCCTACAACGGTAGTATTTAGGCTTCGGCTTTCTCATCCCACTGTCGTATCACATCATGGCTCAAGCAGACTCACTGCGGGTTGCACACTATTTGCATGCGGCTGCAGATCAAAAAGGACTGTTCATCAATTTGCCCGCAGTGCCGACGTTGCAGAGAATACTTGACGGGATCGAGAGCCTACGTACTGATATAGCACGTCTTGATACAAAGATGGCTAATCTTGATTCAAAGATCGCAGTGGAGTAACGCTCATTTCCGAACTTGAAAATCTTTTGAAAGCTCATTACTCATATGAACAGAGCATATAACACACAAGCACGACTTTACAACTCGTCGTCAGTCAGTAGCTCTCAACAGCCTTTAGAGGTCATAAAGACCACAGCAGAAATCACACCAGCCATCTTTCCAACTCACACATCTCAGCTCGCGATCATGCAAGGTAACAAAAAAATTTCTCAATGAATAAAGAATAATAGAATCATGCTACTAACGAGTCTTTTAGCCGATCAGATCCTCACTTTATTGCGTGCCTACAACCTACCAGAAACCGGCACTGCGAACGAGAGAAAGCTCAGATTGAGACGTTTCATCGGGATAGCACGAGAGGTTTTTTAAGCAGAACACATGAAGTTACAGAGAAAGGGGATTTACAGGGTAGAGATATCTATATCTGCAGTATTACACAAAAATCATGGGCTTTAAAAACAGGATCCCAGAACACCGGAAAGTAAATTCTGAGTGTAAAATACAGATAAGTATTTGGCGACGCCGCAAAAGCCGTCAGGCTGCCCCAGGCTGTGCATGCATAAATCCTTCAGTCCCATATTTACATCACAAAAATCTCATGCCACGCCACGCGCCATTTAGCTCGAGACTGACAGAGCTGCATGTTGGAATACGAGGTCATATGGGGCATATTGGTATTCTGGTTGTCGTTGTTAGGAGGCTATCTAGGAGGTGGAAGGTGAAAACTCTACGAGTACTGGCGGGCCCCAGCCCTACCAGCCCTATGAAGGCGGAGATTACCATCTCCCCTTATTTCCAACACTGCATGCGTGTATTACTCAAGAGCGGCTACTATAAATTATGGCGCTGGGCATGAAGTTTCCCAACATATCAATAGGGCTGACTAGTGCACAAAGTAGAGTATGGCGCACATTTCGAACGTTGATATATTTCTGGCGATCGAGCCACCAAATTATAATCCAACGTCTATTAAGCTCTCAATCGCCCTTTCCTCTTCACGTTCCCCTTCCTCTCATGTTCGCGATTTCTTGTAAATAGATGCAAAAGTCGATCCTAGATGAGCCGGCCGTATAGCAAGGTACGGTTTTGGATACTTTCGTAATGCAGTTAGATATAAAACTACCTGGATGTGAGTTGTTTGAGGAACTCCAGCTAACGCAGAGTTACTCTAGAAGCTTCATAATAGCCTTGATAAGACTGTTCAAAAACATAAAGCAGATGCTCCGCCAGCACCAACACTGCCACGCCGCATGGACAGAATATTTGACAAAAAGATTGGCATTGGCTTTTTCGGGCAAAGGCAATGTACCCGAGTGCTTCCCAGGAGCACCGTAATGATGATTCCATAAATTTTCTAGCTGCCCTTCGCAAGGGTTCATAGATGTAAGTGATACCCTTCGTAATTCGTTAAAGCGTGCTGAAACAAACCAAAATTCGGCACACCAGATGTGAAATATGTAAATAGAAGAGAACTTTTGGTCATATCTTGCAGATATATGCAGAGTTGTACAAGGGTCAAATATATAGAACAAGATCCAGGCCGCTAGGACCTTCGCATTTTCCGTGTCGAAAGGCGTAAAAGAAGATGATCCGAGAGCCGAACGCACTGGGGTATAAGGGCCGCAAGAATCGATCTTGATGGAGAAGAATGTGGAGTTTATATGGAAGATATGTGCAAACGGGCTGCGTTGGTCATGCGACGGCGCCGACAGAGCTTTCTGCTCTTGCCTTCATATGTGCCGCTTGCGTCTCAAGCGATTGAGCCATCTCGAGGGTGACTTCTAAACATCAGCACACAAACGTGAAGTAATTGTGCAGGGTACATTTACCAGGCCAGACAGCCGCGTTCTCCAGCATGCGAGCCGTGACCATTAATATTTTACTACCGTAGCCACAATCATCTATATTTGGCGTGCCAGTCGTTGCTGTCAAAGCTGCAGTAGCACTCATGTTGCCACTGTCCCCCAGCTTCACTTCTGCACTACCCAAGACCTCCTCGATTTGCCTCAGCAGCTTACAATCTTCATCATCCAAAAGCATTATTCCAGGGACTTGGCCAAAATCGATCTCGTCCTTTCCGATTATTCCAAGGTAACGGCCAACCCTTTGCTGCACGGTGGAGACCCATTCAACCAGTACTTGAGCACAATCGAACGCGCACATTGCTGACTGGAGAGGCAACTCTCGAGAATTGAAGTCTGCAAACGTCACGCCGAGTTTATCCGCCATAGACAATGATGTTGCCGCACAGAAAGCTGCTTTCCGGAGATGCCTCTCACGCTTCGAGCACTGTCCTGAAGATTGGGGCGCTAACTGTTCGTGATGCACAGGCATGGTCGGGACCGGTTGCTCAGCCTTGATACAAGGGGTTTCTAACATAGGGGAGCTGCTATTCGTACTAGCAGATGCTGCAGTGGAGCCACCATCGCTAGGACTGGTATCGGGAGAATGGTCAGCATGTTGAACGATTTCTGAGCCTTGGGCTAATTCATCGGCCATGCCATCAAAATCGCGTTGCCAAAAGGCCTCTTTCGAGCGTCCCAGATTAACGAACAAGCGGACATATGCAAGATCTAAAAGTGGGATGCAGTCCGCGGATAGTGAGCTAATGCCAAACGGATTCGGTCTTTCAAAGCTGTGCTGTGGGTTGCTGGCCCACGCAGCCTGCCATGCTCTTAGGGCAGGCTCAACATGAGCGTGCATGGCCTCAGTTTCTTGCGTTGTCCATTGCCGTCCCATGTGTCTTTGACGTGTTTCCCAGATGTAGTTGTGCAATGCATTGATGAGTACAAGACAGCCAAAGGTACTTGGTCTGATCTCACTCTCCGGAAGATCCTCCAATTTCAGAGTCGATCCGAATGGTTGATTGTATTGTGAAAATACTTGAAGTTGCTGTTGCTGCCGCCGTTGGCTAGCCGTAAGTAAAGAGCTCAAAGCAGATGCAAAAGGCAAAGCTTTCTGCTCCGCTACAGTAGCACCACCTAGGGCATACCAGGCCTCAGCACAGTCAGCAGCCCACAAATCCTCGTCACAGGGAAGATCAAGACGTATTTCAGAATTCATCAGCGCTGGAGCGTGATTATAGGCTGACACCAGGAGACTTGATAAAATGAACACGGCATAAAGCGTCCTTTTCCGTTCCTCAGCCAGCTTCCAATCGTACCACTCGTTCTGACTACCGGAAAGGTTGTATTGGCCAGAGACGTTCCAACTGCCGGTATGGTACTCATCGCCACCCATCTGAATATCCTCGGCCCCGGAAGGATGTTGTGGTCTCTGAGACGAGCCACTTCGGGAAGGATACCCATGAGGTAGGGGTTTTGCGAGCTCAGCTGCTCGAGCTAAACTTACCAAAGCAGCGCAGTGAGTGCTTGCGATCCCTGCGGCCGTTCTGTCACCACAATTGTGGCCATAGATGACGTTCAGCAGCATTGCCTGTACCAGCCATAACGGTGTGTTCTGTGCAGAGCTCTCACTAGCGTTGGTGGACCCGTTGAGAGCCGCTGACATATCAGTTTTGCGCCTCTCCTCCAGGTAGAGTTGGATCATTTTTTTAGCCATCTCAAACAGATCTTTAGACGCATTTAGTTCATATTCATACAGTGCACCAATCGCAGCCATTGCGAGTATAAGAGAACCCCCGCCTCCCACAATCCCCGATTGGCTGAAATTTATCTGACCACTGGATGCTCTCAGGCTGTTAGTGTAAGCCGGCGAATCAAAGGACAACGATGGGACATGCAGAAAGGGGAGGTGAGGATGGAAGTATTGTATGTAAGCGGCGACGTAACGTTGGAGATCGTATGTACTTGGTAGATGCACCCCGCTCATGCTACGTGACCTGGCAGCAAAAGCCGTTGACAACGGCGAGCTTGTTTGAGGTTGAGATGTTTTCAAGTGATTGTGTCCGTAGAGTGAGGGGTGGGAAAGACTGCTGACGAGGGCTTGCCGAGTTGCGTCGGTGATGGAGTCTGTGGAAACAGAGGTGACTGAGCTTTGACGGTTGCTGCTGCTTATGGATGCGGCGGAATTGCTGGGCGTTTCTGAATTTGCAGCCATTGGGGGATGGAAGTACTGGTTATTCAGCCCATGCATCATGGATAATGGGGTCTGAGAAGTCAAAGGTGATGGAGTGGAGAAGTATCGGTCAGCGTTAGCCATGGGATCATGAAGTGATTTGGGCGACATTTGACCGGTCGGGAGAAGATCCGGAAAAGGAGTTCCGGACAAGTCCATCGAGTATTCTGGCGCCAGGGGTACCTGAGACATCATAGGATTCTGCCACATAGACGACGTATGCACCGGATTGTTGGGACCATCCAGCATCACCTCGCTTAATCCACTGTGGCTGCCTGTACTATGTGCGGAAGGGGAAGAGAGGTCGATAGCCTGCTCGTTCGTATGGTTGAAAGACAATTGGTTGTCAAAGCCGTGGAGCCAGGCAAAATTACCTTGTTCATTCATGGTAGCCTGGGCTGGCGGGATACCTTGAAAGCCCTGTTGATAAGGTGACGCTGGCGTATCAAAGGCGAGGGATTGTGGCGAATTGGAAAAGTGAAGTTGGGCCGGATTGACGGTGGATCCTGGCCCGTACCACAGATTTTCCATATCGATTTCACCACCGAAGCCTCCATACGGGGGAGCTGTACGCAAGCTCGCGCTCACGTCATTGTTTAAGCCATTCGTATCAAGTTTTGGTAAGACATGTGGATTGCCATGGTGACCAGTGGCGGTGGACATGCCTCGAAAATGGTAACCTCCAACACCTGGCAGCGAACTCATACCGGGATGATGACCAAAGCCGAGCGGCAGTCCATCCTGCCGAGCGACGGACGAATTGGCAGCAGCAATCATTCCGAGGGTTGCATTGTCTACATGGCTTATTGTATTGGCCCGTGGGCGCATGGAGCCAGCCCCTGTGCCACCGGAACCACCCGCTGCGCCGTTTGCTATTGAAGATTTACGGACTCTGGCGGGGCCGCTTGTGGCAGCGCTGCTCGTACTTTCTCGCCTTGTTCCCCTTTGCCGCGAAGTTGGCATCGCCGTCATGTGAAGTTTTTGCTGGTGTCTGAGGAGCAGATCCCGCCTCGCAAAGCACCGCGTGCATTCTGGACATTCAAACGGCTTCTCTTTCGTGTGTGATCGCTCGTGTCGCTTCAGGTGTTCAAGTCGTGCAAAGGATCGAGTGCAGGTGGCACAGATGTGGGGTCTTGGTTTGTCGGTTTTTGGAGGTGGGAAGTTGACGTTGCCGTTCTGGGTACCGTTCAAGGACTTCGTATGGGGACGAGCTAATCCAATGATCAGCTTTGGGAACTGCGACAAGTGGAGTAGACTAGGGCTCTGAGGTTCTCAGATGGGTCTTCGAGATTGCTTACCATTGCCATTGCCACCGCTGGTCATACTTTTCGGGCCTGGGGCCCCATTCGAGGTACCAGCTGTAGTGGACAAAGGCCCTGTTGCCGACTCTTGGCTCATTGTCGTATCTGCTAAGATCTCAGAACTAGTCAAGAGAAGTGCATGGGACTCCCGACAATGTAGTGTAGCGTAATGGGGATTGAAACCAAAATACAGTGCCCAATTCTTGTGAGACCCCTCGATGAGCCTTTTCGAGTCCTTGGCTCCACGTATTACGAGCAGCACAGGTTTAAACGTAAAACACCGGTGGGCAGCCAGACCAACGATTGTTCAAGCTTTCAATGTACAAAATCTAAATGCTAAGACTGGTTGCAGTAAAGAGATATGCTGCTTCTGTCGTTTTGGTATTATCAGTCTGCGGAACGTTTGAAGAGCAAATACTGCATGGGTCGAGTCTGATTGCTCACCGTGCCCACTTGACCCAGGCGGGTAAAAAGGTTATGCAGCAAGCCGACGTTGACTTCCGATCTCGCGGGATAGGCAATGGAGCAGTCCCGGGTTGCTCAGATCATAACAATATAAAGAACGATTTGCTTCTCCAATTACGGCGATCCCCAGGGGAAAAGCGCAGTGCAGCGATCTCTCAGGACCTCCCGCGCCTCTGCTTGCAGAAGAGAAGCAGCCTAGGTGTTTCGCTTTACCCAGCGAAACAATCCGCTTACTGTGGAGCCCTGGTTTCACCACGAGACGGCTTTTATCGATAAAGCTTTTCGAGGCCGACCGTGTACGCAGGCAGCGCAAAGGCCCAATCGCTATCGGAAATTTAATAATATAATGTTCTGTCTCCCAGGACGATTGATCGAGAAGGCGGGAAATCGGAAGCAGTCCGTCAATGAAGAGGACGGCGAACCAGGATCCAAGCGACAGGCCCAAGCAGGAGCCTTTCACGAACTGCTCGATGGGGGGAAGTTAGAAAGTGGATGCGACGCGCAGTATGTACGGGGTTTTTGGGGGTGGGGGAAAGGACGAAAGATTTCGACACTGTTCCTCTCACGATGAGGGTTGATGAAGGAAGTTTGGCTCCGGATCTGGAGACTGACACATCTGCTGGAACTTTGAGTCTGGGGGTGATGGCAAATTCGACGTCACCGGAGGCCGTGGTTCTACCGCCCGGACTTCATTGGGTCAAGGAACGTGATGCCGGCCCTTGAACGAGGTTGAGAATTAGAATCGGCGCGATCAGCATCGAGGTGTTCGGTGATTGGCGGAAATTATTTGGATGGATGTTGGATTCGGTAAGTACCTTAACGTTCTGGAGAATCCGGTCAGGGGTGGGGGTAGGGGGAGGTGGGCCTTGGGTCAATATTTGCTGCAGGCGGTAGTAGCAGTAAGTAGTACCTAGTAGAATCACAGCACTCTACGGAAGTACATAGAGGTATGGCGACAGTAGTTCCCTTCGTTATGCCTTGGGATCGACGGGTAGATACTTCGAAGTAATGGTTGTATGATGTATCTCACCGTACAGCCCGTGGTTCATGGATTTACTTGGTCGGTTACTTTCCGAATCTCTGTTGTTGCTGACTTCCAAGCTCAGGAAAGTACTACTACTACTACTTACTACCTTCAGCACTATCGGATGTTTTACAGTAGGCAGGTAAGTACTCGAGGCGGCCGTAACTGGTACCGTAGACTGTTGTCGTCGTCGTAGTACGGATTACCTCACTCGTACACTAAGAAGATTTCGGTGCGACTTTGCAAGCAAGCAGCGCAAGACCATTCCAACTGTTTATTATTATGATTATTATTATTGCAACATGGAACAACCCTGACTCTGCTTTGCAGCAAACTACTTTAGAAGTGGCTCGCAGCTTTGATGATCAGCGATGGTGATGATCTGACTCTGAGGGAAAAGACGGCATTACGCTCCTTGTGGCGGCTTTCCTCTAGTGGCCACAAGCACAGGCTGCACAGCGGCAGGCTTAGGAGCACGGGACCGATGGAGCATGGGCAGGTTCAGCATACTTCTACCTTACAGTACTTTAAGGTACAGACAGCAGACAGCAGAGAGCAGACAGCCTACAGCCTACAGCCTACTTAAGCCTAATGTACTCCGTACAGCCTGCCGGGCTCCAACACAACTCATCACCTGATGGAGTTTTCGAAGGTCATAGGATCGTGTCGAGTACCAGAAATGCAAATGAGCCATTAAATATTCCCAATAGTGAAGTTGATAGGCCAGAGTTGAGAGGGCATGGATTCGTAAGGGAACTAACCACCTTGACTACTACGACTACGACTACTACTACTACTACGAGTCTACGACTACGGTACTTTACCCTTCGTGCATACCAAGTGGCGAAAGTAAGGTATGGTAAGGTACCTTACTTTCCACAGAATCTTTCCTAGATTCCATGGCTCGTTCTTCGATGGTGTCGCTGCCACTGGAGTCCCTTGGATTTACCCTGAGCGACTCCGGAACCGGCCGTGGTGGGATTCTATGCTGGGGAAACAACCAGGTATCTAAACAAGCACCGTCGACTTCGATCAAAGACTGGGACTCCAAGACACTGGGATATTATTATTATATACTTCCCTACAGCCCCGGGACATTCTAGCCCGAGCTGAGAGCAATTTATGCATGTTTCTGCACGTGCATGTACCGATGGCACAAGTCGAGACTTTGATCCACCCTTTCTGTCGATCACCGTTCATCACCATCAAGAGGGAAAGCTGTGACGATAAATGAATGTAGCTCATTACAGTAGCAGGACGTCATTAATTAACAAATGAGCACTGAGCACTGAGCGCTGAGCACAGTCCTTTCGTTACCTTACATGTTTCGTTGTTAGGCCGGCCTGCTGGCAGGTCATATCGTTGAAGCCAAACGCCAACTTTCCAAGATTGCGCTATCCTTGTCGCACCAAGCAATCAAGGTACGACGGGAGGGCTCTAAAGTAAGTAAGTCCTGCTAGGGTAAGGTAGTCAATCATCTGTGGTCGAGGCCCATCGGGTAGTCTCTGTTATCCCAACCGAGCCTAAACCCTCTACGACCAAAATCCGGGGTCAAGTGGATGTCCCAAAGACGAAGCATCTATCGCACGCTGTCTTGCATGAGTCCATCAGCACTACCTTACTTACTAGGTGTTCCGTACTGTGGTATTCTAGCACTGGGGCCGCCTCGGCTGGGACGCTTGTCCTGTTCCCGATTAGGCCGGTCCATCCGTGGTGCCATTGGACGAGTTGCGACCGAGGTACGAAAGTACTTTGTACCCTTGCTGGTCTCCTACTGACTGTACGCTTGGCGCCTGCGAACAGACCATGCGGGTTATGGTATGCTGGTCGTGTTCCAGACGACCAACATCAGCCGATGGAGAGTTGAGGGTCTTTGGGGATTCCCTTCCATGGAACCTCTTCCTCCAGGCTGTGGAACACTGTTGGGAGGTTCATGTCTCGCAGAGAGAGTTGTTCACTTTGCTGCTGCGTCCGCAAGTCCGCCTCAGCTTTTAGATGGGCACAGCTTCCGCGCCAGTTGAAGCTCAAATCCCCTCGAAATGCCCCGAAGGACCCTTCTTTTCTTAGCCTCCTGACCCTCGTTCTCCTGAGCCACTCATGCCGGATATCCCATCTCAAATCTGATTACTATATCCAAGGGAGAAGAGTTGGACTGATTTCTCCGAGGCAGGTCACGTAGCTTGAAGTACCGTAGTATACTGTATGTAGCAAATCAATTACGGAAATACAAAAACCAAGATGCAGGGGATGGACGCCCAACAGGTCAATGTGGACGTTGGAAACAGGGTCCACTTTATCGGAAATTGTGAAGCATCAAAAACACCTTCCAAAGTTCCAATACCTTCCGTGCGCCTTCTTGTGCTGTTGTCCAATGACCAACGGCCGACGTTTCAGGTACCAAAGGCGATCTATCGAACATAAAGCGATGGGGGAAACAGGTTGAGCCTCTCTGCCAATCGATGCGGAGCAATGGCCATCAGAGCCGATCTTGCTTCTCTATCTCCGTACTTGTCATGCATTCAACGCATGAGGATTGCCTGCGAGTCATACCTTTCCCGTAATAGACTATGCTTGGTGTTTACGCTTGTCGTGAGGTCGACGACGACAACGACGACGACGCCGCCACCAGAGCAAGCCTAGTTAGTTAGAGGGAAGCCATTGATAGAGCTCACCACCTACCTTAACTACAGCTACTGGGTTCGAGGTGCATCGTCGTAAATTGAATGTAAGTTCAAGAGCACAGAAATAGAGAACAAAACAATGCGCTCCACCGCCTTCCTGACGAGATTCCATAGTCGATCTTCTTGGACAATCCTCCACATGCTGATAGAGTATCAGGCACACGAAAGTCAGTGCAATGCTAGATTGTTAAGTACCTCGATTGGCGGCTTTTTTCAAAAGCAGAAACGGAGCTTGTTCTGCGAGGTGATGCGCCCTCGCATTCGGTTTGCATATCGTCGCAGAGCATCCCCACGCTGTCAACCTCGTCACCCCCACTCGGCGCTGCTCCCTCTTCATGCATCGCGATAACGATAAAATCATTGATAGAAGAGCCCAGCCAGCCAGCCCCCTTCTAATCAGGTTGGCCCTGCTACCCTGGTGGGCGGGAAACGCCTTCCATTTCGCAGTGGAGGAAGCTGTATAATCAATTACTTATCTGCACTTTGACCATTTCAAGAGCTTATCGTTCCACAATTTACAATGACGTCCGGTTAGTCGCCACGTCTTACTATGACAGGGTCGGTGCCATTTCGCTCATCGTCGTCAGCGTTGCCACTGCGCTGCCGCTCACCGAGAAAAGGATCTATAGGGCCCGTCCCGTGACCAAGTAAAGTTGAAAGACGCAAGATTTAGGATATTGACGATAACCACTCAGTAGGTAGGATACGACGACCCGTTCGGCGGACCGTGGGATATCTGTACAAGCGACAGCCTTACCGCCGAATGTCATAATCGGTCATTACTCCGATGACATGAGACAATCGCAAGTGCGCTGGTGTCGAGCGGTCTAGACATGTAGATACCTCTTCGAATCGTTGCTTCAATCGAATACAATATTTGGGAAGGATGTGTAGTGTTGCTTAGGAATTGAAAAAGAAATAGAGTTACTTTTCACGTCTCGTTGATTCTCAACTCGTGGACAGCAAATGAAAATTCTAAATTTGATATCAAAGCCCAATTTACCATATCTGCAAGATCATTTTTCCCATTCTGATCCCTTCCAGTCAACATATTCTCGCACATGGGGCTGAGACCGAAGTGTAAATTCTCAAGACCAGCATTCCAACATAATCGCGAGCTCATCATCCCTCTGCCGCCTCCATCTCTCGCCAATCCGGTGCAACCACACAGCTCTAATACATTTGCATCTCCACCGTCGAGGAGCAAAGAAGCAGATACGAAGAGACGGCTATTCTTTTTTCGGACAACAAAAGTAATTCTCTCCGATCTGACACGATGGAGGTGCCCGAAGCGAAAGCCATCATCAAATCAGCCATTCCTCGAAGCTTTCCTGCCTTCTCAACGAGGACGTCTCAGACAGCCAAACACCGAGACATATCAACGGCAAGGTAAAAAACACAATTATTCGAACCACAACCGAAGCGGCCGCAACTCCAATGCCCCCTTATTACCAAGAACTGGCTCCGTTCTACAAGACCGGCACCTAATTATCTATGTATGCCACAACCCTCCCGCCTAACACCCAATCTTTCAACCACTATTCCCCCACCCATATCTCCCAAGGCATCTTCTCCTCCTCCGAGGAGCACTGTTAACGTCGCAGGCCGAAAGACCAGACCCGCGCATAACCCCTGCACCCCTCAACTGAAGAGACAAAAACCGACCTTCCGCCCAAGCCATGAACGCACCACCAAAGGCCTTCATTATCCCCCACAACGCGCCTCTCAGCAGCGCTCGCTCGCACCGAACCCCCCGTAGCAGTTCCGTCGAAGAAACAGCCGGGGGCAGGGCTAAAAGCCTGCATGCTCCGAGGATATGTACATAGGTAGCCTGATAAACGCCCCGAGATTCCGGGTTGAGTGGGCGTGGAAAGTGCTTGGTTTATTTGTTATGTTTTGGAAAAAGGGTTCCTTTTGTACGAGGGGGTTCGTGGTTTTTGGGGGGGCGGTTCTGCTTGGGGTGGGGTTGGGGGAATGGTGGGATGGGATGGTTGGTGCGTGGCGGGTTCGGGGCACGGTTAAAGGGGTTGGTTGGTTGGTTGGTTGGGTGGGGGACATCGTGGGCCCTTTTTGGTAGGCCGTGTGAGTGGAGATTTTTTTCTTCTGATGGTTGAGGTTGGGGTTGGGGTGTAGATACGTAGCTCCTCCGGCCTTGGAGAATGTGGGAACAGCTTTTGGAAAAGCGGATATCGCGCATTTTCGTGTGTGTGTGTGAGGGGGAACTTGGCAGGGTGAGTGCGGGTTGCCGCTTTTTATATATTCAACTATCTACCTTATCCACCTACCTACTTAAAACTCATTATACTCATTATAACCTGGTTTTTCTATTTACAAAAAGGAAATCTCATCATACATCCAAACAACAGAGAGCTCGGGAAACCCTCCCTCTCATCGCCTTTTTTTTTCTTTTCCCCCTCCAAGGTTTTTTCCCCCCCTTCTACAAAAGAAATCCTTCAAATCGATAAGAAGCCCATTTAAAGGGGAAAAAAACACTCTCTCTCGCAGTCGTTGTGTACTTCGCCCGAACCTGGCCTGTAATCAATTTCATCTACCTACTTCTCAAACTCCCTATCAAAACCAACCCAACCCACCATCCATCACCCCTCCCAAAAAACCGACCTAGCCCCTATCGATCATTCACCCCCTTTTTGCTTGCCACTCCTCCTCCCTACTACAGTACCCTCTCCATCCATCCCTCGCCAAAAAGCCTCCACCACAAAACGCCCGCCTCGCATCCGGAAAAATCCCCACGGCTCCCTTGATTCAACACAATTCTCAAAAGAAGCAGCGATTTTGCCAGTACCAGTTGCTGCCCCATGAAAAAATCGATTTCTGCAACGTCGCGGGCCGTTTTGTGTTGGTTATCGGAACGTGCAGCGTTTTTATAACGCCCTGTTTTTGGTTTTGATGCTGATGCTGATGCTGATGCTGAGTTGATTGGCGGTTCGACGAATCTTCACCCGCAAAAAAGAGAAGAATAATAGTTGGTTAGGCTATCTGTTAATATCTGGGATCTGGGAATTTGGGGGAGGGTCTGGGGGAGTTGGGGGGTGGATTGGGTGGTTGAGGAGGAGGAGGATGTATTTTAATATCGGTGGCCTCGGTGGTGATGCGGAGTTCCACGATCCAAAGGATCCTGATAATCGAAACAAAAAACTCTCATTGCCGTTCAAAAACCCAAGACCATGAAGATCTCATACTCCACAACCCCCCTTACTCCATCACTTTCCCGCGTTTTGCGTCAGCGTTGGGGGGGGGGGGGACAGTAGTAGTAGTAGTAGTAGTAGTAGTAGTAGTAGCTGTTTCAGCATGTTTGTTCTTACCATCTACGAGCGGCGCCATGGCGAAGGCGAGAAAGTGGGTTTTTTGGGTTGTTGGAGGCTGAGGATGTTTTTGCGTGCACGCTTACTTACTACATGGTTGGATGGAATGGAAAGGCTTTGATACTCTCGCACGCTTACTTGGACACTACACCCTCGAAGGTCATGGCTGCCCCCTTCCGCTGCGGCTTCTTCTGAGTTTATCGCCGTTTCCTCCGCTACCGCTACTCCCACTGCCACTCCCACTGCCACTCCCACTCCACCCTTCACTTCCGTCGCTCCTCCTTCCTTCACTCCTCCTTCTCCTACTATCCCTCCTCCCTCCACCCCCCCTCCTCCGCCTATCCTTCTCTTTCCACCTCCTCAAGTTCGCAACCGTAGGCGGCCTCCCCATCCCGCCCGCAAACCACCACAGCGCAGGACTAACGCGATCGCTGGCGTTGGTGGAGCGGTAGCGTAATTTGGAGCGGGAGGAAGGGGAGGGAGAGGGGGAGGAGATGCAGGATCCCATTTTGGTAGTTGGGATGCCTTTTTGGGGGGGGGGGGGGGTTCTTGGAGGGATCAACGAGAGTGGGGGTGAGGAGGTGGGTTCGGAGATTTGGGTGATTTGGCTGGAATGCGCGCGCGGCAGGAGGGACGGCGGTAATGGCAGCGTTTACGGGTGGCGTCTGGGCGCTGAGAGAGGGAGCGGGTGAGGTGGGCGGGGATCGGGGGGATGTTGTTGCGGTCTAAGGAAGGGGGTGCTACTTGAGGAGATGGCGGGCTTGTGGGTGGTGTGGTTGTTGGGGCGGTGGTTGGAGGACTGCGGCGGTCGCCTGATGTGATTGAGTCTTGGTGTCGGGGACGAGAGAAGTTGGGGACAATGCTTGGGGATATTTCGTTTGCACGGGTACCAGTCTGAGCTGCGTGGCCCGAGGAGGGAGAGCTCGCAGTCGCTTCCTCTGGGTAAAGCCTCGAGTCTAGCGCGCGTGGCTGCCCGTTCAAGTCGAAGGACGGTGCTGGAAACGACTCGTAGCTGCTTATTCTAGTTGCTGTCAAGTCTTCGGGGCTGCTTGTCCCAATTGGTGGCGTGGCTTCTGAGCTCGCTGGTGGGGGTGTTGGAGGGAATTGGAATCCCTTCGCTGGCGAGGACTTGGCTCGTTTGCGTAGGTTTAGGTAGGGGACGCAGCAGATGCCGATGATCTTTTGCGGAAGCGTGGGTGGTGTTGGGACCGTTGGGAGACGTATATTGAGGGTAAGGAGGGAGCTCTGAGCGAGACTCAGGGGGGCGCCTGGGTTGAACGACTGAGATGAAGATTCTTGTTGCGGAGAGTTTGTCGATGATGGCGGGTTGGATGGCGAGGGAGGGGTTGCACCGGGCTGATGTTCTGGAGGCATGAATGAGGTAGTCGATAGGTTTGGAAGCGGATAGTTTTGATACTCAGGATAAAGAATCAAGAA